>Ga0105047_10000381_pt1 | contig 74007 bp, 68 predicted proteins | sample MAT04_FD_78384 | JGI IMG/M metagenome (GOLD analysis project Ga0105047, IMG submission 78384) | Freshwater microbial communities from Lake Fryxell liftoff mats and glacier meltwater in Antarctica - MAT-04 (megahit assembly) | ecosystem: Environmental > Aquatic > Freshwater > Ice > Liftoff... | reverse complement strand
TCGGCTCCATTTGCTGGGAGGAGCCGTGCTTCCCAGCGGTTCATCCACGGGAGAGCAACTTGTCACGATTGGTGCCCAAGGGGAGAACGACGAGCTGGTCGAGCCGTTCTTCGGCGTGGTGGCAGCTAGGAGCGTGTTGTGACCTGGCGTTGGTTGACGGTGCTACTCATCGTTGGATGCGGTGGGTCGGGTGCGGATGGTGTAGCGCCGCGTACGTCGGAACTCGTTGCGGCAGCCGTCGAGCGCGAGCCCGACGTGGCCGCGGAGTTGGAGAGTCGAGCAGAGCGAGTTGGTGGTCTCGCGGACGTCGATCAGTCCTTCGGCGCGACCCTGGTCCTTTCACCGGCAGACATGACGACGTCGGCAGGGGCCTCCAAGGTGAGCATCTCGATTCCTCGCCGAGGAATGTCTGCTGAGGCAGTCGACGAGATCGCTTGAGGTGTCGAGTTGGTCACCTGGCCAGAGCGGGACGTTGTGAGGACGTCGGTTAGGTACCTGGATGAGGGGATCGAAACGGCCGAATTCTCGCGCATGGTCTTGGATCCGTTCACGCCGCTAGCGCAGCGATGTTATGCGATCCGAGCCGACTTGACGGAGGCGGAACGACCGCCCGAAGAACTCTGCCCGAATGACCGGACCTCAACCGAAAGCGTCGTCGTCTCGCGTTTCTTCGTCGGCACGATGCCGATTGTCCAGCGCGCGTTCGTGCGCGTGGAGGAGGAGGGCAGCGTCATCGAGATCGTCTATTCCGAACGAGTGACTGGCGTTGCGGCGCCGCTCTACGCGGAGGTCGACGGGCTCGCCGATGATGGGTGCGTGGTCGTGAATCAGTCCGAGCTCGAGAGCGAGGATGGCGCGTTTCATGTGATCATGCGGTGTCCTCGTATCGGCGGGTCTTCCCGCGTACGTTTGATCGACTCGGATGTGATCCGGAGCGGAGGCAGGGCAGTTCGGGCGCCCGAAGCGGAAGGAACTCTGGGATCCGTGGTGGAGTTGAGCCTCGTGGCCGGCGATGCGCCAGAGGACCGCGAGGCAAGGGGTGAGGTCCGGGCATTCATTCCGGCCTTTGGCCTCGCCAGCCTCACGTCCTCGTAGTCACAGCACCCAGGGACCCCCCGGATCGCATTCCCGAGCGTGTCCGCGAACGGGGGCGCATCGTTTCTACCCGTGCTGACGCAACCGCAACGGGGAGGCGCCCCGGCTGCTGAGATGTACTCGTAGATGGGCGGGGTTGGCGAATGCGTCGCGGATCGCGGCCCGTTCTGCGCTACAAAGGCCCGCCCGCGGATGCACGCCCGGACCAAGACCAACGCGCTCTGGATAGCAGGGCTCTCGAGCCTCGCGATGGGGATCTTCTGGGCACCTGCGTTCGTCACCGCCCACCGCACCGGCCCGGGGTTCTTCGACTGGGAGCTGTTGTCCCGCCTGATGGCCACGGGCTACGGCGACTGGCAATGGTTCCATCACATGTGGGAGGCGGGCCGCACCAGCATCGTCCGCCACGGCGAGCTGCCGGTCTTCGATCCCTTCCACTGCGGCGGCGTGCCCCTCTGGGGCAACCCCCAAGCGCAGGTCTACTCGCCGACGTGGGCCATCTTCGCGCTGCCGTTCGGCACCACCATCGGGCACAAGCTCTACCTGCTGGCGCACGCGATCGTCGGGCACGCGGGCATGTATCTCTTGTGCCGGCGCCTCTATGGGCTGAGCCAGCAGAGCTCGTTCTTGGCGGCGACCATCTGGGCCGCGTCGGGCTTCTTCGCGTGGCATGGCGCGGGTGGGCACGCGACGTTCATCTCCTTCTACTGGGCCCCCTGGCTCTTGCTCTCGTGGCGCCTGGCCGAGAGCGATCTGCGTCACGCCGCGCCCGTCGCGCTGATCATGGGCTTGGTGGTCGCCGAGGGCGGTCACTACCCGTTCCCGTACTTCGTCCTCTGGCTCACTTTCGATCTAATCCTGCGCCTGGTGGATCGCCCGACCCAGGCGTGGCCGATGCTGCGCGCCGCGATGCTCTCGGGTGGGCTCGCCGCGTTCGTGTGCGCGTATCGGATCCTGCCAATCCTGTTCACGGTCCTCGATCACCCGCACCCGGTGGTGGACCACGACGCGATCACGCCGGACGAGATCCTCTTCATGCTCACCTCGCACGAGTCCCCCGGCGGCTGGCCTCATCGCTGGGTGTGGAACGAGTACGGCGGCTTCGTGGGCTGGGGCGTGATCGGCCTGGCGGGGCTCGGCGGGCTCTTGTGCCTCGGCGCGTTCGCGGGCGACCGGATGCGGATGCCCACCAAGATCCGCGAGCCGATGTTCTTGGTGCTCGGCGCGGTGTTCTTCTTCTTGCTCACCCAGGGCGCGGCGAGCGAGCACCATCCGTGGCCGCTCCTGCAAGAGCTGCCTTTCTACCGAAGCATCCACGTGCCCTCGCGCTTTCGAGTGCTGCTCACCTTCTATCTCGCGGGCCTGAGCGGCGTGGCGTTCGACGCCGTCCGTCGCTGGCTCGCGCAGGCGCGCTTGCCGCGATCGATCGATGGCCTGCGCGAGGCGCTGCCGGTGATCTTGCTGATGGGCATCCTCATCAACCTCTACGTGGTGAACCTCGGCATCAACGATCGCTGGGACGGAGCGCAGCTGCACGGCACCGAGGTCGCGCACCGCTTTCACCTCTTGCGGGAGCGCTGGTCGTACCTGCACGACTACGCCGACTATCCCTACCGCCACGTGGGCACGAGCGAGTGCTACGACCCGATTCCCTGGACGATCTCGCCGCGCCTGTGGTCAGGCGATGGGCCCCAGGTGCACATCGATCCACCGAGCGCTGGTCGGGTGATCGACAGCGATCGCACCAGCCGCACGCTCTGGGCCGAGGTCGAGCTCGAAGGGCCCGCGGTCCTGATCTTCAACCAGTCGGTGGTCCCCGACTTCGAGCTCAGTGAAGGCACGCTAGGCGAGCGCGATGGCCTCCTCACCGCCGCGATCGTGACGCCGGGCACCCGGCGAGTGACGCTGCGCTATGCGCCCGCGAACCTGCCGTGGGTCACCACGCTCACGGTGCTTGGATTGCTCGGCTGCGCCGGGGTCTGGCGCGGCAAACGCATCACCTGGAGAGGCCTTCGGCACACGTGACGGTCTTCCCCGATCAGGCGACGTTCGCCACCCTCGCCCGTGATCACACGCTCGTGCCGGTGTGCCGCGAGATCGTCGCCGATGATCTGACGCCCGTGCTGGCGCTCGCGCGCCTGGGCGAGACCGCGAGCTACCTACTCGAGAGCGTGACCGGCGGCGAGAAGTGGGCCCGCTACTCGTTCGTGGGCTGCGAGCCCGACTGCACCCTGCGAGGGCGCGGAGACACGGTCGAGATCACCGACGCCCGCGGCACCACCACGCTGCGGGGCGTGAAGCCCTTCGAGCATCTGCGTTCGGTACTCTCGGGGCTGCGTGTCGCGCGCGTCGAGGGACTGCCGCGCTTCTTTGGAGGCATGGTGGGCTACGTCGGGTGGGACGCTATCCGACACTTCGAGCCCAAAGCGATCGAGCGGCCCCGCGATCCTTCGAGTCGGATCTGGGACTTCTCGTTCGCCGTGGGCGGGCCGGTGATCGCCTTCGATGCGCTGCGGCAAGTGGCCCAGGTGATCGTTCCGGTGCGGCTTTCGAGCGACACCGATCCTGCGCTGGTCTACGCGGGCGCGCTCGCTCGGATAGGCGAGGTGGTAGCGCGCCTCCGAGTCCCCAGTACGTTGCCGCCGCTCGATCCTCCGGCGCGTCGCGTCGAAGGAGCGCTTCCCCCCTCGAGCTTCGACCGCGAGTCGTACGAAGCGGCAGTACGCACCATCCAGGAGCACATCAAGGCGGGCGACATCTTTCAGGCGGTGCTCTCGCAACGATTCGGGATCGAAGCGAAGGACGAGCTTCTCGACTGCTATCGGCGCCTTCGGGTGCTCAATCCCTCGCCGTACATGTTCTACGTGTCGCTGCCCGAGGCGAAGATCGCGGGCGCGAGCCCGGAGACGCTGGTGCGCCTCGAGCAGGGCCAATGCGAGGTGCGTCCCATCGCCGGCACCCGGCGGCGCGGCAAGACCGACGCGGAGGACGAGGCGCTCGCGACCGAGCTGCTCGCCGATCCCAAAGAGCGCGCCGAGCACGTGATGCTCGTCGATCTGGGCCGCAACGATCTGGGCCGGGTCTGCAAAGCGGGCAGCGTGCGTGTCGCCCAAGAGCTGGGCATCGAGCGCTACTCCCATGTGGTGCACATGGTCTCGTCGGTGCTCGGGGAGCTGTCGGACGACAAGGACGCGATCGATCTGCTCGCCTCGACGTTCCCCGCTGGCACGCTGTCGGGCGCCCCAAAAGTGCGGGCCATCCAGATCATCGACGCGCTCGAGCCGACGCCCCGCGAGATCTACGGCGGCGCCGTGGGCTACCTGGGATGGGACGGCAATCTCGATCTGGCGATCGCCATCCGCACCATCGTCGAGCGACGCGAAGCCGACGGAACCCGCGTCCGAACGGTGCAGGCGGGCGCCGGGATCGTCGAAGCGAGCGTGCCTTCGTCCGAGTACCAAGAGACGATCGACAAGGCACGCGCCGCGTTGGCCGCAGCGTCGTCCTGAGCGTCGCGGGCGTCTGCTGCGGATGCGGTCAGCGATGGAGGGTGAAGCTCGCGGGATTTCGGAGGCGCGCCTGGGGCTCGGTGAGGCGCAGCTCACCACGGGGCACCAGACCCGCATCGAGGGAGAGCTGGCCATCGTCGCCGGCAAACAGGATGGGTGCGGGAAGGTGCAGCGCGTCGATGGCCACCGCCGGGGCGGCTCGCGGAACAATCAGCGCACCCGTCGGCGCGGTGCCGGCGTAGCCGCTCCAAGCGCTGGCACCCGCGCCGTCGCCTCCGTAGCCGTAGCTGACGTGGGCCGCCGCGGGCTGGTAGACCTCTACGCGCATCGCGTCGCTGCCTACGCACCCGACGAGTAGCGCGAGACCCAACCCCAAAAGACCTGCCAAGACTCCTGGACCGGACATGGGACCTCCGTTGGAATGCAGATGATGCGATGGCGGCCTGCGCCGCAGCTGTCGGATGTGCATAGGGCGGGCCGGCCAGCAATGGGAGCGCCCACGCCCTCCATGCCCCAAAGTCGCTGCTCGTACGGAGACGACACGCGGCGTATGGGGCTCGATGTCGCGCAGGCCCTCAGGCGTTGGTGGGTAGAGGAGCGAGCATGCGAGCGGCAACGGCGCCGAGGAACGCTGCCACAGCGACGGTGAAGCCGTGGGCCCACAACAGATGGACCGCGTGATGGTTCCCGCACGCCGCGTGCAAGTAGAGCTCGCCCGCGAGCGCACCGACGCCGGCCGCCACCGCGCCATGCGGCGGCATCAGCGCGGCACCCCCACGCCTCGCGTAGAGAAGGGCGCCGGTCAGGCCCGCTCCGGCCGTCGCGAGCTCCACCCCGGCACACTTGAGCGCGGACTGCACCTCCGTGCTCTCGCCTATCTCGAGCCACGCCATCAGCAGGCCTGCCAGCGGGGCGAGTGCGGCGATTACCCACACTCCGAGCGAAGGCCGCGCGGGCGCCTGGGCGGTGGATGCGCTCTGGAGCTCGCTCGTTGCCCGCGCCTCTGCTTCGATCTGGAGCCCACGACGGACCAGATCCGGCGGTGGCGTGAGATCTCGTTCGAAGGCTTCGTCGAGCATCCCGAGGATCTGCGCGGCGTGCGCCCATGAAGCCTCACAGCGCTTGCATGCCGCCGCGTGGGCGCGCGCCTCGAGGACCTGCGGGTCCTTCGGGTCCAGCATGACGAGGCCCGCGATCAGCTCTTCGTTCAGATGATCGAACTCGGTCATGACTTCACCTCGCCGCTGGTCGGGCCATCGGGCGCCCAATCACGCAGCGCCAAGCGGAGGGTGGAATACGCGCGAAACGCCCGAGCCCGCACCGTCCCCTCCGCGACCACGGCGCCTTCCGTCTCGGCGAGGAGCACGCCTATCTCGGCGAACGAGAGCCCTGCATAGCGGTGGAGCATCACGACCTCGCGCTGGGATTCGGGCAATGCCGCCAGGGCGTCACGCACCTTCTGATCGCGCAGGTGCGATTCGGGATCGATCGGTACCTGAACGAAGGCGGCGGCGAGGGTTGGGTCGTCGGCTTTGCGGTAGCGGCGACGCAGCTCGTCCGCGCGAACCCGCGCCGCTATCCCGAAGAGCCAAGGCCGAAACGGCGCCCCCACGTGGTAGCGCTTGCGGGCCCCATGCAGCTTCAGGATGGTCGTTTGGTAGAGGTCGTCGGCGACCGAGCGATCGCGAAACGTCTTCGCGAAGTAGCCCCAGAGCCGCGGGGCGAAGCGGGGTAGGAGCCGCTCGAAGGCCCGCGGATCATCTGCGGCATAGGCCGCCATGAGCGTTTCGTCGCTCGCTTCGACGGGTTCGCATAACGCAGAACCGCTCTGGTCCGAAACCGTGGCCATCATGACGTCTTCCATTCTCGCGTTCCCATCTCAGCTGGGTTTCCTTCGCAGCGTGTCCATCGTCGTCGTCCTCGGCGCGGTCGCCGGTTGCGACACGCCCGCCGTGCCCTCGGACGCGCCCGTGTCGCAGGACCAGCTCCCCCCAACCGATCTCACCCAGCTCGACGAGTGGCTCGCCGCACGAAGCTGGGAAGACTGGGACTGCGAGATTGACTCGCACCCGGCAACGGGCATCTCCCCGCACGGCACCAACCGGATCTGCCAGAACGTGATCGTCACCCGAAACCTGGACGGCACGGGCGACTTCCCGGTGGGCGCGACCCTGGTGAAGGAGAGCTTCGACGGCGGGGGCAATTCGTTCGCGCTCTTCGTGGAGACACGACTGGATGCCGGCAGCGGCCCGAGTTCTTGGTACTTCTTGCGGCGCGAGACGGCCTCGGGCGCGATCGTCGACAACGAGGCCTTCTGCGCCGACTGCCACGCTCGCTCGCGACGCGACTTCGTCTGGAGCACGGTGCCCTGAGACACGGTGCCCTGAGACACGGTGCCCTGAGACACGGTCCCCTGAGACACGGGGCCCTGAGACACGGGGCCCTGAGACACGGTCCCCTGAGGCGCTCTCGCCGCCATCATCGCGGGCCTCCGCACTCGGCGATCGCGAGCTCGTGCGGAGCGCGCGCGGCCTCGCTGAGCCGCGCGGCGAGCCAGCGACGCGAGGCACAGACCTGCATCGTGTGCGGATCGTCCGCGCGCATGCCGGCCGATACGTCGAGCGAGAGGCGGGGGGCGCTGCCGTCGGGACACCGCATCGCGCTGCTCGGGTCACGCTCGCGATCGACGGCTTCGCCGCCGCACGCGACGCGCACGAAGTCGTTCTCGGCGCTCCGATCGACGGGCCTATAGCGCTCCATCGGAGCGTCGTCCTGCATGAGATAGCGAGGCACGTAGAAGCCCATCGCGTCGGTGCCTCGGCGGAGCCAGCGCTCGCCGTGCGGATCGGCTTCGGCCTCGTCGTGCGCGTGGCAACCAGCGCATCGATGGGTCTCATGAAGGCGCAGGAGGGAGCTCGCACGAAACGCCGCGCGACTGCCGCGCTCGGCCGCGAGGAACACTCCGCCCCGCTCGGCGAGCGCTGCGAAGCCTCGTCCCAGCGCGAGCCGGCCCGCTTCATCACCCCGCAGATAGCTGCCGCCCGCGAGCGGTGCGTCGATGCCCAGGCCCGAAGGACGCAGCGCGTGGAAGCGCTCGATGAGGTTGCCGTCGACTCGGACGAGCTCGGTGGCGCGCACGTCGGCGATGCGCGGCTGCCCGTCCTCCTCGAGCCACTCGATCCGGTCGAGGCGCGCACCCTCCGGCCAGCGCAGCCCGCCGGGGCCCCCGTCGATCACGGCGTCGCTCGGCAGGGCGATGAGGATCGCGGTGTGAAATCTACCCGCTGCATCTCCCGGCAGCGATATCGGCGGCGTCAGGACGACGAAGCCGGCCTCGCGCCACGGCCCGAACGCAGCACTGTCGAGCAGCGAGTCCACACCCATCGGGCGGCCCAGTGCGCTCCGCCCGACGCGTGGCAGCGCGAGCACATCGAGCGACACCGCGAGAGGGGAATCGGATGGCGATCGTGCGACCCGCAGTCCTCGCGATGCCCCTCGGGTGATCAGCGCGAGGAGCACCGAGCTCAGGAGAATCGCAGACACGACGAGGCTCGAGCGCATGGGCGGCCAAGGATTCGTCCGTCTCGCCATAACGTGACGGTCGCTGCGCCGAATCCGGGACCAATCGCGCTCCGAACGGGACGCGCACGACTCTCTTTGGAAGGATCTGATCGATGCAGAAGACGACGAAGGCCGTATTGGAAGCCCTTTTGCTGTCGAGCGCGCTGGCGCTCAGCGGCTGTGGCGACGACGCAGATCTCGAGGACGCGGGCTGCCCTGCCCCCGCCGACGCCGCGTGCCCCGCGCCCAGCGACGCGGCGTGCCCTGCGCCCAGCGACGCGGCGTGCCCCGCGCCCAGCGACGCAGCGTGCCCCGCGCCCAGCGACGCAGCGTGCCCCGCGCCCGACGACGCAGCGTGCCCCGCGCCCAAGGCCTGAGCGCGCGCGGATGATCGCGGGCGTCGGCATCGGCTTTCGTCGGCCTCACTTCGACGCGCTCCCCGCGCTGCTCGAGGCGAGGCCGACGGCCGTCGACTTCGTCGAGGTGGTCGCCGAGACGTTCGTACTCGGCGGCCCCCACGAAGCCCGGGCGCTGGAGCGCATCCAGCGCTGCGTGCCGGTGCTCGCACACGGGGTGTCTTCGTCGATCGGCGGTCCCACGCCGTTCGACGAAGACTGGACCTCGGCGTTGAAGCACTGGCTCGAGCGACACCGACTCACCGAGTTCACCGAGCATCTCTCCTGGTCGAGCGCAGGGGGCGCGCACTCACTCGAACTCTTGCCCTTGCCGTTTCACACCGACTCCGCGCGCTGGGCGGCAGCCCGCACCCGCGAACTCTCCGAGCGCCTCGAGCGCCCGGTCTGGCTGGAGAACACCGCGTTCTATGCGGTGCAGCCGGGCAGCGAACAGGATCTCTCCGCGTGGACCACCGAGGTTCTGGAACGGGCGGACTGCGGTCTCCTCCTCGATCTAGCGAACCTCTGGGTCAACGCGGTGAATCACGATCGGGATCCCGAGGCCGACTTGCTCGCGATGCCGTTGCATCGAGTGCGTCAGGTGCATCTCGCAGGCAGTCGCTTCGAAGAGGCGTGGGGAGTCCGCGTCGATGATCACGCGAGTGCCATCCCCGCGGAGGTCCTCTCGCTGTACCAGAAGTTGATGGCGCGCATCGGTCCTGTCCCGACGCTTGTCGAATGGGATCAATCGATTCCCACGCTCGATGTGCTGCTCGATGAAGTGGCTCGGGTCCGTGCGGTGCATTCGAGCCGTGATCTGCTGGATGAGGCGCATCCATGAGCGGACTCCCTCCATCGCTCGCACGCTACTTCGAACACGCCGTCCCGCTGGTCATGGGTTCGCTGGGCGAGCTCGACGACGAGACCCGAGCAGGCTGGATGCAGGCGTCGCTGGGCGACTCCCCATCGGGGACCGCGCGCCTGGCGTTGGCCCGGGGCTTCGTTCGCTGGCAGGCGCGCCACGCCATGGGCGCGCTCTATGCCCGTTTGCGGCGCACCTGGGACATCGAGGAGCCCGGCCGCTTCGATGGTGTGGTGATGCAGTGGGTGGACGGGCACCACGCGAGCAGCGGCGACCCTTCGTCGATCGGCGCTGGCTTCGATGCATTCCTCTCCGCGCTCGATCCACCCGCGCCGCCATGGGCCCCCGAGATGGCGGACCTCGCGTTCTCGCAGATAGCGTTTCGGTGCGAGCATCCGGCGCACGGCCTTCGTCCCCACGCCCTGCGCTTCTACCAATTCGTTCCGCAGACCACCGAGCGACGGCCGGCGGCGTGGGTGCTCTCGCTAGCCGACGACGGACGCGCCCAATGGGTCGGCGTAGGGAAGGGAGAAGTCCTCGCGCTCGCCCGGGCCCAAGGCGAAACGGACCTCCCCGAACCGTCCGACACCGAGCGCGACGCCGGCGAGCGTTTCGTTCGGGAACTCAGCGTGAGATTTGTGCCGAGCTGAACCGTTGATGTGCCGCGCGCTCAGCCATCTCGACGGAGCTGAAGCCCGCATCATCCCCGGATGAAGCGGGCGACGGCCTCGGGCTCACGCTGGGCGAGCAGGTGCGGTCCATCGATCTGATGCACCTCGAGCTCGGGACGCAGCGATAGAGCGTCCTCGGTGGCAGACGCCGGCACCATGTGATCTGAGCCCGCGCGCAGCCAAACGATGGGCGATCGGATAGCGAGGAACGCGTCCGTCGCGTCGACCTCGGCCACCGCATCGAGGCGTGCGGCGAGCCACTCGCGAGGGACCTCGCCGATGGTCCGTTGCACCCGCTCGACCAGCTCCTCCGGCGCGTCGAGCCCCAGCATGAGCGCACGGATCGCCAGGGCCGGTGGGGGGTGAATCGCGGTGATGAGATCGCCCGGCGGCATCCAGAGCGGCATCTTCACGAAGCTCGCGAGCACCACGAGCTTGGCTATCGGGTGGCCCGCGGCGATCCGTATCCCCAGGGGCCCTCCGAACGACTCGGCCACGATCACGTCGTCGGGCGACGGCGCCCGTAGCGCCGGGGGCAACGACGCGTAGGCGTCCTCGTAGCTGCCACCTCGATAGGCGACGGGCCGGACGTCGTACCCGGGGAGCGATGCAATCAAGTCCCCGTGCAGTTTGCCGGTTCCGTCCATCCCGGGCAGGAGCCATACGCGCGTCATCCGGCGATGTAGCAGGCCGCCGAATACCGGCACGGATTACGCGCCGCGCGCTGAATGGCCGCGCGCTGATGCCTCAGCCGTGGCGCAGCGATCACGATCGAACCTCAGTGCGTGGCGAAACCGCTCGGCTCGGTTGTTGCGGGAAGGCCCGCCTCTATGACAATTGCCCACATCAACCGGATCGCCACCGCCGTGCCAGATCACGACGTCCACGGCGCGTTCGTCGGTTACGCCCGCTCACTCCTGGAGGGGACGCGCGCCAAGGTCTTCGACCGGCTGGTCCTCCGCTCCCAGATTGGCCATCGGTACTCGGTCCTGGCGGCGTCGGACGATCCCGACACCGGATCGGTGGACGCCGGTGGCGTATACGGCCGCGGCCATTTTCCCTCGACGGCCGGGCGCATGGCCCTCTACGAGCAGCACGCCGCACCCCTCGCGGAGAAAGCCATCCTCGGTCTCGGGCTGACCGCCAAGGAGCGCTCTGCCGTCACCCACCTGGTGGTCACCTCCTGCACGGGCATGTACGCACCGGGACTGGATCTGGAGCTGGTGGCGCGATGCGGCCTCTCTCCATCGGTGGAGCGCACGATGGTCGGCTTCATGGGCTGCTACGCCGCGATCAATGGCCTGAAGCTCGCCCACCACATCGTGCGGTCTCAACCGAGCGCCAAGGTCTTGATGGTGAATCTCGAGCTCTGCTCGCTGCATCTCCAAGAGACCAGCGAGATCGATCTCATGATGTCATTCCTGATCTTCGGGGATGGGTGTGCGGCGAGCTTGGTGAGTGCCGACCCCGTGGGAATCGCGGTCGACAGGTTCCACGCCGCACTTCTGCCGGACACCCAACGCTTGATCACCTGGAACGTCGGGGACGTCGGCTTCGACATGGGCCTCTCCCCGAAGGTCCCCGCAGCGATCGAGCTGGGCCTTCCGATGGCGGCGGGGGCGATCCTCGATGGGGCTCCGGCGAACGCTATCGATCGATGGGCCGTACATCCCGGAGGTCGGGCCGTCCTCGATGCGGTGCAACACGGGCTCGAGCTCGCGGTGGACGCGCTGGCGGGCTCACGTGCAGTGCTCCAGGGATTCGGCAACATGTCGTCTGCCACCGTGATGTTCGTGCTCGAAGGGGTGCTGCGGGACGCGAATCCCGGGGAGCGCGGCTGCGCGATGTCGTTCGGACCGGGCCTCACCGCCGAGACGATGCTCTTTCACCGGGCCCGCGCGTGATGACGGCAGTCGCTCGACGGGACTTCCGCACGCGCTCCTCGGAAGCGGAGCTCATGGATGACGCCGACGTCTCGTTCGAGGAGTTCCGGAGCTGCCTCGTCGACCTCGCGCGGGTGAACCGGGTCACGCTCACCCACCGGCCGGTGCTGGCCTTCCTCGACAGGCTGCGGGCATCGGGCGGCTTTCCCCAGTCCCGTCCCCTGCGGGTGCTCGACGTGGGCTCGGGGTACGGAGATCTGCTGCGCGCCGTGCGGCGCTGGTCACGCGAACGAGGGCTGGCGATGTCCCTCACCGGCGTCGACCTCAGCCCGTGGTCGCGTCGAGCGGCGCTCGAAGCGACGTCCTCGGCAGACGAGATCGAGTGGGTCACCGCCGATGCGTTCGAGTACCAGCCTCCGGACGCGCCGGACGTGATCGTCAGCTCGCAGTTCACCCATCATCTCCCCGATCCCGCGATCGAGCGATTCCTCGGATGGATGGAGACGCGGGCCGCGCGCGCCTGGTTCGTGAACGACCTTCACCGCCACCCCGTGCCCTACCACTTCTTCCGGCACTTCTCGCGGCTCGCCCGTTACCATCACTTCGTTCGCCACGATGGACCGGTGTCGATCGCGCGCTCGTTCGTCCCGAATGATTGGAGGCGCTCGCTTTCGCGCGCTGGGATCGAGGCCCGGGCCGCGACCATTCGGTGGGAGATCCCCTTTCGCCTCACGGTGGAGCGGGTGAAGCCGCGTGCGTGAGGTGTTGGTGATTGGAGGGGGGCTCGCGGGCGCCGCCGTCGCGAGCCATCTGTCGTCTGCGGGACGCGACGTGCGCCTGGTGGAGCGAGAGGCCGGGCCGAAAGACAAGGTGTGTGGAGACTTCCTGTCGCGGGAAGCGATGGTGTATCTGGGGCGGCTCGGGATCGACCCTGTTGGGGCGTTGGGCGCGCCACCCATCGAGGCGCTGCGGGTCAGTCGCCGCGATCGGGTCGCGGAGACCGCGTTGCCGTTCGGCGCGGCGAGTGTCTCCCGGCGGGTGTTGGACGAAGCGGTGCTGACCCGGGCCGCACAGTCGGGGGTAGAGGTGAGCCGGGGCCGCCGGGTCACCTCGCTGCAGCCGAGTGGGCAGGCCTTTGGCAAGGGATGGATGGCGACCCTGTCCGACGGTGAGACGATCGCGGCCCGCACCGTGTTTCTTGCGACAGGCAAGCACGACGTGCACGGACACGGCCGCCAGGCTGGAGGACACGACGATCTCGTCGCGCTGAAGATGCATTTCAGACTCACCCCTCCGCAGCACGACGCGCTGACGGGGTACGTCGAGCTCGTCCTATTCGAAGGTGGCTATGCCGGCCTGTCTCTCATCGAGGATGGGCGAGCGAACCTGTGCCTCTTGATCCGCCGCGAGCGACTGCGACAGATTGGGTCGCGGTGGGAGTGCGTGCTGCCTGCGCTGTTGGCCGACTCGGAGCATCTGCGGGCCCGGCTCGATGGTGCGGTCCAAGAGGACGTCCGGCCTCTGGCGCTCTCCGCGATTCCCTACGGCTACTCGGTCGGCGCGCGCCCGAAGGTATCCCCACCCGATCTCTGGCGTCTGGGGGACCAGGCCGCGGTCATTCCCTCGTTCTCCGGAGATGGGATGTCGATCGCCCTGCACAGCGCGGAGCTTGCTGCCATGGCGTTCCTCGACGGCGGGCGCGAGGACGCCTTTCATCGCGCGCTGGCGGGCGATCTGCGACACTCGATGCAGTTGGCACTCCCCTTGTCGCGGGCGCTGGTTCACCCCGTCTCGCAAGCGCTCGCGATGCGTATCGCTGGATGGATGCCCCAGGTGATGTCGCAGGTGGCTCGAAGAACTCGGATCCCCGAGCGAGCGATCGATCGGATTCGTGAGGGAGCACGCGCTGCGTCCACGGTCGCGGTGATGGGGTGAGCGCACGCTTCGATCCCGACCGGCTAGACGCCCGCGATCCCGAACTCATCGCGCGGTTGTTGCCCGCGGTGCGACGCATCAACCGCCACTACCTGCGGCTGCGGGTTCAGGGCCTCGAGAACGTCGGGACCGGACCCGCGCTCTACGTGGGCAATCACAACGGCGGAATCGCAGGGCCGGATCTCTCGTGCACCCTCGGGACTTTGTGGGACGCGCGAGGCCCGGAAGCTGGGCTCTACGCGCTCGCGCACGACTTCGCCATGACCCAGCTGACGCCGCTGGGGGCGATGCTGCAAAAAGTCGGCGCCATGCGGGCCCATCCCCAGAACGCTCGCCGCGCGCTCGAAGCGGAGGCGCAGGTCCTGGTCTATCCGGGCGGCGATCTCGATGCCTACCGCCACTCGTCCCGGCGTGACGAGGTGGTGCTGGGCCAGCGGACCGGGTTCGTGCGCGTCGCCCAGGATGTCGGCGTACCCATCATCCCCATCGTGGCCCACGGCGCTCACCGCAGCGCGTATATCTTCGCCGAGGGAAAGCGAATCGCCGCGTGGTCGGGACTGAAGCGCTGGGGCCGCCTCGAGCGCTTTCCCCTCGCGCTCGCCTTCCCGTGGGGCTTCGCGCCCAGCCCGTGGCTTCCCTATCTGCCGCTGCCCTTTCCCATTCAGCTCCAGGTGCTGCCGAAGATCGAAGTTCCCAAAGGCGCGGACCCGGTCGAGGTGCGACGGCACGTGCAAGAGGTGATGCAGCGGAGCCTCGCGCAGCTCGCTGAGTATGGGCGCCCTGGCGAGCCAGCAAAACGATGGCGTACGTGATCTCATCTCTCGGGACGCCGTCACGCTCGACGCGGTCCAAGAGGGCACGCTCTTGGCTGTGCACGTGAAGCGCCTGGCGAGCAGGACGTGATTCAGTCGCGCTTGGGGCCGCTGGCGATGGCGGCCATCAGCCCCTGAAGGTGCACGGGCTTCACCATGTGGAGGTCGAAGCCCGCCGCCGCGCTGTCGCGGCGATCGGACTCCTGCCCGTATCCACTCAGCGCGATCAGGTGCACGCCCTCCGTCGACGCTCGCACGCGGCGCGCCAGCTCGTGTCCCGTCATATCGGGCAATCCGATATCGAGGATCGCCACGTCCGGTGCAAAGCCATCGAGCAAGGCCAGCGCCGACGTGCCGTCGTGCGCGGTCCGCACGTCGTAGCCCGTGTCCGTGAGGAGATCGCCGAGCAGAAGCGCGGCATCGACGTTGTCGTCCACGATGAGGATGCGGCCGACGCGCGGCGCTGGGACCGGGTCTGGCGAGGCCGGCTCGGCTTCTTCGTCGGTCCTGGCCGCGTCGATGCTGGGGATCCACACGCTGAACACGCTCCCCTTACCGAGCGCACTCGTGGCACCGACCCGGCCGCCGTGCAGCTCGGTCAATGAGCGCACCAGCGCGAGCCCCAACCCGAGCCCTCCTGCTCGCCGGTCGATCGGCTGCTCGCCCTGCACGAACATACTGAACACCCGCGGCAGGAGCTCTGGCGCGATGCCCGTCCCATCGTCGCGCACTTGCACCCGCACCATCGGTCCATCGACGTCGATCGAGAGCCGCACGTGCCCGCCAGGGTCGGTGTACTTGGCCGCGTTACTGAGCAGGTTCGCGAAGACCTGCACCAGGCGGGCCTCGTCGCCGTCGACGGGCAGCGGTCGCGACGAAACATCGACGTCGAAGCGATGCTCGCGCGCCTCGATCAGTGGGCTGGCGATCTCCACCGCGCGGGCCACGGCGTCGCGCAGATCGAACGGGCGTCGATTCAGCTCGACGGCGCCCCGCGCGATGCCTGAGACGTCGAGCAGATCATCGACCAAGCGCGACATGTGCTCGACCTGACGCTCGATGATCTTCAGCTCGCGATCGATCTTCGTCTCGCCCCGAAGCTTCGCGAGCTGAAGCGCAGTGACGATGGGCGCGAGCGGGTTGCGCATCTCGTGGCCTAGCATCGCGAGAAACTCGTCCTTGGTTCGGTTCGTCTCTTCAGCGATGACCCGACGGGCTCGCTCCTCTTCGGCGTCGCGCCGCAGCGTGAGATCGCGGGCCACCTTGCCGAACCCGACGAGCGCACCGCTCGCGTCGTGAATCGCGGTGATGACCACGTCGGCCCAGAACCGGCTGCCGTCCTTGCGGATGCGCCAGCCCTCCTCGTGGAAGTGTCCGACCCGCTCCGCCACCTCGAGCTCCATCTCGCACTTGCCTGCCTCCACCTCCTCTCGGGGATAGAAGACCGAGAAGTGGCGCCCCACGATCTCCTCCGCCCTATAGCCCTTGAAGCGTTGCGCTCCCGGGGTCCACGTGGCCACGTGTCCGGTGCGATCGAGGAGGAAGATCGCGTAGTCCGACAGGCTCGCCACCAAGCGCAGGAGCTGCTCGCTCTCGATGGACTTGGAGAGGCCGGCGCGGATGGATGCCTCGAGCTTCCCGGTGTGCTGCGACGCTCGCTCGAGCTCGTGCTCCAGCTCGCCCACGCGGCCACGCAGGCTGATGAGCTCGCTGCTGTCTGGTTCTCGTTCAGGCACGGGGCTCTCTCTAATTCCGTACGGGCCGTGGCGCACATCCGGCACTATTCGTCCCGCGGGGTGGCGATGTGGTGTTCGTCCGGCACGTCGGCGCCGAGCGAGATGGCCAGGTGGCCTCCCTCCTCGCCGCCCACGGTAGCGGGTGCGTGATAGCGGATCTCCATGGTGGGATCGGCGACCTCCAGATCGAGCGCCATGCGCACCACCAGGGGAGTCGCCACGTCGCTCTGGATCCGGCCCTCGAGGCGATTGAAGCCGATGTGGACGATGGGGATGTTCACGTAACCCTGGACCCGATCCATGCGGCAGTGGAACTGGTGGCCGAGGCTCATGTCCACCAGGCCCGAGACGTTGGCCATCTCCACCTCACCGGGCACGCCGGGGAGCGCGAAGACCATGGTCATGTTCATCATGTGGATGTCGCGGATCTGCACGGGGATGCTCACCCGATCATCGGGAATCTCCATCGCCCACACCAGATCGATGCGGTCTTCGGGACCGCGGGTGATGCGCATCTCGCCGCCGTCCATCGTGGCGGGCGTGAGCACCACCGCGCCGCGCTCGATGCTCTCGAGGATGCCGAACTCGGCCACCACCCGATCCGCGCTGATCACCCGCTCGCCACCGGGCGAGGTCACGTGGAAGTCGGTCATCTCGATGCCATCGAAGTCCAGGCGCGTCACCCCGCCTACCTCCGCAGTGCCTCGGATACGCCCCGAGAGGATAGGCCCCATCAGATCGGCGGCAGCGGCGCGGCCGGTGGACGTGGCCAGATGCACGAACACGCTCAGCGTGGTGGCGAGGCTGACGAGCGCGACCCAGCCGAGCACCTTCAGCGCCGTGCGTCCACGACCGGTGCGCGGCTCGCTTTTGTGGCGCGTCGTGGGCGCCTCTTCGGTTCGATCCCGGCGGGGCGCGACGCCTTCCGCATCGAGCAGCGCGCTCACGCGCCACCGATCCCGGCGCTGAACCAGAAGAGCCCATAGAACACTGCCGACAGGACCAATGCCGTGGGCAGCGCCCTCGCTCCCGCTTGCCAGGCGCGCACCGGGGTGAGCACAGGCACGGCGTTCAGCCACGACCAACGGCGCCCTTCACGGGCGACGAAGCGGAGGTTGGCGACGTAGAGCACCACGAGTGTCGCGAGCGACAGGGTGAGGCCCAAGAAGACCGTGACGGGGGCTGTCATGGCGAGGGCGCAAAGCGAGCGGCGTGCCATCCCGGGTAGAGAGTGCCATCCCGGGTAGAGCGCGGTGCCACGACACGCGAGGTCGTGGCACCGCGGCCATCACACTCGGGGAGGATCGGTCTCGCGCTCGTAGGTGCGGTGTTTCGCCAGCGCCTCTTGGAAGCGCTTCAGAAGTCCGCTCGTAGAGGTGTGTTCAGAGCCGATGATGAGCCCAGGATCGGCCTCACCCGAGGGCAGCTCGGTAGGCAAGCGCGCGTCCTTCAGCGCCGCCGCGCCTTTACCGAGCGCGAGGATCGGTTTGCAGTGCCGATACGCGGTGACGAGCAGCTCCGTCAGGTGACCATGGGGCACCAGTGCCGCGTCTGCGACGAGGATGCCGTCCCAGACCACCGACGGCGCGCCCTCGAGCGCGGCCTCGACCTCGATGCCCTCACCGTCGGTGCGCACCGGACCGAGGCGGGTCCCGACGAAGGAAGCCATCACCCCCGCGTTCTTCAGGGTTCGCCGCGCCTCGAGGGCCGATCCGGCATCGACTCCGTCCCCGACGACGATGGCCACCCGACGGCTCGCGGCGCCCTTGCTGCCGGGACGCGCGAAGAGCGACAGCGACGGCGAGCGCTTCACCTCGGGCGTGGGCGCCTTGGGGAGGACCCGCGGCATGGGCTCGGGCAGCGCGATGCCCAAGCCGTCTGCGACCTCGGAGGCGAGCTCGTCGGACACATTGCGCAGCGAGGAGACCATGCGCTCGCGGATAGCCGGCACCGTCACCTTGCTCAGCTCGAAGCGGAACGCTGCGGCAATGTGCCGCTTCTCTACCTCGCTCTGGCTGTCCCAGAAGAGCGTCGCCTGGTTGTAGTGCTCGGCGAACTTCTCTGGCTTGCCGCGCACCTTGTGCTCACTCACCGCGACTTTGGCCGAAACGAAGCCGGTCGCGCCCGCCTGGAAGGGGCACCCTCCGCCGAGCGAGTTGGGCTCATAGGCGACCCGGCCCCGGGGAATGGCCTGGCGATGCATCCCATCGCGCTGGTTGTTGTGCACGGGCGCCAGCGGCGCGTTGATGGGGATCTCGTGGAAGTTGGCGCCGCCCAGGCGGCTGATCTGGGTGTCGATGTACGAGTGGATACGACCCGCCAGGAGCGGGTCATTGCTGAAGTCGATCCCCGGCACCACGTGCGCCACGCAGAAGGCCACTTGCTCGGTCTCCGCGAAGAAGTTGTCGGGGTTTCGATCGAGCACCATCCGCCCCACCTTGCGCAGCGGCACCATCTCCTCCGGAACGATCTTGGTCGCATCGAGGACATCGAAGCTCATCTTCGCGGCCTGCTTCTCGTCGAAGACCTGCACCGACAGTTCCCACTCGGGGTAGGCGCCCGCGTCGATCGCGTCCCACAGGTCACGGCGATGGAAGTCCGGGTCGGCGCCCGAGATCTTCAGCGCCTCGTCCCACACCAGCGAGTGGGTTCCATGGACCGGCGACCAGTGGAACTTCACGAAGACGGACGCGCCCTCCGCGTCGACGAAGCGGTACGTGTGCACCCCGAAACCCTGCATCATCCGGTAGCTGCGGGGGATCCCCCGATCCGACATGACCCACATCAGCGTGTGGGTCGACTCCGGCATCAGGGACACGAAGTCCCAGAACGTGTCGTGCGCCGACTGCGCTTGGGGCATCCCGTTGTGCGGCTCGGGCTTCACGGCGTGGATCAGATCGGGGAACTTCATCGCATCCTGGATGAAGAAGACCGGGATGTTGTTGCCCACCAGATCCCAGTTGCCCTCGTCCGTATAGAACTTGACCGCGAACCCGCGGACATCGCGCGCGGCGTCGGTCGAACCGCGCTCTCCGGCGACCGTGGAGAAGCGGGCGAAGAGTGGGGTGCGCTTACCCTTCTCGCCAAAGAGGGACGCGCGAGTCACGTCGCTCAAGGGATCGGTGCACTCGAAGTATCCATGCGCGCCCGAGCCCCGTGCATGCACGATGCGCTCGGGGATCCGCTCGTGATCGAAGTGGGTGATCTTCTCCCGCAGGATGAAGTCTTCGAGGAGCGTCGGGCCCCGAAGGCCCGCCTTGAGGGAGTTCTGGTTGTCCGCGATCGGGACGCCCTGGTTGGTGGTGAGCTGCTGACCACTCGAATCCACCCGCGCCCGCTCGAGACTGCCTCGGCGCCCACTATCCATCTCCGGCGGGCCCTTGGGGCCTACCTTGGCCGAGCCGTTCTTCTCGCTCGGCGTGCTGGCGGCGAGCTTTGAAGGCACCTCGACCACCTGCCCTTCCGCGGCACCGCGCGTGCCGATCTCGCTGGGCTTGGCCGCGTTGAAGGGCATCGCGCGAGCGACCTCGTCGAGCCCCGGCGGCGGCGCAATCGGCGACTCCTCGTTCGCGGGGGACTTGTTCGTGGGGGACTTGCTCGCAGGCGATTTCTTCGCGGCCATTTCGCTCCTTGGTATGCCGTGCCCGCGAGCCTGTCTCGCGTGGCGGCCCGCCGCGCAGAGCACGACGCGTACCTCTGCGAATGGACCGCGGGGCAAGGGGGATGTGTGGCTCTCGCGCCACGGGTGTCGCTTTCGATCGCGCACAGTCCTCCCGTGGATACCGGACCACGTTGGCGCACGCTTTGCGAACGCAGCGCATGCTCATGAATGAACGTCGCTCGACGCAGGCATTTCACGCGGCGCTCACCTTGGAATGCCGGGCTCGGCTGGCGCCGACGACGCCTCAGGACGCAGTCAGGCCCGATGAGGCGCGATGGCTACAAGCGCGGCGCTTCGTCGCAACGGAGCGGGCGCGAGTGGCGGGGCCTGCGGCCGCAGCCCCGCAGACCCCGGAGGGTTTTCGAAGCTGGATGGAGACGCTGGAGCAAAGCGGACCGGGCCAGCACGACCCGCTCTTCGACTTCCTCGAGGAGCGCGCGACCCTCGAGCAGATGCGGTGGTTCTTGGCGCAGGAGCAGGCCGGGGAAGCGGGCTTCGATGATCTGGTCGCGCTCACCCAGCTCCGTATGCCCAAGCAGGCCAAGCTCGAGCTGGCGCGCAACTACTGGGATGAGATGGGCGCGGGCCACGAGAAGGGGATGCACGGGCCGATGCTGGTGCACCTCGGTGAAGAGCTCGCGCTAGAGAGCGTGCCTGGGCCGGTGGTGTGGGAATCGCTCGCGCTCGCCAACATGCTCTCATTCTTCGCGCTCGACAGGGGGCACGCATATCACTCCGTGGGCGCGCTGGGCGCCGTCGAGCTGACCGCACCGGGCAGGTGCGAGAAGGTCGAGCGCGGTCTCCGGAGGCTCGGTGTCAGCGGGCTCGCCCGACGCTACTACGCCCTGCATTCGGTGATCGATCGGACCCACTGGCGCCGCTGGGCCGAGGATGTCCTGACTCCCCTGGTGAGCGAGCGCCCGGAACTGAGCCGCTGGATAGCGGAAGGCGCGCTCTGCCGCCTGCAAGCCGGCGCTCGCCTATATGACCGCTACCGCCATGAACTCGGCGTCTCGGGCGACGCCGAGCGCGCGGCGTGATCACGAGACCTCCGGCGTCGGGTGGAATGGCCTCTTCATGACCCACAGCAGAATGATCCCATAGAGAGAGGCAGACTATGAAGGCACTGATGTTTCATGGACCCAAGATGGTCGCGGTCGAGGACGCTCCGGATCCTGGGTTGAAGGAGCCCCGTGACGCGATCATCAAGGTCACCGCCACCGCCATTTGCGGCTCGGATCTGCACATCTACAACGGCGCGATTCCCCAGCTGCGTCCCCTCATCCTCGGCCACGAGTTCATGGGTGTGGTGGAGGAAGTGGGTCCCGAGGTGAAGAATTTGAAGCGGGGCGATCGGGTGGTGGTTCCGTTCCCCATCGCGTGCGGTCGTTGCTGGTTCTGTGATCACGAACTCCCTACCCATTGCGCGACGTCGAACCCGGTCCACTACGGTCCAGAGGGGGGCCTGCTCGACCAGAAGGGGGGCGGGCTCTTCGGGTACACGGATCTCTATGGCCCCTACCAGGGTGGACAGGCCCAGTACGTGCGGGTTCCCTTCGCGGACTACGGTCCTCGCAAGGTCCCAAGCCAGCTGAAGGACGAGCAGGCCCTTTTCCTGTCTGACATCGTCCCGACCGCGTACTCCGGGTTGAAGTGGGCCGAGGTGAAGCCCGGTGAGACGGTCGCGGTCTTCGGCTGCGGTCCGGTCGGGCTCATGGCGCTCAAGCTGGCGCGGGTGATGGGCGCCGGGAAGGTGATCGGCGTGGACGTGTTGCCGTACCGGCTCGCGATGGCGCGCCGCGTAGCCGACTGCGAGGTCGTGGATGCCAAGGAACAGGACCCGGTTGAAGTCATCCGCTCGCTCACGGACGGCCGCGGCGCTGACGTGTGCATCGAGGCGGTTGGTATGGAGCCGGACCGCTCGATGTTGGAGAAGGTCGCGAACGTGCTGCACCTGCAGCGCGGAAGCATCACGGCCGTCGAGCTCGCGTATAGCGCCGCCCGGCGCGGCGGACGGGTGAGCGTGATGGGGGTCTACGCGACCACATACGATAACTTCCCGTTGGGTCAGTGGGTCGACAAGGGCCTGCGGGTACAGAGCGGACAGGCGACCGTGCACAACTTCATCGACGAACTCCTCGCCATGATCGTCGCGGGCAAGCTGGTAGCGGACGACATCATCACCCACCGACTGCCGCTGCGGGACGCGGGACACGCGTACTCGGTCTTCAACAAGAAGGAAGAGAACTGCGTGAAGGTCGTCCTCGACCCCTGGGCCTGACTCGCGTGCACTTCGGCGACGGCGATGAGCGTCCGCCCGAGGTGCTCGCTCGTCACCGCCGGGCGGCGAATCTAGAGAGCCCGGGGCGGCGGACGGGTGAGCGTGATGGCGCTCCTCGCCGCTCGCTGCTCACCGCCGGGCGTAGATGGTGGCGCCATCCACGCGCCCGTCGAACACGTAGTCTCGATCGATCACCTCGCTGAGCCGGGGGAATCGGGAGATCGGGAAGTGGCCCCAACGGTTGAGATCCGCGGGCGCGGTGTCGACGATGTAGCAAGGGCGCCGAGCCCTGAGGTCCGCCATCAGCGCGTCCCAATGGTCCACGCGGATCCGCGTCGCGGTGTCCAATCGACCCTCGATCGCCGCGTCGTTACCGGCGAGATACCCCGACAGAGAGTCCAGCGGCACGACGAATCTCGAGGCCGCCCGGGTGTCCGCATAGACGTAGATCATGGGCGCATAGCCCCAGACGAAGACGGTACATGCCTCGTTGGAATCGCGCCGCGCTCGGGCACCGAGTTCGCGGCCGATGTGCTCGTAGGACGGCCCGCTCACGTCCGCTATCGCCGCGGCCGGATTGTGTACCCCGAGGCCCACGGCGGTGACGACGATGAGGCACAACGTCGCGAGCCCGCCGACTGCGACGTGTCGCCTGAGGCGCGTCCGGCGGGCGAAGAAGGGCCCTGCTGGGAGCGCAAGAATGAAGACCGCCGGCAGGAAGTAGTGACCAAACAGGCGCATGCCCAGCAGCGCGGGGACCACGGCCGCCGCGAGCAGGGCGAGCAGCCAAAGTCTTTCGCGCAGCACGTGCGAGCGACCGAGCGACCATGCGAGTCCCAGTGGCAACATCGACGGCAGCAGACCCGAACCGAACAGGAGCACCCGCCCCAACTGATCGCGCAGCGGCATCGGGTTGTCCACGTGCGAAGCGTTGAACCGCCAAATCCAGAAGATCGCTTCGTTCAGACTTCCGCTGCACCCCATCCACAGGCCAAACGCGGCCCACGGTAGCGCCGCGCCGACCACCAAGAGCGCGCCATGTCCCAACCGGCGAGCGAGAGGCGTGCTGTCGAGGAGGATTACCAGGGCGATGGGGGCGAGGAAGGCCAGCGCGGGCTGTTTGGCAAGCGCGGCCACACCCACCAACGCGCCGGCCCCCAGTAGGCGAAGCGGACGGCGACGGAACCTTCGTGCGCGCATGAGCACCACGCTCCACGCCAAGGGCAGGAGCATGACCTGCTCACAGTGAACGGCATGAACGTCGGCGGCGAGAAGCGAGGCTGAGGCCACCACGAACGCCAATCCCGAGGCCAGACCGCGGCGCCCGTGCCCATGAAACGCAGAAGCGGCGAGCGCAGTGCCCGGGATCAACACGAGCGCACCCATGAGTCGGACGGACATGAGGCCCTCCCCGAAAACGGTCTGCGCCGCGGCGTAGACGACGTAGACGAGGGGAGGCTTGTTGTCGACGAAGTCCACGTACAGCACACCCCCGTCGAGGAGCGTGCGCGCCCCCAGGAGATGCGCGGCCTCGTCTACATTGAGAAACCCAGCGTGCGCGAAGGCCGCGCGTGTGGCGAGAGACGCCACGACGAACACCCAGAGAGCGCCCCACGTCGTCAGATGGGCCGAGCTGTCCCGCCACCGCCTGGCGAACGCCGTCGCTCGAGCGCTGTGGAGGAGGACGGCTTTGAGGAGTCGCTTCCGACGTTGGGTCGCGCTGCGCCGCAGCGTGAGGCCCAGCCGGGAGGCCGCGATGGTGTTCACACAGTTCTCGATGGATGAAGTGGGCGAGCTCCGACGACGCTGGGCGCCGAGGCAGCTCTCGGACCCACGCCAACGCAACGACCGAGCCAGGAGCGCTTTCGGATGCGCGAGCGCCGAGCTCTCCACCACCGTGGCCGGACGCCACAGGTGAGGTCCGGATGCTTACGTGAGCGATGCTCGGTGCCAGAACGCTAACGCGCTCGGTGCAGGGAGCGGAGCGCGAGCGCCAAGGTCCCCCCATACGCCCAGTGCGCGCCCAACATCGCGGTCAGTCGTCCGCGCCGATCGTGCTGCGGCATGGGCATGATCTCGAGCGCGGGCACCCAACCCAAATAGCTCGAGGCCCACACCGCCGTGCCGAAGGCGAGCCCGCTGCGCACGCTCACGTCGTGGCGCCGGGGATGAAGGACGGCGTAGAGCGCGCCCATCGCCACGCCGAATCCCACGTGCATCGCCACCGTCGCGAGGTTGAGCGCGGGCGCGCTGTCGGCAAACTCCGGCGCCACCGCCTCCATGGCGGCCCGGGTGATCTTCTTGGGAGGCGGCTCCCCGAGGTTGCCCCGCTGAGCGGCAATGCCCATCACCGCCGTGTGCGCCAGGGTGGCGAGCGTCCCGGCGAGCGCCCCTCGCCCGAGATCCTCGAGCCGTGCGTGTGTCATACGAATCTCCTGTCGTCGTGGTGGGGTCGTGTGCTCGAGGCCGCCTCGAAGTCAGCCGGCGGTGGTGTCGCCGCCCAGTGCGGTGAGCACCTCACCGGTGATGAAGCTGGAGTCGGCGGCAGACGCGAAGAAGACGTACGCCGGAGCTATCTCCTCCGGCTGCGCGGGCCGCTTCATCGGGGTGTCCGCCCCGAACTTGCTGACCTCCGTGGCAGAGCGGTCCGCCACGTTCAGCGGAGACCACACCGGCCCCGGCGCCACGCAATTCACCCGAATGCCGTAATCGACCAGGTTCTTCGCCAGCGACTTGGTGAACGCATGAATCGCACCCTTGGTCGACGCGTAGTCCAGGAGCTCCTTGCTGCCCTCCAGACCGGTGATCGACCCGGTGTTCAGGATGACGCCGCCGCGCTTCAAGTGACGAAGCGCCGAGCGCGCCATCTCGAAATACCCGAACACATTCACCCTGAAGGTCCACTCCAGCTGCTCGTGCGGCAGAGCAGTCAGTGACTTTTGATGCTTCTGGTAGGCCGCGTTGTTCACCAGAATGTCGAGGCCGCCCAGCTCGGCGACGCAGCGGTCGACGGCCTCCGTGCAGAACGACGGTTCAGAGACGTCCCCGGGGATCTGCACGCAGCGTCGGCCGAGGGCGGCCACCACCCGCGCGGTCTCCGCCGCGTCCTGCTCTTCTTGCGGCAAGTACACGATGGCGACGTCTGCGCCTTCGCGGGCGTAGAGCACCGCGACGGCCCGACCGATGCCGGAGTCCCCGCCGGTGATCAATGCGACCTTGTCCAACAGCTTGCCCGCAGGGCGGTACTCGGCCCCGAAGTACGCGGGCGGTGGATCCAGCTCGGCCTCGATGCCGGGCCGCTCCTGGTGCTGGGGAGGAAAGGGAGGCTTCTCGGTCTTCTTACGTTCGCCGCTCGCGCGCATGATTCGCTCTCCTGTCGATCGAGGTGAGGCCGATCGCATTGCAACGCACGCACCAGCAGCTCGCGCGCCGAGCCACCCGGAGGAACGCGCGAGCACGCCGCAGGTGAGGCGTCGACGCGGTCCAGACGATCGCACTCGGACGCGTGGGGGCTCGGGGGAGGGAGCGCGGCCCCTATTGGCACGGTGGTTGTTAGGGCGTCGTGATGGCTCCTCGGTTCTTCGTCAGCGACGTCGTGAGCAAGATCTCCTCGAGAGACGAGCGTGAGGGCTACGCGGTGAAGTGGCGTATCAATCCCCACATGCGGCCTGGGCGCACGTCCCTCGATCGCGCCGTAGCTCAACACACCGCACTGGTTCGAGCTCTGCAGCAAGCGGGCGCGCAAGTCGCACGTTGGCCCTTCGTGCCCGGATGCCACGACTGTGTGTTCGTGAAGGACACCGCGCTGCTGCTCGATCGACCGGGCGGGCCTGTGGCGCTGCTATCGGCCTTTCGTCATCCTGAGCGGCAGTGCGAACAGGGCGCGCGGCGCGCCGCGCTCATCGCCCACGGCTTTCGGGTTCACAACACCGCGACCTTCCTCGAAGGCGGCGACGTCGTGCGCTTGGGCGACACGCTGTTGCTCGGCTTCGGCTTTCGCACCCAGCGCGCGGCCGTCGACGTCGTGGCCGACTTCGCGCGCACCGAGGTGCTCCCCCTCGAACTCGTCGACGAACGGCTCTATCACCTCGACACCGCGCTCGCTGCTCTCTCGGACGGCACCGTGCTCGTGTGTCGCGAGGCGTTCACCGCCGCGAGCTTCGCGGCGCTCGGGGCCCATCGCGCCGTCCGGGAGCTGCTCGAGGTGCCGCTCGACGCCGCGCTCGCGTTCGGCCTCAACCTCGTCGAGGTAGGCGAGCACGTGATTCTCGGAGCGGGTGCTCCTGCCGTCGAAGAGCTCATCTCCGCCAGTGGGCGGACGCCGGTCCCCGTCGAGATGGATCAGTTCCTCCTCGCGGGCGGAAGCGCGGCGTGCTTGAGCGCGCCTGTCCACGACCTCGGCGCCGTGGCGGTCGAGCGGGCGGCGTGACGACACTCCAAGCTCTACGATCGGATGGGCAGACTTCGCGTCCTGATAGGCGTGCCGAGGCCCTCGACCTCCTTCTCGCGGAGCTGCACGAACGCGACTACCGCTTCGTCACGCCGACGCCGGCGACCCACGATCGGGTGGTGGCCGGCCCCACCATGGGAGAGGCGCGCGACCTGCGCGGCGTCTTCGGCTGGAGCCTCCCGTTCGAGCGCTCGCTGCTCCCGTCGAAGCTCCTCGCGGCGCTGGACGCTGGCGGTTGGATGACACCCCTGCCCGGTGGGCGATGCAAGTCGCGCGTCCGCGTGTCGAGCCTGAACGAGCACCTATTCGTTCACTCCGCGTATCCCACGCTGAGCGAAGACTGTGTGTTCTTCGGACCCGACAGCTACCGGTTCGTGTCGTTCGTTCTCCGCGAACTTCCGGCGCTTGCGCGCCATGTGGTCGACCTGGGCGCGGGCTCGGGCGTGGGCGGGATCTGCGCCGCTACCGCGCTCACGGAGCCGGAGCTGACCCTGATCGATGTGAACCCGCTCGCGCTCATCATGGCGCGAGCCAATGCGCGAGCAGCAGGCGCCACGGTCGACATTCACCTGGGCGACGGTCTCCCCGAGACCCGTGCGCCCATCGATGTGGTGATCGCCAACCCGCCCTACATCGCCGATGCCGCGGGCCGAACGTATTGCGATGGTGGCGGCCTCTTCGGCGGAGAGATGACCGTCGCCTGGATCGCCCGCAGTTTGCCTCGCTTGCCGCGCCTCGCGACGATGATCGTGTACACCGGAGCGGCCGTGGTGGATGGGACGGCGGTGATGCTCCCGCACATCGAGGCGCTGGCCGAGGCGCACGGTGCCGTGATGCGTTGGGAAGAACTCGACCCCGACGTCTTCGGCGAGGAGCTCGGCGGACCGAACTACCAGGGCGTCGAGCGGATTGCCGCGCTCGGCATCGTCCTGACGATCCTCTGAGTGCACGCATGCACCACGACGCGGGAGCGCGGATCAGAAGATGAGAATCGTATTGAACGTCTCCAGGCCGACATACGCGACGCCCAGCACCAAGTGTGCGGTGGCGAGGCCTTGGAGCGTGTTGAAGTCGCGGTCCGCGTCGGCCCAGCCGAACCCTATCGCGTTGGCGGCGATGAACCCGAGCGTCCCCTGCACGACGAACATCGCGAGGCCTACCCAGCGGGTCACCTCGTAGATGCGCCAGTCGGAGTCCTCTCGGCCCGCGCGATCGTAGTCGACCTGCGTCGAGGCGATGAGCGCGCCGACCCCCAGCACCGACGCACTGCCGACCACCGCGGCGTGGGGCCAGGGGATCGCGTCCCCGCAGTCTCCGAAGACCCCACCCCCGTTCGCGCACGCGGTATCGGCCCGGTTCGCATGAAAGCCGTACTCGTCGGCGAACTGGATCGCGCCGAGCGCCGCTGCGCCGCCCAGCGCGACCGTCGCTCCGAGCTGTAGCCCGCGGGTCCAGTCCATGGCGGTATGGTCGAACGGTTCGAGCTCCATCTCGTCGGCAGTAGTGCTGCGATCGTCATCGAGTCTCCTGCGCGCGACGCGCGATGCCACCGACAGCAAGCGTCATACCGGGGCTCCGGAAGGACGTGACGCAAGGGAGCTGCGTTCGGCGAGTGTCGTGGGACTGACAGCTGGTCCTCGCTCGGTTCGGGGAGCGGTCACGATCTCAACAGCGGCACGCTCGTGGTGAGTGACCGGCGTGGGCTGCGGAGGCGCCACCGCTCGCGTGGGGCGATGCTGGGATGGGATCGAATGGCTCGGGGCCCGTGCCTCTGGTCCCTGTTCGAGATTCGGAGGATCGAGTGAGACGTCCGCGCGCGGTTCGATGGCCGCGGGCGCGGCATTGCCGTTGCACCCCCCTATTCCCCCGTCGCCGGGATCGACGACGAAAACCCCAGCTGAGAAGGACGAGCGACATGAACTACCAGGATCGGCAGCGGAACGGGATGCAGAGCAATCGTGATGGTCAGCGCGAGCGTGAGGATTGGCATGGCCGGAGTCACCCATCGCACGAGGAGCACGGTGAGGCGAGTGACCGCCAGGGACGCGGCGGAGGAACGAATGCGCGCAGCGGCATCGAAGGCTACGGACGAGCGGGCTCGAACGACGTCGACTACGGCTACGTGCGCACCGGAGGACGGGACTTCGCACGCGAGAGCGATCGCTACGAGGGCAGGGCCGAGAGCATGGGTGATCGGAGCGCGCGCATGGACGGGGATACACGTTCCGCGGGGATGGGCGAGGACGCCCATCGCGCGAGCCAGGGCAGCTACGGTGAGCGCAATGACCGGAGCGACGACGCCCATCGACGTTCGAGCTTCGGACCGAACGCGAACCACGGGTACGGCATGGATGGCCAGCACGGTCGCAACCGCGAGCTGAGGGGCGGCTTCGACTCGCCCAACCTCTCCATGCGCTCCATCGACGCGATGCGTTCCATCGACGGCGGCTTCTCTGGCAATAGGGGCGTCTCCGACCCCTGGCGCAACAACGGATCGTGGGAGCACCGGAACGCGAACACGCGCCCGGCCGGCAAGGCCCCGAAGGGCTACGTACGCTCGGACGAGCGGGTGTTGGAGGACATCTGCGAGCGTCTGGCGGGGAGCGGTCACGACTGGAGTGAGCTCGAAGTGCAGGTCGCCGAAGGTGAGGTGACCCTCACGGGGAGGGTGACGGAGCGCGCAATGAAGTTCGAGGCCGAGCACATCGCAGACGGAGTCCGCGGGGTGAACGAGGTCACCAATCAGCTGCGCGTACAGGCCTCGTCGAGCCAGCGCGATCGCGCGACCTCGTCGGGCGACGACGCGACGTCGAGCAACGACGCGACGTCGAGCAACGACGCATCGTCGAACGGCGGTAAGGACGGCAAGTCGAAGGTCGCGAGCGCGCACTGAGTCGTCCAACGGATGCGAGACGCGGCGCCGTGTCGATCGAACGCGATCGATACGGCGCCGTGCTCGCTCGAGGGGGTCGACCTTCGTTGCGTGCAAATGCAAGCGAGCCGTGCCAGCCTCGTGCTTCGTTCCGACGGAGGTTCGCTGATGCATCAGTCCTTGGCTCGCTTGGTTTTGGCCCTCTCGGGCACCGCGCTCACCCTCTCTGCCATCGGTTGTGGCGACGGACAGCCCGAAGGGTGCAATCAGTACGTGTTGCCCAGCGACGACGACACCACCACCGTGCGCGAGGCGATCGTCCTCTTGGAGGACAACCAGACCTTCTGCTTTGGCCCGGGCACCTACCACTTCACCGCTGAGCTTGCGTTCAGCAGGCTCGACGGCGTCACCGTGATGGGCACCGGGACCACGCCCGCGGACGTCGTGCTCGACTTCGCGCAGCAGGACGCAGGCGCCAAGGGCCTGAACTTCACCGCGATGAACGATCTCACCGTGGAGAACATGACGGTGCTCGACGCGGCCGCGGACAACATCTTCGTCACCACCTCGGTGGGCCTGATCCTGCGGGATCTTGTGAGCGGCTGGGTGACCCGGCCCATGAATGCGCGCGGTCGGTACGCGATCTATCCCGTCTCGTCGACCAACGTCCTCGTCGAGCGCGTCGAGGCCTTCGGCAGCAGCGACGCCGGCATCTACGTGGGTCAGGCCACCAACTGCATCGTCCGCAACAGCCTCGCCCACGACAACGTCGCCGGCATCGAGATCGAGAACAGCATCAACTGCGAGGTGCTCGACAGCGTCGCGCGCGACAACACCGGCGGTATCTTGGTCTTCGAGCTGCCGGGCCTGCCCACCCTTGGTTTTGGAACCCGGATCGCGAACAACACCATCACCAACAACAACCTGGCAAACTTCGCGGAGGAGGGCACCATCGTCTCACTCCTTCCCGCGGGGACCGCGATGATGTTGCTCGCGGCGAACGACGTCGACATCGATGGCAACACGGTGACCGGCAACGGGACCACGGGCGCGCTCATCATCAGCTACGACACGGCCGCTGCGGCGGGTGCTCCCTCGACCAGCGACCCGGGGTACGACACCGAAACCGAGAACATCTGGATCCACGGCAACACGTTCACCGGCAACGGCACGATGCCCGATCCCAACCACGATGCCGTCCGCTTGATCCTCGCGTCGGGCGGGGTGACCACGCTCGAAGACCTGATCTGGGATGGCGACTTCGCAACGGACGACGACGCGATGACGCTCTGCATCGACGGCACCGCGACCTTCCGCAACATCGACGCGGCAGGCGGTTTCGCCACGCCGAGCACCGATCGCACCCCCCACGACTGCACCGGGACGGCGCGGCCTCCCGTCGTGCTCGAATAGTGGCCATGTTCGTCCGCGCGCTCGCCGCGCTCGCCGCGCTCGCCGCGCTCGCCGTGTTGCTGGGCCTCGCCTCGTGCGAGCCCGACGGCGAGCGACGTCATCTCTCGGATTGGGGGCTCTTCGTCGACGGATCGAACCAGATCCCCGCCGATGACGTGATCCCCTACGACATCATCTCGCCCTTGTTCTCCGATCACGCGGTCAAGCACCGCTTCATGCGGATCCCCGAGGGCGAGACGGTGACCATCGGCGTCGATGGTCGCCTGATGTTCCCCGAGGGGACCGTCTTGGTGAAGACGTTCGGCTTCCTGATGGATGCCCGAGATCCCTCGCTCGGTGAGCGCCTGATCGAGACCCGCCTCTTGGTGCTCGAAGAGGGTGAGTGGACCTCGTACGTCTATCTCTGGGACGAGGAGGAGAACGACGCGCTCCTCTCGCTCGCGGGGCCCCGTATCCCCGTCACCACCATCACCGAAGCGGGCGACGCGCTCGCGTTCACCTACCGAGTCCCCACCGGCAACGAGTGCAGCAACTGCCACGGTGGGGTGACGGACATTCGTCCCCTCGGCCTGCGGCTCGATCAGCTCGATCATCCGTTCGACTACGGCGCGGGTCCCGAGAACGAGCTGGACCACCTCGAGGCGCTCGGTCTCTTTGCCGAGGCGCTGCCGACGGAGCGCACCCCACTTGCCTCTCCCACCGACGCGAGCGCGCCGCTGGAGGATCGGGCCCGCGCGTATTTGCACGCCAACTGCTCGCACTGTCACCGCGAAGGCGGCGCGGCACAGCAGAGCGGTCTCTGGCTGAACATCGAGATAGCCGAGCCCTCGCGCTTCGGGGTCTGTAAGCCGCCCGCAGCTGCGGGTCGGGGCACCGGCGGACGCTCTGCCGACATCGTGCCGGGTGCGTCCGAGCTCTCGATCATGACCTTCCGCATGGCGAGCGTGGAGCCCGGGATCAAGATGCCCGAGCTGCCGAACGTGCTGTCGCACGCCGAGGGCGTCACACTGATCACCGAGTGGATCGACGCGATGGAACCAGACGATTGCATGGGGCCTTGAGGGTCCGAATGGCCTACGGGGAACGAACGGCCTACGGGGAGCGAACCGAATAGAGGCGCACGGGCGCATCGGCGTCGGTCAGCGGCGTGAGCGCATCGCGGAGCGACGCCGGCAGCTCGCCCACCACCAGCACCTGATCGAACGCGCGCAGATCCTCGACGGTGGCGAGATCGGCGCGCCACTCGAGGCCGGGGGTCCAGGTGCGCTCGCGCGGCGCGGCGAAACCCACGATGCCGGCCTGGTGCTCGGCGAAGGAGAACGAGAGTTCCCCGCCATAGAGCGCCTGTCGCCAAGCGAAGAGCTGCAGAAAGGGCGGCGTTCGGACAGCGTCGCTCATGCCGACGTAGTCCAAGCCCAACACTCGCGCGGGCCTCGGATCGAGCGTCAGGCTCTCCGGTAGACCGCGCAGCTCCCGCGCCTCGACGGTGCGCCAGCTCGACGCGGTGGAGATGACCAACACCAACAGAGCGAGCCCGGGGAGCACCTGCCGGATCGACTCCCGCACGGGCATGCGAGGCGTCGCCAGCAAGAGCAGCGCGCCCCCGACGAAGCCGAAGCGGAGGTTCATGTGCCGGGTGTTCAGGTACGCGTCGGGACCCAGCAGCGCGAAGAGCAGCAAGGCCACACCCACGGCGAGGAGCGCTCGATCGAGGACACCGTCGCTTCGTGCGATCCCGAGCGCGACCCACGCGAAAAGAAAGACCAGCAGCAGCGGCTCGAGCGGTTCTCGAAGGCCGCCGAGGATCACGTCACAGAGAAAGTCGACGCTGAGCCGGTCGGCCATCGGCAGATACCGGAGACCGAGATCAAAACCCAGCGCAGCGCGCTCGGCGCGCAGCTCGGGGAGCCAAAGCAGACTGAGGAACGCCGCGGGCACCAGCGCGCTGAGTCGGATGGCGAGGGCCCGCAGCGGAGGGATCTCGAGCTTGCCCTCGCGAAGACCGCCGATGAGCAGCGCCAGCGCCGCAGGCATCAGCCACAGCGAGTGCGCCACATAGATGAAGGTGATCGCCGCCGCGAGCAGGCCAACCGAGCGCCACGGTCGCAGCGCATCTGGGGGAGCATCCAGGGGAGCCAGCAGGCGCGGCAGCAGGAGCAAGAAGATCACGGCGCCCAGCATGAAGCCCACAAAGCCCCAGTAGAGCGAGATCGAGAACACCAGGAGTGAGGCGAGCGTCGCGTGCTCGGGCGGACGATCGCGGGCCCGCGCCAAGGCATGGAACGCCAGCACCAAGAGCAGCGAAAGGGTGGCCATCGAGGCGCGTGCGGCGGCGATGGGATCGAGTACTCGCGCCCAGAGAAAGAAGATGCCGTAGACCAGGTTGCCCGGCGCCCACCAGCGAATGGTGTAGTCGCTGAGCTCGACGGTGGCGGCTTCGATCCCCAGGAGCTCGTCGAGCAGGCGTATCTGCGCTGCGTGCTGGGGCAGATCGCTGATGGGCGGGAAGCTCACCGCGAGGAAGGGGAACGCGGCGAACACCAGGGAGATCCCGAGCTGGACCGTTCGCTGGTGCTTCACCCTTCGCTCCTCTTCGAACGACGCCCGATCAGTCGAAGTGGTAGGCGAGCGCGAGCGAGACGACGTTCAGCTCTTGGGTGTAGCTGCCTGCGTTCACCACGCCGCCGAAGCCCGCGGGGTAGCAGCCGCTACCGACGACGGGGTTGGCGCCGTCGTAGGTGGGCGAGCCGCAGCCGCCTTCGTTCGCCACCGCTGAGATGCCTCGGTAGTTCGCGGCGGCTTCCGAGACGTTGATGGTCTCTGCGAAGACGTGGCCATACGCGGCGGAGATATCGAATCGATCGATGCGAAGGGTCGCGCCCAAAAACAGGCCCACGTTCCAGCCCTGCATGAAGTCATTCTGGGCGTAGCGCACGAAATCATAGTTGAGGGGCTGCTCGTAGGAGACACCAGCGCGCAGCGCGAAGGTGCCGGGGATGATATTCACGTCACCGCCCACCCGTATCTGGATAGCGTCACTCCAGCCGTGGGGCAGCGGCAGCGTCGCGGGGATAGGCACGTTGGTGGCCATGCCGCCCACCCGCTGGAGCATGCCAGTGGCGCCCGTGGGGTTGGCGATCACGAAGTCGCCCACCTGCGAGAGGTGCAGGTAGTTCACGTCGAGCTCGATGTCGAAGTTCTCTCCGAGCATCGGGTCATCGACCACCGTCACCGTCTCGCCGAGCGCGCCGTGCTCCCAGTTGCGGGCCCGGATCCGATCGGCGTAGCGAATGCCGAAGCTGAAGGTCCAAGGGTTGCCGGCGTTCAGCGTGGTGCCCTGGATGGTGCTCACGGTGGGGACCGAAGACGCGGGGTAACCATCGCTGCCGTCGCTGACGCCATCGCCGAACGCGCCCGTCGTGAGGGTGAGATCGCCGCTCGCGTCCACCGCGCCACCGACCGAGTCCGAGATTCGACCGCCGATCATGATGTCGAGGTTGCGGTGGGGCACCACGTGCACCGACAGGATGCCGGCGGGTACGAAGGGATCGAACACACTCAGACGGGTGCGGATGTCGTTGCTGGGATCCTCGTTGATCCCGCTCAGGCCGGTGCTGGTGTAGTTGGTGAAGTCGACCGACGCGATGCCCCACTGGAAGGTGAAGCCGACCCGCAGCCACTCGATCGGGCGCCAGCCGAAACCCACGCTGGGCGCGAAGAGGAGCAGGTTGCGCTCGAGCACCGCATAGCGGGTGGGCGATGGCGCGCGCTCGCCGTTGGTGGCGGTGACGCTGCCGTCCGCGTTGCCGAAGCGGGCCTGGCCCACCCCGCCCGGGGTCCAGATGCCGACGCCGATGGTGAACTCGGGGCTGAGCCGGAAGGTCGCGGTGATCGAAGGGATGATCTGGGGATCGCCGCTGTTGCAGACCCTGGGATACGCGGTGCCTGCCCACCCGGGGAGGTCGCGACCGAAGACGGTGGGCTGGGAGAGCTCGTCGAACGTGCTGCCGTAGGTGCCGGTGCGGGTGGCGCAGGCGTCCCAGACGGCCAGCCCCGCCCCAATCTGAAGGGTCACGAAGTCGGGGATGTCGGCCAACATCGCGGGGTTGTAGAAGAGCGCCATGCCGTCGTCGGCGCGAGCGTTGTAGGCGCCGCCGCGGCCGAGGGGACGGGTGCCGATGGGAATCAAATCGAAGCCGCCGGCGCGGGCCCGCTCGGGGACGAGGGTCGCGGTGAGGGACAGCGCGAGCGTGAGCAACAGAGCGCGGCGAACGTACATCGAGATCTCCCTTGAGAAGGGCGCGAGGATAGCGGCCGGCACTGCGCGGGCGGGCCAATTTCGACCGACGCAACGCGTCAACCGAGACCATGAAAACGGGCGCCGGCGGATGCCCGCGGCCCGCCCCGAGACGACCTCGGACTGCCAGGGCGACATGTCACCCCGACTTCCTTACGCAGCCCTTACATCGAGTGTGGCGCAAAAGGCTATTGCGATGAGGTCCACAAGGGGTGGACGATGGCGAGATGACTGCACTGGTGGGTGGTCGCTATACGGTCGTGCGCGAGGTGGCGCGGGGAGGGATGTGTACGGTCGAGGCCGCCGACCACCTCCACACCGGACGTCGGGTCGCGCTGAAGCGCCTGGCCGCTGAGGTCGACGCCTCGCTCGATCGCCGGTTGCTGTTGGAGGCGTGGGCGCTCGAGCAGTGTCGCGGTCCCCACGTCGTCGAGGTGCTCGACGCCGGGATCGACGGTCGCGCCTACGTCGTGCTCGACCTGCTCGAGGGCAAAGGCCTCGATGCGCTCCTCACCACGCGGCGACGGCTCCCTCGCGACGCGGCGCTCGCGCTCTTCGCCCAGCTCTGTTCGGCGCTCGAGACGGTGCACGCCAAAGGCATCGTCCACCGCGACATCAAGCCCGCCAACCTCTTCGTCGCGCACCACGGACGCGGTGAGCGCCTGCAGCTCTTGGACTTCGGCGTTGCGCGGGTCCCGAGCGCGCCCGAGGTCCGGGCCCTCACCCAAGTGGGCGAGCGCTTGGGCACCCTCGAGTACATGGCCCCCGAGCAAGTGCTGGCCGAAGCCGCGGACGCGTCGTCCGATCTCTACGCAGCGGCCGTCGTTCTCTTCGAGTGCCTCGCCGGTGAAGTCCCTTACAAGGGCGGTCCGCGCGAGCTCTTGCAGGCGCTCGCGACCCGTACTGCGCCACCTCGCCTCTCCACGCTCGCCCCCGGGCTCCCCACTGCGCTCGACGACGTGATGCAGCGCGCGCTCGCTCACGACAAAGCCGCGCGCTTCGAGAGCGCCGCTGCGCTCGCTGCCGCTGTACGAGGCGCGATGGGCGGGGGGGCGACGCAGACGTTGTCGCTCCTCGACGCGCCGCGCCCCACCGACGCCGCGTACGGTCGAGGCCACGAGCGCGCTCCCTACGTCACTCCGGTGCGGGTGCTGGTCGATGGCGCGAGCTTCGATGGTCACGCCGCGGACATCTCCGAGGGCGGCCTCCTGGTGATGCTCGCGACGCCGCCGCCCGAAGGCCGACCCACTGAGGTCCGCTTCTGCCTACCGGTGTCGGGCCGGGTGGTGACCACGCCTGCCGAGGTGCGCTGGCGCAAAGAGGCGCGGGTGCAGCGCGCCGTCGGTCTTCGATTCACCGATCTGACCGACGAGGTCCGGGCCGACATCCGTCGCTTCGTGTCGATCGCGGGCAGCTCGTGATCAGGACGGTGAGCGCGCCTATTCGCAGGGCGCCTATTTGCAGGGCGCCTATTTGCAGGGCGCCTATTTGCAGGGGAGTGGAGCCATGAGCAGCGAGCCGATACGCGTCTTGATCATCGATGACGACCAGCTGGTCGCGGACACCACGGGCCGCATGCTGACCCGATCGGGTTGTGCGGTGGAGGTCTTCACCACCCCGACCGCCGTGCTGGAGCGTCTAGCCCGCGGCGACGTCGATGTGCTGGTGAGCGACATCGGGATGCCCGACGTCTCCGGCGTCGAGTTGTTGCGGCAGGTGCGCGCCGCGAACGACGACGTGCCGGTGATCTTCCTGACGGGCTCGCCGCGCATCGAAGACGCGATGCAGGCGGTCGAGCACGGCGCCTTTCGGTTCCTCACCAAGCCCATCACCCGCGAGCAGCTGACGGCGGTGGTCACCGAGGCCTGGAAGTGGCGGCAGCTCACCCGCGCCGCCGCCTCGAGCCCGGTGTCGCTTCGGCGAGGTGAGCTCGAAGAACGCTTCGAGCGCGCGGTCGCGTCGCTTCGCATGGTGTACCAGCCGATCGTGCTCTACTCGGAGCGTCGCGCGTTCGGCTACGAGGCGCTGATGCGCTCGGGCGAGCCGACGTTGCCTTCGCCGCCCGCGGTGCTCGATGCCGCAGAGAAGCTCGGCTCGCTCCACGTGCTCGGTCGCAAGCTGCGGGGGATGGTCGCCGAGCAAGCGGACACCGCCGAACCGGACCGGGTCTTCTTCGTGAACCTGCACCCGAGCGACCTGGCCGACGAGGAGCTCTACGAGCTGACGAGCCCGCTGAGCCGCCACGCGTCCTCGATGGTCCTCGAGCTGACCGAGCGGGCGTCGCTCGAAGGCATCAGCGAGCTGAATCGCCGCCTCGCGCAGCTACGCGAGATGGGCTTTCGGATCGCCATCGACGATCTCGGCGCGGGCTACGCGGGTCTCAGCTACTTCGCGCAGGTGCGGCCCGACATCGTGAAGATCGACATGTCGCTCATCCGTGACGTCGACACCGACTCGGTGAAGCAGCGGGTCGTGGGATCCATCTGCGAGCTGGCCCGCAACCTCTCGGTCGCGGTGGTGGCGGAGGGCATCGAGACCGCCGGTGAGCTGGCGACCCTCGAGGCGATAGGGGTCGTGCTCCTTCAAGGCTACGCGTTGGCGCGCCCGGGACCGCCCTACCCCGCGATCACGTTCCCTTGAGGGACGCGCGTCGAGCGGCGCGCCGCCCCTTTTCTGGTAGCGTGGCCGCCCCTCATGGAGCTCGCCGAAGAGTATCGCTCGTCCTCACAGCAGCCTTCGGGCCGGGTGCCACCGCACTCGCTCGACGCAGAGCGTGCGGTGCTCGGCGGCATCCTGCTCGAGAACAACGCGCTCAATCTGGTGACCCAGATCCTCATGCCCGACGACTTCTACAGTCGGGCGCACGCGCTGGTCTTCGAGGGCATGACCGAGCTCTTCCGGCGCGGCAGCCCGGTCGACACGATCACCCTGCGCGCCTGGCTCAACGATCGAGGCTCGCTGCAGAAGGCGGGCGGCGACGAGAACCTGCTCTCGCTCACCAACACCATCCCCACCGTCGCGAACATCGAGCAGCACGCCGAGATCGTCCACGAGAAGGCGGTGGTGCGGCGCCTCATCACCGCGTGCCACGAGATCGCGGCGACCGGCTATGGCGACTACGGCGAGTCGGAGGAGTACCTCGACACCGCAGAGAAGCGGATCTTCGAGATCGGCAAAGAGCGGGGCGGCGCGCCCTACGAGCACATCAAGGACATCGTCGTCCGCACGTTCGAGCAGATCCACGCGGCCTCCGAGCGCAAGGAGAGCATCACGGGGTTGCCGACGGGCTACGCCAAGCTCGATCAGATGACGGCCGGCCTCAAGGGCGGCGAGCTCATCATCGTCGCGGGACGCCCCGGTATGGGCAAGACCGCGCTCGCCTTGAACATCGGGCTACACGCCTCGCAGGCCCGCGGCGCCCCGGTCGCCATCTTCTCGCTGGAGATGCGGAAGGAAGAGCTCGCGCGGCGTCTCTTGTGCAGTGAAGCAAAAGTCGACGGCGGACGGCTGCGCACCGGGATGCTCTCGCAGGATGACTGGAACCGTCTCACCCGGACCGCTGGGCCGCTCTGCGATCTGAAGCTCTACATCGACGACACCGCCGGCCTCACGCTGATGAACCTGCGGGGCAAAGCGCGCCGGATCCGCGCCGAGCACGGCCTCGGAATGATCATCATCGACTACCTCCAGCTCATGTCGGCGGGCGGCAAGCGCGACAGCCGCGAGCAGGAGATAAGCGAGATCAGCCGATCGCTCAAAGCGCTGAGCAAGGAGCTCGATGTGCCGGTGATGGCGCTCTCGCAGCTGAACCGCGGCGTCGAGACCCGTCCCGGCAAGGACAAGCGCCCCCAGCTCGCAGATCTCCGGGAGTCGGGCGCCATCGAGCAGGACGCGGACGTCATCCTCTTCGTCTACCGCCCCGAGGTCTACGCCAAGACCGACGAAGAGCGCCTGCCGCTACGAGGCTTGGCCGAGGTGATCATCGGCAAGCAGCGCGCGGGCCCCACCGGCATCGTGCGGGTGAAGTTCTTCCACGAGTACACCCGCTTCGAAAACCTCGCGGACGGCGAGTTCGACGACGTCGACTACGGCGGCGGCGACGAGTAGCGAACCTACCTGGCAGCGCAGCGGATGGTGACGTTCACCGCGATGGTGTCCGAGACCTTGAGGCGCACCAGCGGGTTCACCGAGACGCCGAAGTCGGGGAGCGACACCGTGAAGCGCGCCTGGGCCCGGATGAGATCCGGGTTGCCGTCGGCGGCGGGGATGTAGCGGATCTGGGCGCTCGCAGTGATGTCGTGGGTGCGGCCGTGGATGCTGAAGCGGCCGTGCAATGTGACCCGCGTCACCTCGCCGGGGCTGAGTGACGTGGCGCCTTCGACGCTGGTGATCTCGAAGATGGCGTCGGGGTGGGCGCCCGCGTCCAGCCACGAGTCGGAGCGGAGGTGCTCGTCGCGAAGATCATCGCCGGTGCGGATGGTGCGAATCGGGACCCGGATCGAGCCGCTCACCGACGAGAGGTCGGCGGGGTTCACGGTGATGTCGCCCGTCACCGAGGCGCTGGTGCCAGTGATGCGCTCGAGCGGTGCGTCCGAGACGAACTGGATGCGGCTACCGGTGGTGGCGCTGAAGGTGCGCGCTTGCGCCGCGGCAGCGCTCGGGGCGATCCCAGCGAAGAGCGACGCGGCGATCAGGGAGGCGACGAAGACGTTCGCGGGAATCGATGCAGTCGTGTGGGAGCGTAGGTCGATCATCGAAGTCTCCTCAGCCGATCCGCAGAGTGCGGCCGGCGTTGCCGCGGCAGGGTACCCCGCCCCTTCGCGCCACGTGAGCAAAGTGTTTCGCGCCCCGGGAAGGGTCGTTCGAAACAGGGAGCGCGCTAGAGCCTGCATGTGGCCGGGTTCGACGCGAGGACCGGTGATGCATTCAGCATGGCGTTGCGCAGGTCCTGACCTACCTCGGTCCAGGCGATGCCGTCGTCCGTGCGCTCGACCCCCAGGGCCGAATAGACCGCGCTCAGATCGGGGAACGCATTCGCCTCGGCCCACGCGAGGCCGATACGAGTCGCGGTGCCCGCCGTGCCGCCGTCCATCGCGAGCAAGAGCGTCTGGTCGCTCACGGATTCCCGGCGCAGACCGTAGGCGCGCTCCATCGCCTCATCGAGTGAGCTGCCCTCGGCGCGCAGGGCGACGTCGATCGCGAAGGCCACCGCGGCGCCCGCCCAGTAGACCCGGTCATACGCGCCGGTGCGATGACGTGCGGCAGACTCCTCGCGAAGCGTGCGGCCGGTGCCGCCGCGCTCTCCCCGGCGAAAGCCGCGATCGAGCCGGGCCAGCGCCATCGCGGGCGTCACGCCGCCCGAGCGCGAACGGAGGATCGTCTCGTAGTACGTCGCTATCCCCTCGGTGAGCCACGCGCTCTCACCGCCCAGGAACGCGTGCCCCAGATGAGTGAGCTCGTGCACCGCCACCCAGTCCTGTCGCAGCGCCTCTTCGGTCGCGTCGCTCCACATGAACGCGAGCATGCTCCCCCGCTCGCCGTGCGCTGCCATCCCGAACGCGAGAGGGTCTCCTCCTTCGCGGGTCCGTGCGCCGATCGGGAGCGCGACCACGCTCACGGTGTCGGTGGGCAGCCTTCCCAGCGCGCGTGAGGCCGCGTCCGATGCGCTGGTCATCCACCCGGTGATGGCCTCACGCGAGGGACCGCCGTGGATCGCCGCGACTTGAATGCAGCCGCCTGGCGCGGGCACGTCGATGATGTCCAGATCTCCGAACGCCGCATACGTGACGAACGCGAATCCCGCCTCGCCAAAGGTGAGGAACCCGTCCTCTTCGCGGGGGAAGAACGCGCTGGCGCGCATGCCCTCGGGGAGCGCCAGCTCCATCCGATAGCGCGCGTCCTCGGCCCGCGGCTCCGGGCCCCAGAGCCAGCTCGAGGTGGGCGCATAGACCGCGTCGGTGAAGCCGAGAGGCGCGTCGGGATCGGCGCCGCCGCTGATGAGCTGCACTTCGTAGTGAACGCAGCGCACCTCCGCCCAGTCGGCGCGTGAACGGAGCTCGAGGATGGGACCTGGCAGCGCTTCGCGACTCCCATCGCGGTGCTCGACGTGGGCGTGCACGAAGCGCTCGGCGCCCGCGCTGTGGATCGCCCGGAAGCGCGCGGGGAGGCGCCCCTCACTGCACATCGAGACGTGCATCGCGCGGAGGCTGGGCTCGAGCGCAACACGGTAGGTCAGGACCGGCTCGGTGGCGCTCATCACGCCATCTGTGCGCGCCCCACCGCAAGCGCTCAGCACCATCGCGAGCAGGGCGAGCACGCCTCTCATTTCGCCTCTCATTTCTCCTGGGGCCCCCGCTCTTGGGCTATCCCCGTGCGCGTCGCGAGCTTGGCCTCCGCTTGCCGCTTCTTCTGAAAGCGCAGCACCGACTGCTCGGTCACGACGCCCACCTGCGGCGCGTTGGGATCCCGCATCTCCTCGAGATCGTGTCCCACGCCCGAAGGACGCGCGTGTGCTCGGGCCTCGGCGCGCGCCTTCTCGAACTGAGGGCGCCACGCCTCGAGCGTCCGATACGGGTAGCTGGGATCGGTTCCGTCGCCGAGGATCCCGAGGACGATGGGATCCATCGACGAGAACACCGGCGCGAGCTCGGCCGGATCGTAGGCGCCGCCTCGATCGAAGAGCCCGCCGCAGATCGGACGCAGGGTGCATGGCTCACACGCTTTGGCGTAGAGGTGCTCCCAGTCGGTCTGCCGAACGGTCTGCTTCTCGTCGAGGAAGTGCACGACGCGCTCTTCGCCCTTGACGATCTTGCGGGTCTCGGTGCTCGCCCAACCGAATTCCGTCATGTAGCAGAGGGGAACCCGCTCGACGCGGAACGTGCGCCCCGTCTTGTGCAGATAGGAGAGCGCGCGGTGCAGGGAGAGCTCGAAGTCCGAAAGACGCGGGGTGAAGTCGTCCTGGTTCACTTCGGCGCGGCCCATCGAAGGGTCGAGGTTGTTCCAGACGAAGTGGCGCAAGAAGGGGAACTTGCCCGTCAGCACCTGGACGTTCTCGTCGAGGTGATCCGCGTTCAGCTTGTTGATGACCCCGTTGATGTTCACTTCGATGCCCGCGTCGTGCGCGGCCCCGATGGCGGCGAACGCGCGCTCCACCGTGCCGCCGATGCCGCGCAGCTTCGCCTCTACATCCGGGCGCACCGAGTAGATGGAGACGTGCACGATCGAGAGGCCCGCGTCGGCGAGCGAGCGCGCGAAGTCGCGATCCCCCAGGCGCCAGCCGTTGGTGATCATGCGGACGTGGAGCCCCGCATCCCGCGCGTAGCGGACGATCGCGGGCAGGTCGCTGTGCAGGGTCGGCTCGCCGCCGGTCATCACCACGCCGAAGTAGTCGCGCGCGACGAGATCATCGACCAGCGCCTTCATGGTGTCGAACGTGTGCTCCCACGGCGTGGTGGGGTTCGAGCAGAAACCGCAGAAGTGGTTGCAGTGCCGGACGACCTGGATGTAGCCGATGTTCGCCAACGCTCCGCAGTGTAGCCGACGTCTCGTCGACGACGTCTACTCGGCGCGCAGCTCGCCTCACGGTCGGGTGCGCCTCGCCCACCCGACGAAGTCCTCGGGATCGAGGGCGTAGGGATCGCGATGACGCGGCGCCCGCGGCGAGGCGAGCATCCAAATGCCCGCGATCCCGCCCACCGACCAGGTGACATGGGTCCAGCGCGCGAGGTGCTCGAGCGCGTTCGGGCCGTGCGCGCCCATCTCACCGACCAAGAGCGGCTTGCCTCGGCAGAGCGCGGCGCTCTCCCGGATGAAGCGCTCGCCGGCCTCACCCACCAAGCGCGCGGGCACGCCCCAGGCCTGGGGATAGAGGTGCACGCTGGGGTGATCGACCGACGGCAGCGTGGCGTTCGCCGCGAAGCTCTGGCAGCGTCGAAAGAGGTGGCTCGCTCGAGCCAACCGCCAGAACCATCGACTACGGTGCACCAGTGTTCGATCGAGTCCTTCCTCGCCGGAGCTGATGGGCTTGCCGGGCGACAGCGCCCGGAGCTCGCGGGTCACGCTGTCCAGCCACCAGCGCATCGCGACGCCGCCACGATCGAGGCCGCGGGTGCGAGGCTCGTTCATGGGCTCCCACGCTGCGATGGCGGGGTGCGTGGCCAAGGTCCAGCCATCGATCGGACGCTCCAACACCGCGCGCATCCCGAAGCGAAACGCGGCCCGGGCCCGCGGCGAGACGAAGAAGCGCAGATCACTCTGCTTGGCGTCGGCATGCCCCACCATCGCGGCGATTGCGCGGGCGCCGCCGTAGTCGTCCCAGGCGTTGCCTAGCGAGAGGATGAGCTGCACCTGCGCGCGGTGCGCCCTTCGCACCACGACGTCGAGCGCCTCGAGACCCAGCGCGTTCATGCGATCGGGTGCGGACTGGATCGCAGCCTCGTCGTGGCCTACGTGGCACGCGAGCGCGCGCACCGCGAACGCCCCAGCGCGGCGGGCGACATCGAAGATCTCGTCGAGCAGCGGGTGGGGATCCTCGCCGTGCAACAGCGCGTGTGCCGTTCGATCGTGGAGGTAGTACGCGCCGACGACCAACGGCCGACGCCGAGCATCGATCGGGTTCAACGCCAGCGGCGATGCCGATTGTAGTGACCGCGGCGGGCTGCCTCGGCGGCGCCCCTCGCCAACGAGCTGAAGAACGCGCTGAAGGCGCTCTCTCCGGTGGCGCGCTTCTCATCGACGAGATCGATGTGGGTGGCCTCGGGTGGGGGCGCCGAGAAACGCGCGCCGCCAGCGGTGACCACCTGATCGACGCGGCCTGCGAGCTCTTTGAAGAGATCCGCTTCGCCCGCATCGAAGAACACCCCGGCGCAGGTGGGACACAGATCCAGCTCGATCGCGCCGTCGTGTCCCGGGATCCGGTAGACCGTCATCGCCCCGTGACCTCCGGGGCAGGCGATGGCGCTGGGCCCGACCAACTGCGCGTGGCCGTTCTTGGCGAGCTCACTGAGATCATGTCCGTGTCCCAGCGCGGTGATGCTCTCTCCGGGATCCACGAAGATGCCGCCGCACTGAGGACAGCTGTCCAGTGTGGCGAAGGTCCGCCGGTCTTGGTTCATGGCGATGTGACAGCGAGGGCAGGCGCGCATGCGCACAACGGTACGCGATCACCGAGCGGCTTGGAATTCACTCAAGGGCGGTGACGAACAGTCGCGCCCGAGGGGACGCTCGCGCCGAGCAACCACGGCGTCATCGCGTCATCGCCCGAGAGGTGCGCCCTCAAGAACGCGACGGCCAAGGTCCGAGCGATCGCGAGCTGGGCCACATCGTCCCCCGGTCCATCGGTGCACACGGAGCAGGTGAAACCGCAGTTGGGATCGTCGAGAAAATCCATGTGATCCGCGCCCGCGAGCGTCCACTCGGCGGCCCACCCGCTGCCCGTCGCCGCGTCGTAGAACGTCGTGTAGTTCTGCGCCGCGGGCGCGCAGGACATCCCGAAGCTGCCGCCGGTCGCGTTGTTGATCTCGCCCGCGATGCCGATCGGGATCGTGAGCGGTGTGACCCGCTCGGGCACGATATCGGGCGCCGTCGCGCTGTACCCGCTGGGGCCCGCGCCGCCGTTCACGGGATCGAAGAGCATCAGCGCGCCGACCCGCGAATCCATCGCCGCGACCATCGTGCTGAGCTTGCCGCCCAAGCTGTGGCCCATCATCGCGACGTGCGCCCCATCGATCCGCGCGCTCACCGGGCTCGCGGTCAACGCCCAGTCGAGCACCGCCGCGGCGTCGACCGCCATGTTCACGTGACTCACCGAGAAGAGCGAGCCCGTGGGATCGGCGCCGATCACCACGAAGCCGTGGCTCGCGATGCGCTCGAGGGTCCCTGCGTACTGCGCGCTGGTGAGCTGAAAGCCCGGCAAGAAGATCACCAGCGGCAGGCGCTCGGCGCCCGACGGTTGGTAGATCCGCACCGGGGTGTTGCGTCCGTTCGCGGCGACCGTCGCCATCGTCGGCGCTCCGACGCTGAAGGGCCCAGGGCCGTCGGGCGCCGTCGTCGTGCTCGGCGCATCGACGCTCGATGCGACATCCTCGAGGGCGGCGTCGGTCGATGCCGCGTCCTCGGTCGCGGCATCGGCGACCGGCGCATCGACGCCCGGCGTGTCGAGTGCGGCCGCGTCCAGCGGGCCGGCATCGGAGCCTGGCGTGTCGCTGCATCCCGAGAGCAGGACCGAGGCAAACCAGAGAACGTGAACGAATGAGCGAGAGCACGGGGTCATGATGTCTTTCTCCTGGACGTCTTCTTCACGGCGGTGGGCTGGGGCGACTTCGCGGTAGGGCGCTTGCGCTTGGTGGGGCCGAGCGAGGCCAACTCCTGGGCGAGGATCCGCTCGAGCGTCGGCAAGAGGAGCTTGCGACGGAGCAGGATCACCAAGCGCTCGCTCAGCGTGGTCGCAGCTTCGGCGAGGGTGCCCAGATCACCCTTCGCGGCGGCCTGAGGGATCACTCCCTTGCGGAAGAGCTCGAGCTCCGCGCTCACCAGCCGCTGCATCGCTTCGGCGTACTCGCTCAAGACCGAGACCGGTAGCATCGCCGCGGTCAGACCAGCGCGCCGCGCCGCGCCGAGCACCCGCAACAGCTCCAGATCGTCGCCCGCATAGCCGCCGCTCGGATGCTCGCTCAAGAGGCCGATGCCCTCGAGCCAACGCAGCTCGGACTCGGGAAGGCCCGAGTCCACGAGCTCTCGGCGCGTCCGTCGCTCCGTGGCGGGCCGCTCGGCGAGCACGCGCGCGATCGCCGCACCGACCGTCGCGTCCGCGCTCGGGAGCGCCTCGGTGTCGAGCACCTCGCGGATGACCTTGAGCGGCAAGAATCGAGTGCGCTGTAGATCCTTGATGCGAAGGATCCGCTTCACCAACGCGCGGTCGTAGTACGCGACGTTACGTGCGCTCTCGCTGGGACCGGGGAGCAGGCCCTCGCGGACGTAGTGCTTGAGCGTCGCAGCGGGGACCTCGCACTCCTTCGCGAGCGCGGAGAGCTTGACCAGCTCGGGCGTGGGGGACGACATGGAAAGGCGAAAGTCGCACTTTCGACTTTGGAATACAACCCCCCCCAAGAGATGCGTGGTCGACTTGGAAGGGTCGGGGGCTGGAGGCTATGATCGCGCCGCCCGATGGACGTAGAGAGCGAGCTTTGGTGACGAACCCCGACCATCGGCTCGATCTCACTGGCCAGACGTTGTTGGGGAAGCTCCATGTCATTCGCCTGCTCGGCGAAGGAGGCATGGGCGCGGTCTACGAGGTCGAGCACCTCATCACCCGGCATCATCGGGCGCTCAAGGTGATGCACCAGAGCTACTCGGCCTCGACCGAGACCGTCGCGCGCTTCATCCGCGAGGCCGGCGTCGCCGGGACGCTGAAGACCCCGCACGTGGTGGAGACGTATGACGCGGGTCAGCTCGAGGACGGCTCGCCGTACGTCCTCATGGAGCTGCTCCAAGGGCACACGTTCGCGGCGTTGGTCGACGATGGACCGCGCCTGAGCTCGGGTCGGGTGGTGGGGATCGTGTGCCAGGTGCTCGAGGGCCTCGCCGTCGCCCACGACGCAGGCATCGTTCACCGGGACATCAAGCCCGACAACATCTTCGTCTCCGAGGACGATCGAGGCCGCGAGCGCGTTCGGATCTTGGACTTCGGGATCAGCAAGTTCGCCGACACCGGTCGCAACAGCTTCTCGGGCGCGGGCTTCGACGGAACGCTGACGAGCGATCACACGGTGATGGGCACGCCCTATTACATGTCGCCCGAGCAGGCGACGGGCGCAAAGCTGGTGGATGAGCGGAGCGATCTCTACTCGATCGGGGTGATGCTCTACGAGGGCTTGGCCGGCGAGCGCCCCTTCGATGCGCAGAACATGGCGCAGCTCGTCATCAAGATTCACGCGGGCGAGTACAAGCGCTTGGCCGAGGCCGCGCCGCACGTGTCGCCCGAGCTCGCGGCGCTGGTGGAGCGCTCGATGCACCACCACGCCTCCCAGCGATTCGAGAGCGCGCGCGAGCTGTTGGCGGCGCTCCTTCCGCACGCCGAGTCGAACTACACCTCGTCGCTTCAGACGCTCCGGCAGGTGCCGAATGACGGACCCATCGGGCCGATGGCCGCGCCGCTCCCGAGCAAGCTGCCCAAGGCCATCGATGGGGCCGCGCGCACGCTGTCGGCGACCCACGCGCCGCCCCGTCGCTCGTTGTTGGTTCCGCTGGTGATCGCGTGCGTGCTCTTGGTCGCGGGTGGCGTCGCGTTCGCGTCGGGTGTGCTCACGGAGGGCGCTGAGCTCCCCGTCCCCGAAGCACCGGTCGTGATCGTCCCGGTGGTGAACCCACCCGAGCCCCCGGTCGTCCCGCCAGTCCTCCCACCCGAGGAGGGTCCTGAGACGACGGAGACCGCGGTCGAGCCCGAACCGATCCGGGTCCGGGTGCGCCCGCCCCGGGTGCCGCGCGGCGAAGAGGCCGGCGCTGGATCGACCGGCGATCCGCCGCGCGGTGAAGGCGGACGTCACGGCACCAAGATCATCCGCGACATCTACTGACGAATGAACGCGAGCCCGCCGCGAACGCGGAGCTCTAGACGACACACGAGAGGAGGAGAAGGAGGGCAAGGATTGATCTCAGGGCGTCGAGTTGGTGGGTCCTCGCTGTGGCGGCCATGTCGGGCTGCGATCCATCGAGCACGACGGGAGGCGATACCGGCGTAGCGATGGATGCCGAGCCACAGGGCGACGATACCCCGGCGCCGTTCGATGCCGGGCTGCCCGAAACGTGCTCGACGCCGGGCGAGATCGACACGGTCGCGTGTGGCCCCTGCGGGACCGTCGAACGCTTCTGCACGGCGAGCGGGACTTGGGCTTACGGCGAGTGCATGGGGGAATCGGGGATGTGTCTTCCCGGCACGACGGAGTCCATCGCGTGCGGCAACTGCGGTGAGCAGATGGCTCGCTGCACCGCCAGCTGCACGTGGGAAACGACTGGTGCGTGCACCGACGAAGGGGAGTGCGCGCCGGGCGTGCGTACCCGCGGGGGCGGGATGCGGCGCGGGCGAAACTCGTGAGCTGGCGTGCAACGACGCGTGCACGTTCGAACCGAGCACCGCGTGTGTCGCCGACGACGCGATTCATGGCGGGCCGGACCCGAACTCGATCGCCCTCCTCGTGCCTTACGAAGGAATCAGTCCGGCGCCCGCCGATTGGCGCACCCTGCGACCGCGCCTGACCTCGACGAACACCCGCGTAATCTGGCTCGACGTCGAGGACATTGCGGACGTGTCTGCGCAGTTCGACGAGATGCTGGTCGATCTCGGTCAGCCGCCCAGCGACCGACACGGCATCGCCGTCGCGGGGAGTGTCGGCGCGGCGTGTGACCAGGTCGTGGCACGGGTCCGGAGCATCGTCGGCCTCTGAGCAGCTACCAGACGAGCTGGTAGTCCATGCTGTGGCCGATGCGCTGCGAGAACGTTCGCACCGAGCGCGCGGCCATCTTCTCGCTGAGGCCGTTGGGGATGAGCGCGGTGAAGAGGCCGCCGAGGCTGGGGGGCTCGCGGCGGAGCGAGCCGCGTCCACTCGCCGGGGTGTACTCGATCTTCGCGACCCGTTTACCCGCGCGCTCCATCAGATCGTAGAGATCGCGGAAGAGGATGAACGAGGTGTCGTTGCTGTGCACCGGCCAGTTCGCCACCGGCAGAAAATCGATCAGGTGGATGAGCTGGTAGTTGAGCTGCACGAAGAAGTCCTCGGCGCTCAGGGTGATGGGCGCGTTGTCGATGACGCGGTGGATCCGAATCGACTTGAGGCTGTCCAAGCGCGAGAGGTTCTCCCGAAGCTCCTTGCGGAGCGGCAGGTCGTAGAGGACCCGGAGCACGGAGGGGAACGCCTCGACGTGGCGCCAGTCGAACTCGCTCAAAAGCGCCTCGAGCGCGGGGATCTTCTCTTTGGGCATCGCGAAGGTGTTGGTGCCGGTACCCAAGATCGAGTGCAGCAGCATCACCAGCGGCGAGCGATCGGGGTAGTGCAGCGCGGTGTACTCGAAGCCGAAGTAGAGGTGATCGAGGAAGGATCCATCTGCGTGCTCGACGTCGAAGTCGCACTCCTCGATCAAGAACCGCAGGAGCGTCGGATCGATCTTGGGCAGCACCGCCGCCGGGTTGGCCTTGGCGTACGCAGCGTCGATCTGATGCGCCGCCTTCTCGTTCCAGTGCGGCTCCTTGGCGATGCGGGTGCGCATCACGAAGCGGGGCATCCGACCTTCGAGCGTGTTGAAGATGGTGCGGTTCAGATCGAAGTTCGGGATCGGCGCGACCAGCACCTCGCCGCGATGATCGAGCGCCGCGCCGCGGGCGATGGCCGCTTTGCGCTGCAAGGTCGGCTCGGGACGCGCGGCCGCGCTCTGCTTCTGGTGCGTGATCGTGCCGCTGCCGGTCTTGCTGCTCACGCTGCTAGACGGGGCAGGGCTCTCGGTGGTCACTTCGCGCTGGGTCATTCGGTGCTCTCGTTCGAAGGGGCGGGAATCGAAGCTAACAGGGAGATGGCCCTCGATCCACGCGAGCGAATCGACAGCGATCAGGCCCGGGTGAGGATGATCTTGGTGATCTCGGGCGGGGCATAGAGGCGCGCGGGCGGACCGACGGTGCCAAAACCCCGGTTCACGTAGAGCTGCCCCGTACCGCGGACGTAGTGCCCCGCGACGAACAGGTGATGACCGACGAGATCGATGGGCCGCACCACGAAGTTCACCTGACCCCCGTGGGTGTGTCCCGAGAGCTGTAGATCGACGTGCGGCGCGGCCTCTTCGAAGGCGTCGGGATTGTGGCAAAGGAGAATGCGCGGACAGTCGCGCGGCGCGGCGGCGAGGGTCGCGTCCAAGTCGTAGCGGGTGCCCCAGTTGTCGCGCTCGGCCCAGAGATCATCGGTGCCCAAGAGGCCTAGACGCGCGTCCCCGTCGCGGAGCTCGATCGCCTCGTTGCGGAGCACCGTCACCCCGCTGTCGCGGAGCGCGGCGAGCACGACGTCGACGTCGGTGTAGTAGTCGTGGTTGCCCGGGATCCCAAAGGCACCGAAGCGCGGGTTCAGATCCGTGAGCTGCCGGGTGAAGCGCCCGAGCATGTCGGCGCGTGAAGGGTCGTGATCGATCAAGTCGCCGGTGAGTGCGATGAGATCGGGCTGGGCGCGTTGGATGAGTTCGACCCCGCTCCGGAGCTCGCGCTCGCCGACGAAGGTGCCGATGTGGATGTCGGAGATCTGCGCGATCGTGAGCCCCTCGAGCTGGGGCGGCAGATCGCGGATGCGCACCACGAGCTCCTCGATCACGTAGTCGTGGCGACCCCGCGCGAAGGCATAGACGGAGTGCCCGACGCCGGTCGCGAGCGCGGTGCCGTAGGCGGCGCGCTCGATGAAGGACCGGCGACCGAGCGCGGCCACCGAGGCCGGATCTGGGGCTGGATCTGGAGCTGCGGCTGAAGCTGCGGCTGCTGCTGCGGCTGTTGCTGGAGCTCGCCGCGCTCGCGCCACCCCCCAGCGCACCAGATCGATCGGCACGAGCAGCGCCGCGGAGAACACCACCGAGAGCCCGATGACGTACCCCGCCGCCGAGAGCTGCTCGCTCACGGGCAGGTGCATGACGGAGTGAAAGCGGGTCAGCCAGGGCAAGAGCAGCGCAATGAAGAGCCCACCCATCACCAAGCGGCGCGGGACCGGACGACCGCCCTCTCGTCCCAGCACCTGAACGATCCGCCGCACCACGTAGATGATCGCGACCAGCAGCACGCTGGAGATCACCAACAGAAAAAGCGCCAGCCGCACGGACGTGAAGCTGGAACGCGAGGACCGCCGGCACAAGGTGCGCAGCGGTCACTCAACATTTCTACGCGTCGTGGATCCGGAGACGTCGCCCCTCGGACGGGCGCGACGCGCTCAACCAGCGAGCACGCGCTTGGCGGCGAGTTTCTCGAGGAACTTCGTCGAGAGGTTGCCCTTCGCGAAGTCGTCGTCGGCCAGGATGCGCTGATGCAACGGGATGTTGGTGCGGATGCCCGCGATGACCGTCTCGGAGAGCGCGCGACGCATGCGACGGATCGCCTCGTCGCGGCTGCGTCCGTAGGTGAGGAGCTTCACCAGCAACGAGTCGTAGTCACCAGGGACCCGCCATCCGGAGAAGATGCCGCCATCGACGCGAACACCGGGGCCGCCCGGAGGCAGGTACTCGGTGATGAGGCCGGGCCAAGGCGCGAAGGTCTCGGGATCTTCCGCGTTGATGCGGCACTCGATCGCGTGGCCTTGGGGCTTCACCGGATCGGTGGGGAACGTGATGGGCACGCCCGCCGCCATCCGAATCTGCTCGGCGACGATGTCGCAGCCCGTGACGAGCTCGGTGACCGGGTGCTCCACCTGCACTCGGGTGTTCATCTCCATGAAGTAGAGGTTGCCCTTCTCATCCATGATGAACTCGAGGGTGCCGGCGCTGCTGTAGCCGGTGTCCTTCATCGCGCGGGTGATGGTGCGGGCCATGTCGCCCCGCAGCTCATCGGTCATCGCGACGCTGGGCGCCTCCTCGAGGACCTTCTGATGCCGGCGCTGGATCGAGCACTCGCGCTCACCGAGCACCAGGACCATGTCGGTCTTGGGATCGCAGAGCACCTGGAACTCGATGTGCCGCGGCTCCTCGACGTAGCGCTCCAGATAGAGGTCGCCGTTCTTGAAGCCCGCGATCGCTTCGGCGCGCGCTTGAGGAAAGACCCGGTGCAGCTCGCTCGCGGTGCGGATGATCTTCATCCCCCGTCCGCCGCCGCCCGCCGAGGCCTTCAAGATGACCGGGAAGCCGATCTTCTCCGCCTCGCGGACCGCCTCGTCTTCGTCGACCAGGACGCCCGTACCCGGCAGGAGCGGGATCCCCAGCTCCTTGGCCAAGGCGCGCGCAGGGACCTTGGCGCCCCACTTCTTCATGTCCTCGGGGCTCGGGCCCACAAACGTCAGTCCGCACTGCCCGCAGATGTCGGCGAACTCGGCGTTCTCTGACAAGAAGCCGTAGCCGGGGTGCACCGCGTCGGCGCCGCTGATCTCGGCGGCCGCCATGATCGCGGGCACGTTCAGGTAGCTCGAGCTGCTGCGCGGCGGACCGATGCAGACGGCCTCGTCGGCGAAGCGAACGTGCAGCGCCGCGGTGTCGGCGGTGCTGTGGATGGCGACCGTAGGGATGCCGAGCTCGCGGCAAGCTCGCACCACCCGGAGCGCGATCTCGCCGCGGTTGGCGATGAGCATCTTCTTGAACATCCGGGCCGCCGTCAGCTCTTCTTCACGCGGAAGAGCACATCGCCGTACTCGACCGGCTTGCCGTTCTCACCCGCGACCTCGACGATGACGCCGGCGATCTCGGACTCGATCTCGTTCATGAGCTTCATCGCTTCGACGATGCAGAGCACCTGACCGGGACGGATCTCGCTGCCGACGTCCACGAACGGACCCGCCTCGGGCGAGGGCGACCCGTAGAACGTGCCGACGAAGGGCGAGGTGATGGTGGTGAGCGACGGGTCGCTCGCCGGCGGCACCTTGGCCCCACCGACGTCGGGCACCGGCGCCGGCGGCGGGATGCTCCCCGTCGAGGACGTGAGGCTCGCCATCATCGGCCCGGTCATCAACGTGGGCTGTCCGCCGTCAGGACCGCGGCGCAGATAGATGCGCTCGCCTTCCTTTTCGAGCTCGAGCTCGGTCACGTCGAACTGCTTGAGCGAGCGCATGAGCTCGCGGAGCTGCTTGAGATCGATCTCCATATTCCTTGTCCGTAGCCGGGTCGGCTCCTTGACGCGTGGCGTCACAGAGAGCTCGAGTCAGGGGGCCCGGAGATACCCTACGAGCGCGCGCAAGCCAAGTGCGTAACTGCTCGAACCGAAGCCAGCGATGCTCCCGACGCACACGGGCGCCACCAGCGAGTGATGCCGAAAGGGCTCGCGGGCCGCGGTGTTCGTGAGGTGGACCTCGACGGTCGGGCGCGCGATCGACGCGATCGCATCACGCAAGACCACCGAGGTGTGGGTCAGGCCGCCAGGGTTGATGAGGACACCATCGCGGTGCAGCGACGGATCGTCCCCCAGCAGCTCGTGCAGCCAGTCGATGAGCTCGCCCTCGTGGTTGCTGCTGCGGATGGTGAGGCTGACCGCGAGCTCCTTCGCCAGGATCTCGAGCAACTGGTTCACCTCGGCGAGCGTGGTGCGCCCATAGACCTCCGGCTCACGCTTGCCCAAGAGCGCGAGGTTGGGGCCGTGCAGGACCAGGATGGAGAGCGCGCTCATCGAACGCTGACGAGGGCTGCATCCGCCCCGATCGACGTCATCCGCCGAGCTCGGCCGCGAGCTTGCTGGCGCTCGCCTTCAGCAACCAGCGGGCTTTGCCCTGGTTGCCGTTGGGCTCGATCGCCATCGCGACGAAGTACTCATCCGAGATCATGTGGATCACCGTGATGAGCTTCTCCGCTTGGATGGAGACCTCGCGCGCGGTGCCCGCATCGAGGAGCTGGGCGGCCTTGCGGATCTCCTTGAGGATCACGCTGTACTCCATCCCTACGGTCTCCACCTCGATGCCGAGGGTGCTGTCCTCGCGGACGTAGGAGTCGACCGCGATGCCGTCGAACCCCATCACCAGCGCCGCCATGCCTCCCTCGGTGCGGTGAACGGCGTCCTTCAAAATATCCTTGAACATGCGGCGGCTCCTCGGGCGGATCACCGCACAGTCGGGCGTCACCGGTCAAGTTCCGCGGGTGGGCTTCGCTCGCACCCCTCCGCAGGGCCGCCTATCCTCCCCGCCATGCGTGCCACCACCCTCCTCGCCGCCGCCGCGCTGGCCTTGGCTTCCGTCACTCTCTTTCCCCTCGTCTCGAGCGCCCAAGTGAGCACGCCGAACCCGGTGGTGGAGCGGCTCGAGCCGACCTCGGGCCCGCCCGGCACCGTGGTCCAGATGATCGGCCGCAACTTCCGGAGCGATCAGACCCTGACGCTCGGGAGCGCGACGCTGGAAGTGCGCTCGCGTCTGCCCAACCGCTGGAGCTTCGTCGTCCCCGAAGGCGCGCGCAGCGGTCGCGTCGAGATCCACCTGGCCAGCGGCACCACCATTACCGGCCCCGAGTTCCGAGTGACCGCGGCCGCCCCTCCACCGACCGTCACTGCCATCGAGCCCACCAGCGCGACGGTGGGCAGCGAGGTCCACATCCGCGGAGAGAACTTCTCGCCGCGGGCAACGGACAACACCGTCACCTTGAACGGGATGCCGGTCGTGGTCCGCGCCGCGTCGCCCACCGAGCTCACCGTGCTGGTGCCCACCGGCGCCGCCGGCGGAGCGTTCGTGGTGCGGGTCGCGGGCTCCGGTGAAGTGAGCTCGCCCCCCATCAGCATCGTGGTCGGTCTGACGATCGCGTCGTTCGCGCCCGCCGTCGCCGCGCCCGGGATGCAGGTCACGATCACCGGCACCAACTTCGCGACCCGCGCGAGTAACAACCGGGTGTTCCTGGGCAGCGAGCGGGTCCGCATCGTGCGCGCCACGGCGACCGAGATGGTCATCGAGGTGCCCGCGCACGGCACGACCGGGAACCTCTTGGTGGAGATTGCGAGCGTCGGACGGGTCACGTCGTCGAGCCCGCTGACCGTGAGGGCCATGCCCACCATCGCGGCGATCGATCCGATAGCTGGCGTGATCGGCGCGAGGGTGCACGTGCGCGGCACCAACTTCGGCACCGACATCCGCGCGGTGAGCGCCACTGTCGGCGGCACCGCGCTCACCCTCCGCGCGATCACCGACACCGATCTCACCGTCGAGATCCCCGCGGGCGCGAGCACCGGCAACGTGTCGCTGGTCATCGGTGGACTGCCCGCGGTCGAGTCGAGCACGGCGCTCACGGTGTTGGTCCCACTGTCGCTCACGACCTTCGCGCCGCAGAGTGGACCCGCAGGCACCGAGGTCACCATCACGGGCGCGGGCTTCTCGACGACGCTGACCGAGAACCAGGTCACGTTGGCTGGCCTGCCCTGCACGATCGTCTCTGCCACCGCCACCGAGCTGCGCGTCGCCGTACCCGCGACGACCAGCGGACCTCTCGCCGTGACCGTGTTGAACGCGGGGAGCGCGCGCACCAGCCAGCCCTTCGTCGTCACCACACCGCCGGTGATCAGCAGCTTCGCGCCCGCCCAAGGCCTGCCCGGCACCGCGGTGCACATCACCGGAACCGCGTTCGGCAGCAACCGCTCGCTGGTTGAAGTGACCTTCGGCGGGGTGCGCGCCGAGATCCGCTCGATGACCGCGACTGGCATCGAGACCGTGGTGCCCACCGCTGGCGCGAGCGGTCCCATCGTGGTGACCGTGCGCCTCCAAGGCTCGAGCACCTCGAGCACCCCGTTTCGGGTGTTGCCGGTCTTCGGCGTGAGCACCGCGAGCCCCGCGAGCGCGTATCCCGGCCAGCAGGTCACCGTGCGCGGCACCGGCTTCGGCGCGGAGACCACCGTGCGCTTCCCCGGCGTCGATGTACCCGCGATCGTGAGCGTGGTGTCCGCCACCGAGCTGCACGCGTTCGTCCCCGAAGGCGCTGTGAGTGGCCCGCTGACCGTACGCGTCGATGACGGCCGCGAGGCCAGCACCGCGTTCGAGATCGCGCCCACCCCTGAAGGCGCGGCGATGACCAGCATCGCGGTCAACTGCGCGGACGCCCGCCACCCCGAGCGCGCAGGCCGCACCTGTCGCCTCACGATCCGCGGCTATGGTCTCGGCACCCGCACCACCAGCCGCCTCAGCATCGCGGGCTCGCGAGTGCGCATCCGAGTGCGGAGCGCGACGCCGTACCTGATCGAAGCGGAGATCCCCCGCGCGACGCCCGCGGGCGTGCTGCATCTGGACGTGCGCGGCGGCGCGAGCGCCGATAGCGCATCCGTCACGTTCGAGTAGGTCGTGCCGCAATGCACCGCCTGGACCGAGGGTGTAGCGGTCTTGGACGGTGCGGGGCTTCACAGCCCTTTACACGATGCGAGAACGACGCAGTTCGGCGCGTGAACGTGGCGCCACACCTCGACCACAAACGACGGCGATCGACCACGGCACGGTGTGTGCGAAGGGCCAGGCGTGTTTCGGCTCTTCGCTCTCGCAGCATCGATCGGCGCGGCCATGGTGGGCGGCCTGTACGTGATCGCCGGCTCGGCGCGCGCCGAGCTTCCGCCTGCGGCGGCGACGGCGATCGTGGACGACGACGCGGAGCCCGAGTTCGATCTGCTGGTCGTCGGTCGACCCGAGGCGAACGACGAGGAGGTCATCGACGCCGAGACGGGTCTGCGCATGGGCCCGCTCTCGGTCCGCCCGTCGACTGCGGATGCGAACGTGGACGAGATCATCGATCCCGAGACCGGACTCCGCATGGGCCCGCTGACCGTTCGCCGCGTGGCCGTCGCGACTGACCCTGAGACGGCGGAGCCCGAGACGGACGAAGCAGGCGACGCGGAGCCCGCGGTCGAGCGGACCACCGAGCGAAGCGCCACTCGACGCGTCGCGCGCACCCCCGCCCCGACGATCCCGCGCCTCCATCCCGACCCGGGCCGTCACGTGATCCTCACCGCGCGCGCGATGACGAACGAGCCCTTCCGCGGATCCTGCTACGCGTATCTCTCGGAGGTGTTCTCCCGCGCCGACCATGCGGGCTGGCGCACCCGCACCATCGTCCATCGCTCGGGCACCGCGGGCCCTTACGCGAACCTCGACGCCATCCGCCCCGGCGACTGGCTCTACATCGTGAACCACCCCGAGAGCACCCCGGTCGGCACCCACAGCGTGCTCTTCGTCGGGTGGGAAGATAGAGCCTCGGGCTATGCGCGGGTGATCGAGCATCCGGGTTGGGGCGAAGCACGCACAGGTCAAGAGCGCGGGTACGACGTCTCGCGCACCTACCGCATCGTGCGTCCGATCATGGCCCACTGAGGGTAGCGAACAGCGTCAGCCGATGAGCGTGCTCTGGCCTTCTTCGCCGAAGAGTCTTCGTACCGTCGTCGCCGTCGCTGCGATCCGATCGCCCACCAAGATGCGGTGACGGAAGATCGCGGCGCCGCTCCCGGTCCAGCCCTTGGGCTCCGTGTGCACCGTGACGGGGTCGGTGGGACCGACGCCGCCTTTGAAGCTGACCTCCTCGGCGACCGGAACCACGCGCGCGGGCTCGATGCCTCGCTCGCGCAAGTGCCTCGCGATCGCTTCGTCGCAAAAATCCACATACAGCGGGTGGTTCACGTGACCGAGCGGATCCATCCACACGTTCCACATCGAGAGCATGCAAGTGAACGGCGCGCTGTCGGTCGGGGTCTGCACCGCGGGCAACACGGCCGCACGCGTGCCTTCGTCGATCGACTCCTCGGGGAACGCCTCGGTCAACGTCTTGGGCGCGCGCACCGGCTCGAGCGAGGCCGAGACGTGGGCCCACTCCTGCGTCGCGGTGAGCACGGGATCGCATGAGGTATCGTCGAGGCGCACCTGTCGGCTCGAGAGCATCTCGCGACGAAAACGTGAGACCCACGAGCGGCCGATCAGTGGATCGCCATAGAAGGTCTCGCGGTGATGCACGACGGTCATGGCGCGCACCACAAAGCCGTTGCCCTCGTCGCGGTAGCGACTGGGCGGCCAGCCGGCCGCGCTCGAAGCCATCACCGCGACCTCTTGGCAGGCCCGCCAGAGATCGCCCGCGCGGGCGGTCTCACGAGGAGAAAAAGCATGGCGAGGGAGCGAGAGATGTCCTTGGAACATGGCGCGCCAGCATGGAAGGAGGAGCGCGAGGCGAGCAAGCACGCGAGGCCGTTCCCTTCGGCGTTCGAGAGGCGCACCCTCAGCGCCATGTCTCGGACCGCCGTGTCTCTCTCGTTCGCCCTCGCGCTTCTGCTGGCCCCCTCGTTCGCGAACGCGCAGTCGCTGCTCGACGCGCGTGCAGCGCTCACCACGTACCAAGTCGACCCGGGCGGGCGCACCCTCAGCGCGCTCCGAGATCTGGGACCGATGGCCGGGCGCGGTGATGCGGAGGCTCGCTATCTGCGCGCGGTCGCCGCCACCGAGATCTATGCGGCCGCCACCATCGGCAGCGACGACGCCCTGCTCGATCGCCTGGCAAGCGCGCTCGGTGTCGCAGCGCCCGAACTCCGCACCCACCTCGACACCGAGCTCGCGGCCTGCCACGGCGGCACCTTCGGTCGGGGCGCGGACGAGGCCCGCACCCTCTTGCGCGCGCTGACCCTCCGCACCACCGATCCCTCCGCGCTGCTCGCGATGCGCGGCCCCCACCGCGATGCGCTCTTCGTGATGGCGTTCCTGGCCAGCACCGATCGCGGCGCGCTGGTCGCCGACCCGTGCACCGCCGCACGCGGCCGCACCATCGCCGAGCCAGGAGTCTGCGACTGGGACGAGCCGAGCCGCCGACTGTTGGGCGCCGCGCGCGAGGCGTTGCGCGCATTGAGCCGGGCCCAGCGCGCGCGACGTGACGGCGATCCGATGCTCGTGCTCTTGGGCACCCGCCTCGATGCGGTGAGCACCGCCATCGCCGCGATCGAGCTGCACCCCTTGATGGAGCTGCCCGAGACCCTCGGCGTGGTCACGCTGCCCGCTACGTTCGCGACCCGCAGCAGCGCAGGCAACGCAGACGCCCTGGTCGTCGTCTCGGAGGCCGAAGTGCACCTTCGCGTCCTACCGACCGCCCGCGTGGGCAGCGCGGGTGAGCTCTCCTGGGTTCGCCCCGCGACCAGCGTCGAGGTCGATCTGCCGCGCGAGCTCCCGGCGGTACCTCAGCCGCTCGACGCGCTCGTCACCGCGCTTGGTGCGCTGGGCCTGCCGCCCGACGCCCGCCTCATCCTCGCGACCACCGCGACCGTCCCGTGCCACGTGGTGACCCGCGTCGTCCTCTCCGCCCAGCGCGCGCACCTGGTAGTCAGTCACCTCGGGGCCCACCGCGAGGGCGACGGGGAACGTCTCCTCCTCGTGCCGATCACCGCAGCTCGAGAGAGCGAGCTGACCGCGATCGATGCGCGGGTGCAGATCCAGATGGGCGGCTACGGCTTCGCCCGCGGCATCCGAGGTCGTGCTGCGCGCATCCCCCGGGTGCGGATCGATGGACACCTGATGTTCGACATGGCGACGCTCGCCACGCGCCTGGCCCCCGACGTCATCCACACGGTCGCGCTGCAGGCGATGGCCACGGTGCCCGCCGCCGAGCTGGTGCACGTGGCGTTCGCCACCGAGAGCCCGACTCGCTCGCTCGTCTTGCTGTTGCCCTAAGCGGCGACGCCATGCGGCCGAGCGTGGTATGCCCGGCGCCGAATGTCCTGGGAAGCCTGGGTCACCTGCGCACTGGTCGTCCTCACCGTCGGCGCTCTCGCGCGCAACGTGGCCAGCGCGGACGCGCTCTTGCTGGCGTGCGCCGCCGTACTCGGTCTCTTGCGGCTCACCTCCGATCGCTTCCTCGATCCCCGTGATCTGGCGGGTGTGTTCGGCAACGAAGGGCTCATCACCGTCGCGGTGCTGTTCGTGCTCGCCGCGGGCCTGACGCACTCGGGAGGCACCAGCCGCATCGGGACACCGCTGCTGGGCAAACCCAAGACGGTGGGCGAAGCCCAAGCGCGGATGATGCTCCCCGTCGCCGGCATCTCCGCGTTCCTGAACAACACGGCCGTCGTCGCCATGTTCTTGCCCGTCGTCAAAGACTGGGCACGCACCCACCGCGTGGACGTGTCCAAGCTGCTCTTGCCGCTCAGCTACGCCGCCGTGCTCGGAGGCACCTGCAGCTTGATCGGCACCAGCACCAACATCGTGGTGCAGGGTCTGATGGTGGACGCGGGCATGGAGGGGATGGGGATGTTCACCATCACCCCGGTCGGCCTGCCGATCGCCGTCATCGGTGTCCTCTACGTGATGATCGCCTCGCGCTATCTGTTGCCCAAACGAGTCGCGGTGGCCGACAAGCTCGCCGACGCGCGCGAGTATTCGGTCGAGCTCGAGGTGGCGGCGGACTCACCGCTCGATGGCGAGTCGATCGAGAAGGCGGGCCTTCGTCACCTGCCTGGCCTCTACCTCGTCGAGGTGCGGCGCGGCGAAGATCTCGAGGTCGCGGTCGCGCCCGGCTTCGTGCTGCGCGGCGGCGACCGCTTGGTGTTCGTGGGCCTGGTGCAGTCGGTCGCCGATCTGGTGAACCTGCGCGGTTTGGTCCCGGTGGTGGATCCCGATGGCCTCGAGCTCGATGTGCCTCGGCACGATCGCGCGTTCATCGAGGCCGTCGTGTCCGCGACCTCACCCGCTGTCGGGCAGACCATCCGCGACGGACGCTTTCGCGGTCGCTATGGCGCCGCCGTGCTCGCTGTCCATCGCAACGGTGAGCTCCTCAAGCGCAAGATCGGCGACATCGTGCTGCGCGCGGGCGACACGCTGCTCCTCGAGGCACACCCGAGCTTCGTCGAGCAGCAGCGCGACAAGCGCGACTTCTTCTTGGTGAGCGCAGTCGCGGGGGTGCAGCCGATTCGGCACGACCGCGCGTGGGTGTCGCTCGCCATCCTCGCGGCCGTGGTGATCTGCGGCACCCTCACCCAGGTCTTCTTGGGCGTGAGCATGTTGCCCATCGCCCTGGCCGGCGCGGCGCTCGCGATCGCCACCGGCTGCTGCAACATGGACCAGGCGCGAAAATCCATCGAATGGAGCGTGATCTTCGCCATCGGCGCGGCGCTGGTGATCGCCAAGACGCTAGAAGAGACTGGCGCGGCCGACGCGCTCGCTGGCCTCATCGCGCAGATAGCTGAGCCCATGGGCACCCTCGGCGCGCTCGCGGTCATCTACCTCGGGGCGCTGGTTCTCACCGAGCTCCTCACCAACAACGCGGCCGCCGCGCTCGCCTTCCCCATCGCGCACGCCACGGCCACGGCGCTCGGTGTCTCGCCCATGCCGTTCGTGATCGCGGTGTGCGTCGCGGCCTCCTGCGGTTTCGCGACCCCGACGGGCTACCAGACGCATTTGATGGTCTACGGCGCGGGCGGCTATCGCTTCGGCGATTTTTTGCGGATGGGCCTGGGCCTCGATCTCTTGTGCTTCGGGGTCGCGGTCTTCCTCATCCCCTTCGTGTTCCCGTTCTGACCCGCGCGCTCGCACGAACGCGAAGCGGGCTTGACCGCTATCGCCTACCCTGCGCCCGTGACCTCGAGCGCCCGATCGTCTCTGGCCGGCGAGCCCATCCCTCGGCCCGTCCGCTCGCTCTTGGTGCGGGTGCGCGATCGGGTCTTCGAGGTCGACGACGTCGTTCACTCCAAGGTGCAGCGCGCCGGCTACTACGCCGTGCGGTTGATCTGGCTGACGGTGCGCGCGTTCTTCCGAGATCGCATCCAGATCCGCGCGGCCTCGCTGGCCTTCTCGAGCTTGCTCGCGATCGTGCCTGCGCTCGCCGTGCTCTTCTCGATCGCCCGCGCCACCGGTCTCTTCACCGAAGTGCGCGAGGGGACCATCGAGCCTTTCCTGGAAGGGATGCTGGGGACCCACGGCGGGAGCGGGGGCGTCGAGACCCTGCGCACCTGGGCCCACGCAGTGCTGCTCTTGGTCGAGAACACGGATCTCTCGGGCCTGAGCGTGCTCGGCGTGGTGGTGCTCGGGCTCTCGCTCACCCGACTGCTCTTCGGCGTCGAAGAGTCCTTCCGACACGTCTTCGAGCTGAGGGGCCCGCGTCGCATCTTCTGGCTGCGCCTGCGCGCCTTCGCGATGGTCGGTTTGGTGACGCCGCTGGGCTTCTTGTACGCGGCCGCCACCGCGTCGCTCACCCACGGCACCTGGCTGACCCGGCTCTTCGAGGCGTGGGTGCCGTTCGGCGCGCTGCGCGGCGCGCTAATCTTCGTCTTGCCGCCGCTGACGGTCGCGCTGGTGCTCTACGTACTTTACCGCGAGCTCCCCGAGACCCGGGTCTCTCGACGCTCCGCGCTCTTCGGCGCGCTGTGGGCCGCGGTGTTCTGGTACGGCGTGCAGCTCCTGCACGTGCGCTCGCAGATTGGGCTCGCCCGCTGGAACGCGATCTACTCCGGCTTCGGCGCCTTCCCGGTGCTGCTCGCGTCGATCCAGATCTCGTGGGTGATCGTGCTGATCGGCGCGCAGCTCGTCGCCGCCCACCAGCACTCGCCCTCGCTGAAGGTGCTGGCCCGCGGCGCGCCACGCGATCACGCGGCGCTACAAGCGGCGGCCATGCGCATCGTGCTCGCGCTCACCCGCGCCGACGGACCGATGACGCCCGCCCAAGTTGCGACGACGGCAGAGGCCGATCTGCCGACCGTGCGCGCGGTGCTCGAGGCGCTCGCGGCCCACGGCATCGTCACCGCGATCGAGCGCGCGAGGGTGAGCGCCCGCGCGGACGAGTCGCTCCCTGCGAGCCTCGGCGAAGCGCGGGCCTACGCACTCGCCGGCGATCCCCGCGCCATCCGATCGTCCGACGTACTCGACGCGCTCGAGCGCAGCGCGGGCAGCGCCGAGCTCCCCTGGCACGACGCCGACCCCCACATCCGCGCGGTGCTGGTGGCGCGGCGCGCGGCGGCCGCGAGCTCGGCAGAGAACCTGACGCTGGACGAGCTCACCAAACGAACGACCGACGAGGCGTGATCCGTCGCGTGGGCAGGCGAACTGATCACGCTGCCGACCGGTGCTCTCAGTCGCCAACCTCGTCGTCCCCGAGCAGCCGCGCCATCGCTTCGTGGAACACGGCGGCGTCCGCGCGCTCGGTGAATCGGAACACCTGACCCGAGCGATAGCCGCGCGATCGCGGCCTCGCACTGATCCCGAACGCCGACTGTGCATCATCGACGCCCTCTGCGACGCGCACCTGTGTGGCGGGACCACCCGCGCCGTGAACTAGCTCGCGCCCGGATCCCTCGGCGCCGGCGGCACCACGCTGGTGAACCCGTCCGCGTTCGACGGCCGATCGGTCTCCAGCGCATCTAGCGGTAGCGCGGGCGTCGCCATGGTGGGCGTCCTTCGTACCGGCTTCACCACGAACGGGCGCTCGATGTGCACCTTGGCGTCCGCGAACGTCGCGGCGGCGCGCGCGCGCTCCAAGAAGAGGGACTGGGCGCGCACGCTGTTCCCGGTCAGTCGGGTGTACTGCCCGTCTGGACCGAGCTCGCGAGCCTTGGTGTCGTCGGCCAGCTCGGTGGCGAGCACGTCGTCGACGATGCGCGCCTTGATCACCGGATCTTCGATCGGGAACATCACCTCGATGCGCCGCTGGAAATTGCGCTGCATCCAGTCCGCCGACGCGCAGTACACCTCGGTCTTGCCGCCCGCCTCGAACACGAAGATCCGCGCGTGCTCCAGCAGCCGATCCACCGTCGAGCGCACCCGGATGTTCTCCGACACACCGGGCATCCCCGGACGCAGACAGCAGATGCCCCGCACCAAGAGATCGATCTTCACCCCCGCACGCGAGGCCCGGTAGAGCGCGAGGATGACCTCGGGATCCACCAGTGAGTTCATCTTCGCGACGATGCGCGCCGGCCGACCCGCGCGCGAATAGCTCGCTTCGCGCTCGATGAGCGCCAGCACCCGCTCGTGCAGACCCAACGGGGCTATCACCAGTTTGCGCCAATTCGGCGGCGCCGTGCACGACGTCAGTAGGTTGAAGAGCGAAGCCGTGTCTTCGCCGATCTCGGGGTTCGCCGTGAAGAACGAGATGTCGGTGTACAGGCGCGCCGTCGATGGGTTGTAGTTGCCGGTGCCCAGATGCACGTAGCGTTTGAGCGCGGTGCCTTCGCGACGCACCACCAAGCACGCCTTCGCGTGGGTCTTGAGCCCGACCAACCCGTACACCACGTGCACGCCTGCCTCTTCCATCCGCCGGGCCCACTGGATGTTGTTCTCCTCGTCGAAGCGCGCCTTGATCTCGACGAGCGCCGTCACCTGCTTTCGGTTCTCCGCGGCGCGCATCAGGGCTTTGACGATCGGAGAGTCACCGCTGGTGCGATACAGGGTCTGCTTGATCGCCAGCACGTTGGGATCGGCGGCCGCCTGCTCGACGAACTCCACCACTGGATCGAACGACTCGTAGGGATGATGAAGCAGGTGATCGCCCCTGGCGATCAGCGTGAACATGTCCTCCTCGCCGTCCCGGAAGGGAGGCAGCCGCTGCGGCACGAAGGGCTCATCCTTCAGCAAAGGATCGGGCTCCACGTAGTCGCCGAGGTGGGTGAGATCGACGAGGTTCAGCGGGCCATCGACCGGCAGGACCAACTGCGGATCGACGCGGATGGCGACGCGGAGCAGCTCCTGCGCCTCTTGTTTGGCCCGGCTGTCCACCAGGATGCAGACCGCGTTGCCTCGATCTCTACGTCGCACCTCCTGCTTCATGGTCTCGAGCAGATCCTCGGCCTCCTCCTCGTCGATCGAGAGATCGAAGTTTCGGATCACCCGGAACGCCCACGCGCCCGTGCAGTGAAAGCCCGGGAACAGCACGTCCATGTTCCCGGCGATGAGCTCGTCGAGCAGCACGAAGTCGGCGCGCCCGCCCTCGGTCACGTGCTCGGCGGGCACCCGCACCAAGCGCGACAACACCGACGGTACCTGCACCACGGCAAAGGCCGGCGAGTGATCGTCGTTCTTGCCGCTGAGCATCGCGACGAGGTTCAGCGACTTGTTGCGCAAATGAGGGAACGGGTGACCCGGATCGATAGCGAGCGGGGTCAGCACCGGCATCACCTGCTCGGCGAAGTGCTTGTTGACCGCCTTTTTACCGGCCTTGCTGAGCATCTTGACCGGGACGAGGCGCACACCGCGCCCCGCGAGCTCGGGCAGCACATCATCGACGATGGTGTCCGCCATCAGCTTGCGCATCGCGTGCACTCGTCCCGCTATCTGGTTGAGCTGCTCGCCCGGCGAGCGTCCGTCGGGGGTAGTGGTGACCACCCGATCCCGCTGCTGACCCAAGAGGCCCGCGACCCGCACCATGAAGAACTCGTCGAGGTTGCTCGACGCGATCGCGATGAACTTCAGCCGCTCGAGCAGCGGGACCGAGGGCGATCGTGCCTCCTCCATCACGCGATCGTTGAACGCCAGCCACGACAGCTCCCGGTTGATGAAGAGCTCCGGGCTGCCCTTCGACAGATCGGGCCCCACGGCGGCTGCGGACGACTCGGTGACGGTGGGTGCGCTCATGCGGGGCCTGGAGGGTAGCGCGTCCCGTGAACTTCCGATCGAAACCGGCCCGCGGGCGTGTGACGACCTGGTGTCGCACGGCGCCGAAGATCGCGCTGCGCCGGGCGCTCGAGGCACCGTCGGCCTTCACTTCGGCGGCTTTTCGAAGGCCTCCGTCGCCCTCCGCCCACTGACCGGATGTCGGGGGCCGAGATGCTGGTAGCTTCCCGCAACCATGACCGCCGAGAACTTCCCCATCGATCTGTCCGCCCTGAAGCCGCTTGCGCTCGATCCCGCCCAGGAGCGCCTCACCGACGAGCAGAAGGCCACGCTCGCGCACAACGTCCAGCTCTGCCGCGACGCCATCGTGTTCTTCACGGCGCTCGCCGGCGCGCGGGGGCTCTCGGGTCACACCGGCGGCGCGTACGACACGGTGCCCGAGGTGATGATCGTGCGCGCGTTCATCGCGGGCGGCGCGCCCATCGTCCCGGTCTTCTACGACGAGGCCGGTCACCGGGTCGCGACCCAGTACCTCTTGAGCGTTCTCGACGGGCACATGCCCGTGGCGAAGCTCCTCCACTACCGCGAGTACGACAGCCAGTTGCCGGGACACCCCGAGAAGCTGCTCACCCCTGGTATCGAGTTCAGCTCGGGACGTCTGGGCCACATGTGGCCCTTCGTGAACGGCGTCGCCATGGCGCACCCGAACAAAGCCGTGGTGATGCTGGGCTCCGACGGAAGCCAGATGGAGGGCAACGACGCCGAGGCCGCGCGCCTCTGTGTCGGTCAGAAGCTGAACGTGAAGATCCTGGTCGACGACAACAACGTCACCATCGCGGGCCACCCCACCGAGTACATGCCTGGATACGATCTGACTCGCACCCTCTCCGGACACGGCCTGAGCACCGACACCGTGATGGGTGAGGATCTCGACGAGTTGTTCGTGGTGTTGGCACGCGCGTTTTCCGACGCGCTCCCCCATGCCGTGGTGATCAAGCGACCGATGGCCCCGAAGATCGAAAACGCCGAAGGCAGCCCCCACGCACACGAGGTGCTCAAGGTCGACGTCGCCGCCAAGTACCTCGAGGACCGCGGACATGCCGAGGCCACCGCGATGTTGAAGGCCGCCAAGGGCGACAAGAGCCCGCTCACCTTCGAGGGCTCGAGCGGCGTCGGCAAGAACCGCGACGACTTCGGAAAGATCGTGAACGAGATCCTCGATGGCCGCACCCCCGAGGAGCGTGTCGCGAGCGTCAGGGTCTTCGACAACGATCTGGAAGGCTCCTGCGGTCTGCATCACATCCGCAAGAAGCACCCCGAGGTCTTCGTGCGCGGCGGCATCATGGAGCGCGGCAACTTCTCGGCGGCCGCCGGCTTCGGATCGAGCCCCGGCAAACAGGGGATCTTCGCGACCTTCTCGGCTTTCCTCGAGATGTGCATCAGCGAGATCACCATGTCGCGACTCAACTACTCGAACGTCCTGGCGCACTTCAGCCACTCGGGCTGCGACGACATGGCGGACAACACCTGCCACTTCGGGGTGAACTCGATGTTCGCCGACGGCGGCCTGACCCCGAGTCACGGACACGACGATACCCGCCTCTACTTCCCCGTCGATCAGCACCAGTTCGGCGCGTGCGTGCGTGCCATCTTCGACGACCCCGGCCTTCGATTCATCTTCAGCACCCGCGCTACCGTCCCCGACATCCTCGATGAGGGGGGCAAGCCGCTCTTCGCCGGCAAGCCCTTCGAGAAGGGCAAAGACGATCTGGTGCGCGACGCCCAAGGCGGCGGGTATGTGGTCAGCTTCGGCGAGACCACGTACCGCGCGCTGGACGCGGTGACTCGGATGCAGAAGCGGGGAGTGAAGGTGGGCCTCATCAACAAGCCCTGTCTGAACACCTACGACGAAGACACCATGAAGAAGCTCGCGGCGGCGCCCTTCGTGCTGGTCGCCGAGGGCTTCAACGTGAACACGGGTTTGGGCAGTCGCTTCGGATCGGCCCTGCTCAAGCGCGGTTTTTGCGGCCGCTACGATCACATCGGGGTGCACCGCGAGGGCGCCGGCGGCCTCTGGCAGCAGATGGGCTATCAGGGCCTGGACTCCCAAGGGATCGAGTCCGCCATCGAGAAGCTCCTGGGTTGATCGAAACCGAGCGCCCGGCGAACGCACCTCCTCCGGCGGTCCACGGACCGATCGCGATCCTCCTCGCGGTCCTGACCACGCTCATCTGCGCCGCCCTCAGCCTCGGCATGGCCGTGGTTCCATCCGCGGTCGTCGCGCGCGGGCGGCGCTCGGAGTTCGTGCTCGCGGTGGCGCTGATCCTCTGTGGACTGGTGATGGCCATACCGTCGATGGCGTGGTGCCTGACGCTTCCGCTCGCACTCATCGCGCTCCCCTTGGTGATCGGGCTGTTCTGGATCTCACGCCGCGCCAGCTGACCTGAGTCACGCGCAGAGGATGCCGCTCGCGCTCACTCGGTAGAGCGCGCTGCTCACCCGGTGCGGCGCACGCGCGTAGTCGTCCTCGGCGCGCGCGCGCAACGCGGCGGCGTCTTCGGTCCGCGCGAGCAAGAGCACGTCTCGATGGGGCACCGCCGCGAGGAAGGTCTCGCCCAGCTCGGCAGCCATCGTCTCGTGCAAACCAGGCAATAGAAGCCGCGCAGAGTCGAGGCCATCGCCCGATCGCAAATACGAAAGAGGCGGCTCGCGGTGCACCTTCGCGCTGCTCGAGGCCACGGCGAGGTTGTCCAGCGCGCGCAACAACAGCGCGTCGGGATCGAGCGACCAGCGCGGCAGATCCGAAGCGAGCACGAAGCGCGCGCGCTCTCCCATCCTCAACACCAGCGCTATCCGCAGCGCCCCGCGAAAAGGCACCGAATGCAGCGCGGCCTCGCTGGCGAAGTCGGGTGCGATCAACCGGGGACACACCTTGGCGAGCGCGTCCTCCGCGCTGATCGCGGTGACCCCACCAGGCAGCATGTCGACCAGCTTGCGCGCGGTCTGCATCACGGAAGCGGGGATCTCGACGCCGTGGCCCACGACGTCCGCCGTCGCCTCGATGGCCTTGCTCAGATCCACCGTGGTCTCGTCGCTCAGCACCCTCTCTTTCTCGAAGCGCTGCACCACCAAGAGCTCGGGGCGCTGGGTGGCGAGCACCTCCTCGAACGCACGGGAGAGCCGCGCGATGGGTCCAGCGCCCATCATCTCCGCCTCCCAGCGGCTCAGCTCCTCGGTCAGGATCTTGCGCGCCCGCACCTCCCCTTCGAGGGCCCGACTGATCGCGGCGAACGGATCGCAACACCCGTGCTCCCCCAGCATCAGCCGATGAACCCCCGCACGCTCGATGTGTCTCGCGCTCCCGGGATGCGACGCGATCACGACTACCGACAAGAGCGCGCCAGCACCTTCGAGGAACGTGTCGTCGTCCGCCGGATCCCCTTCGGCCGCGAACCCATCGATCGCAGCGCACAGCGCGATCAGCCCCTCGACGCCTCTCGGAAATGAGCCGCTCGGAAATGAGCCGCTCGGGCGCGAACCATCCAAGAAGCGCACGACGAAGCGACGGGCCGGCCCTCGAAACGCGCCGCCCCCATCCAAGTTCTCGATCCAAGCACTCACGCCGACGTCGTCGCGATCAACGGAGCATCTCGCGCGCGATCAAGAGGCGCTGTACGTCGCTGGCCCCCTCGTAGATCCGAAGCGCCCGCACGTCCTCATACAAGCGCGCGATGATCGATCCTTTCTGGACCCCTCGACCCCCATGCAGCTGCACCGCGCGATCGACGACCCGCGAGGCGGCCTCGGTCGCCATGAGCTTGGCCATGCTCCCGCTCTTGCCCACTTTGCTGCGCTGCGCGCTCCCCTCGTCGCCGTTCTGCATCCGCAGCTGGTGCGCGAGATCGGCGAGCGCCGCGGCGCGATAGACCATGAGGCGCGCGCTCTCCACGTCACAAGCCATCTCGGCCAAGTGCATCTGCACGGCCTGATGCTCGGACAGCGGAATCCCGAACTGCACTCGGGTGCTCACGTGCCGCAGGGTCTCGTCGAGCGCGCGTTGCGCGAAGCCGAGCGCGGCGGCGCCCACGGTCGGCCGGAACTTGTGCAAGGTCTCGAGCGCGATCCCCATCCCGTCGCCCTCTTCACCTATCAGGTGCGAGGCCGGAATGCGCGCGCCGGTCAGTCGTACTCGACCGATGGGATGTCCGCCCAACACCGACTGGGGCTCGGTGCTCAGTCCCAAGGTGTCCGCGGGCACCACGAACGCGCTGAGACGACGCTTCTCGCCCTTGGACGCGGTGGCCGCGAAGAGCACGTAGAACGAAGCTATCCCGGCGTTCGAGATGAAGCACTTCTCACCGTCGAGCACGTACTGCTCACCGTCGCGGCGCGCCCGGGTCTCGATGTTCCCCACGTCCGAACCCGCCTCGTCCTCGGTGATCGCGAACGCGGCGACCGCTTCGCCCGCGGCCACCCGGGGCAGGTACTGGGAACGCAGGTCCTCACTCCCTCGCGCCACGATGGGATAGCTGCCCAATCCTTGCATCGCGAACGCGAGCTCCACCAAGGGCGAGGCGTGCCCCAAGCGCTCGCGCGCCAAGCAGAGCGCGACCGACCGCACTTCGGGATACGTGCCCCCGTGGACGTCGGGCACCACCAAGCCCAAGAGACCGCGGCCCCCGAGCATGCGCACCAGCCGCACCAGCGCCTCGCGCGGATCGTCGATGGACGCCTCGAGCGCCACGGCCTCGGCCGCGAGCGCCCCGGCGGTCGTCCACGCCTGGGTAATCACATCGGGCTCGCAGAACGCGCGCTCGAGCACATCGTCGGACATCTTGGGCAGCGTCATCGATTTGTCTCCTATTCGAACTTCGGGGCGCGCTTGGCGACGCCCGCCTCGTAGGCCTCTTTGAAGTCCTTGTGTTGCATGCAGATCGCCTGGGCCTGGGCCTCGGCTTCGATGCCCGTCGCGAAGTCCACCTGAACCTCGTAGTCCAGCATCTTCTTGGTCATCGCATGAGCGAACGCCGGCCCGTCGGCGATCGTGCGCGCCATCGCGCGGGCCTCGGTCAGCAGCACGTCCGGGGCGAACACCCGATTGAAGAGACCGATGCGCTCGGCGCGCGCGGCATCCACGAAGTCGCCGGTGAGCAGGAGCTCGCTCGCGCGCCCGTATCCGATGATGCGGGGCAGGAGCCACGACGCTCCCATGTCCGCGCCCGACAGACCCACCTTGGGAAACAGGAACGCGATGCGCGCGTCGTCGGAGGCCAAGCGCACGTCCGCGGCGATCGCCATCACCGCGCCAGCGCCGCACACCACGCCATGCAGGGCCGCGATGACCGGGACCCGACACTGGTGGATGGCCGCCACGAGCCCGCCCGTCATCCGGGTGAAATCCAAGAGACCACGCATGTCGCGCGAGAAGAGCTCGCCGATGATGTCGCGCACATCGCCCCCCGAGCAGAAGCCCCGAGGGCCCTCACCACGCAAGATCACGCAGCGGACGCTGCGCATCTGGCGGATCTGGGTGAAGCAGTTGGTGAGCGCGGCGTAGCTCGCGAACGTGAGCGCGTTGATGCGCTCGGGGCGGTCGAGGATCACCTCGGCGACGCCGTCTTCGAGCTCGAAGCGAAAACCGTTCTCGTGAATCGGAGGCAGGGACGGAGCCATGGGAGACCTTTCTCGCATCGAGCGCGCCGCATCGGCGCCATGAAGGGGGCGCCGCATCGGCGCCATGAAGGGGGCGCCGCATCGGCGCCATGAAAGGGGGCGCCGCTGGGCGCCATGAAGGGGAATCCAAAGGGGGATCAGGGAACGACGGCAGTGGCCTCGATCTCCACCAGCGCGCGATCCTCGAGCAGGGCCGCGACCTGCACCAAGCTCATCGCGGGGAAGTGCTTGCCCAAGTGCTTGCGATAGGCGGCGCCGATGTCCTTCACTCGGGCCAAGTAGTCGTGCTTGTCGATCACGTAGAGGGTCAGGCGACCGACGTGCTCCGGGCCGCCGCCAGCCTCGCGCACCACCGCCATGAGGTTCTCCAGCGCCAGATCGAACTGCGCCGTGAGCCCCTCGACGAAAGTACCGTCTCGGTCCCAGCCGATCTGACCGGCGACGAAGAGCACCCGTCCTCCCGCGGGATAGAGCATGCCGTTGGAGTAGCCGCGGGGCGCGGCGAGCGTAGGCGGTTGAACCGGGGTGCCCGACATCGACGGCAGCCTACACCAACTTCTCGGGAGGGTCCGACCGCGGACGTTGCTCGCCAGGGGTCGCGAGCGCAGTCTTGGTCCGCTGCATGCGCGCCCGTTCCCCGACGCCGTCTGATGCGGCCCGCCGCTACGCTGTCTTTGGCTACGGTGTCTTGGGTCCCGCGGCGCTCGCGCTCGTGCTCGCATCCTGCTCGGGCGCGCCGCCCGTCCCGCCGCCGGATGTAGGGCCTAGCGTGCCGCGCGAGCTCGCTGCGATCCTCACTGCCCTTCCGCCGACACCTCCTCCCCTGCACGACACCGAGCTCATCGATCCCCAGGACCAGGTGGGCCCCGCGCTGCTCGCTGCGCTCACTCGCGCTCAGGACGGAGAGACCGCGCGCATCGTGGTCCTCGGTGGCTCGCACGTCGCGGGCGATCTGGTGACCGGGCCGCTGCGGCGGATCTTGCAGCGTCACTTCGGCGACGCCGGCCACGGCTTCGTACTCCCGCTGCCTCCTTACGACTCGTATTGGCAGTCGGGGGTCTTCGTCGAGGAGGGCGAAGGCTGGGGCATCCTCGAGCCGTCTCCCAAACGGAGGCTGACCGATCACTACGGGCCTCTGGCCAGCGCGATGATCCCCGTCGAGCCCGCGTTCGCCGTGGTGGAGACCCGCGGGTCGGACGCCTCCCAAGTCGAGCTCTTGTATCTGGAGCAACCAGAGGGTGGGATTCTGTCGTTGGATATCGACGGCGAAGCCCTGGAGATCCCCACCGAGGCCCCCGGGTTCGGCGCAGGCTCGACGACCATCGGATTGCGCGACGGTCCCCATCGAATCGAGGTCCGCAGTGATGGGCGCGCGAGCACCCGATTCTTCGGGATGGTGCTGGAGCGAGCCCACCCCGGTGTCGTGGTGGATCAGATGGGCATCAACGGGATCACTCCGAGCATGCTCCTGCTCGCCGAGCCCGAGACCTCCACCGCGTTCGTGCGCGCCCGGCGCCCCGATCTGTTGGTGCTCTGGCTGGGAGGCAACGAGTCGGGCGAGTGGTGGCCCATCGAGCACCACGAGGAGCGCCTGCGCGCGCTGTTGACCCGCATCCGTGAGGAGGTCCCCGACGCCGCGTGCCTAGTGCTGGGCGCGCTCGATCGGCGGCAGCGACAGGCGGACGGCTGGGTGGTCCCCGACACCCTCGAGGCGCTCTTCGAGGTGCAGCGGCGGGTCGCTGTCGAGCTGGGCTGCGCGTTCTTCGACTCGATCGCCTGGGAAGGCGGACCCGGCGCGGTCGAGCGCCTTGAGGGCTACGACTTGATGCGTCCCGATCGGGTGCATCTGGTGCAGGCCGGCTACGAGGCCTACGCGGGGAGCCTATTGCGGGCCCTGATCGGCGCGATGGCTCCGTCGCTCGATCCGTAGCCGCGCCTCGATGCTTGACCGTCCGTCATCGGCGCTCCAGTCCTTGCGCCATGTCCGTGACCCAGCTCGATGACGCCACTTTCAAGACCGAGCTCGACAACGCAGAGCTCGCCATCGTGGATTTCTACGCGGGGTGGTGTGGCCCCTGCATGTTGTTCAAGCCGAAGTTCACTCGGCTGAGCTCTCAGTATCCCCAGATCCAGTTCTTCGTGTGCGACGGAGAGAAGGCGCCCGAATCCCGCAAGACGGTGGAGATTCCCAGCCTCCCCTACTTCGGTCTCTACAAGAAGGGGGTCTTCATCGGCGGCTTCTCCACCACCAAAGAAGAGGGCTTCCGCGAGTACCTGCTCGAGCACTTCGGCGACGACGGCAAGCCGCAGGAGAGCGCTTGAAGCCCGCCGAGTGTCGGCGCCTCGCGCTCGAAAAGACCATCGAGGAGCTCGCGACCGCGGCCGAGCACCTGTCCGAAGAGCGTGACCCCCACTTCGAGGTGGGCGGCGAAGACCACGGCGAGAAGCTGACCCACGTGCTCTTGGCCCAGCGAATCCGGGAGCGCATCGAGAAGGGCGAAGATCCCAAGGACGCCTTCCGCGCGGTGATGGCCGAGGTCCGAGCGGTGGTCGCCAACGAGTGAGCAAGGTGTGGCATCCTCCGCGGATGCCTACCTTCCGCGCCTCGCCTCTCTTGCTCGTCCTGCCACTGGCCCTGATGGGCTGCCCCGGCACCACCGAGGTCGAGGACGCTCCCTCGGCGATCGACGCGCCGAGCGCGCTCGATGCACCGGGCCTCGATGCACCGGGCCTCGAT
>Ga0105047_10000378_pt1 | contig 74114 bp, 55 predicted proteins | sample MAT04_FD_78384 | JGI IMG/M metagenome (GOLD analysis project Ga0105047, IMG submission 78384) | Freshwater microbial communities from Lake Fryxell liftoff mats and glacier meltwater in Antarctica - MAT-04 (megahit assembly) | ecosystem: Environmental > Aquatic > Freshwater > Ice > Liftoff... | reverse complement strand
GCTCACCGGCGGCGAGGCTCGAACTGTTGCCGGTGACCGCCGTGGCCGCTTCGCCGAGTGCAATGCGGGCCGCTTGCGCAACGACCGTGCTATCGACTCCGCCCGAGAACGCTACGACGACCCGACCGAGGCCGGCCAGAAACGAAACCAGCCGATCGCGCTTCGCGAGAATACCCGAGGCAGGGTTGCCCAAGGAATCGTCGAAGGAAGCAGGATCGGCCGGTTTCAGTTCTTCGAGCATAACACTTCGGACTGCGAAAAAATCCTCCACCGTAATGCCGTGGCGACGCGGTTTTCGAGAGCCCGCATTCCAAAATATGGGAGCCTTGATCGCGGGTTGTGTGATCCGAGCGTTAGTTCCGGACTTGCGTCCGGACGCCGGCTATACACGCGGCCGCAATCTTCAAAATAGGCACCCAGCGGACTTTCTTATCGGCTCCCCAAATTTGACGCCGACATCACGAACATGGCAGAGAGACATACCGAGTTCCAGTCGCAGGTCTGGCCAAAGCCGGACCGAGCTACTTTCGCCCGGCGAATGAATGGTACTCAGACGCTGCGGAAACTGCAAGTTTGCCTTTCGACCAATCGGAGCGCAAAACAATGCCAGCGGAGAAGTTAGGCTGACCGGGCGACCTGAGTCTGGCGGGAGACAAGAGCGGTCTAGAATGCATCAACTCCTTCCATGACGAGAATGGCATCGCGACGTCAGAGGTCCGTGATCTTGCGAAGTTCGTCGCGGAGCCGCGCCGCTTCCTCGTAGCGCTCATTGCGGACCGCCTCAGCGAGTTCCCGCCGCAGGGTGGCCAATTGGCTGTCCTCGGCCGGAGCCGGGAGGAGCGTGGTCGCCTTGGCTTCCAGCTCTTCGCGCCAGCGGAGCAACTGGACAAGCTCTGCGCATTGATCGGACTTCTCGGACTGGCCGTACTCTTCCAAGAACGTGCGGATGTCGCGGATCCCGGCCTCGACCGCCGTCACCGCGGTTGGATAGTCCCCTAGCTCGACAAAAGGGGTCGCCACCGCACGGGCATGCATCATCGTCACGTAAGGCCGGAATTGATCGAAGCGCATCCGATCTCGATCATCCTTGGCGTGGTCCCGCACGAAACGGAAGAGTTGCAGGTTGCGCCGCGTGTCACGGGCACAAAGTTCGTACCGCTCCAGATGCCAGAAGCTGAGGTAACGGTGGTAATACTGCACCCCTTCTCGCAGCAATCGCTCGCAGTCGGTCTCGCTGAGAATGAAGGGTGCGGCGTCCGGATTCGCGGCGTCGTGCTGTGCTTGGGCGTCGCGATAATGCTCAAACCACGAATCGAAGCCCTCCGGCCGCACGCCATCCGGGCGTCCATCCATTTCCATCTGCAAAACGCCCAAGTCGAGCCGCAGTTGGATCTTCTCGCGACCGTCATCGCCGGCCACGATTCGCACCGAAATGCGTTCTGGGTCGAATTCCCAGCCGTCCAGAATATGGGCAATATCTCGTGACACGTAAGTCGTCCAAGGCTCGGCGGCGCGCGCGAGGCGACCCGAGTTTGCAGGTGGAACGTTGCAGGCCAGGCGTAGTTGACGCTGGCTCTGCCGCGACATTCCATTCTACGCTCCGCTTGCAATCATGGAACCGGCGCGCGGCCACTGTTGGGACGAATGGCCGAACGCCGCAGCGAACGCGGTGAAAACGGCATGAAAAGAGCGCAAACGCGGCTCAGACGGACCAGTCCGGCGCTTCCGCGCAACGTCCGTCATGGTGAGGGTAAGTAGGAACGTCCACGCCGGGCGTCCAATCTTCTGAATGGCGATCCAAACCCTGGCCGACTCAGACGCCAACAAAACTAGTCATTCGCATCGCGGGACAATGGTTCCATCGCCTTCGTGTTGCGCTCAACGGCCAGGACAATCGTCCGTTGTTCCAGTCCGTTGGCGCTGCTGGCCACGGCCGGAATAACTTGCCGACAATTGGGCAAGCTGAAGCGAACGGTAAACGTGCCGTCCGGACGAAGACGGACCGGGTCGCCTTGCAGCGTGACGTGAGCGTCTGGCTCGGTCACGCCGTAAACAATAAGCTCTGCGTCGAGTTCGAAGTTGAACTCGCGCTTACGGCCGGCCAGGGCTTCGGCCCCGCCACCGAAACGGGTCGACATGGGCGAACCCATCGGTCGTCGCAGGCGTTCCTCGAACAACTCCTGCAATTCCAAGTTTGGCCCTTCGGTCGAGTATCCACCGCTCAGGGCGTAGATCTTTTCGAAGTTCTCGGCGACGTCCGCCCAATTGCCGTCGAGCGCGTCGCTCGAGCCTGGCGGCGGAGTGTTCACCACATTGCTGCGGCTGAGGACGTAGAACTTGCCACTGGCGGCTAGGTAGCCGATGTCCAGACGGTAACTCTTGGGAGGCTCAACGACGTCGATGTACCAGTTGCTAACGCCACCATGAATGTCGATCGTCCGTACCAATCGCTCCGAGGTACACGTTGCGCCGCTGCCCGAGACCTCAAAGACGCGGAGAACTGGGCGGGCCGAGTGCCAATCCTGACCCATCGCCGCCTCAGCGCGCTCAATCCCAGTACGATTCAGTTCCCAGTTGGCGTGCAACCAATAGGAATCGCGCACTAGCACGACCAGGCGATCCTTGACCTCGGCGTTTGGTTTGCCGTTCGGGGCCTGACAGGCCAGATTTTTCCAGCGGGTTTGCTTCTCGCGAGCGTCCTGCAATTGCTTGACGACGCGCGGATCCTTGGGCTTTTCGACTACGCGCGGGGCGGGCTTGCTAAGCCGAGGACGCGCAGCGGTCGTTGTCGATCGACGCGTAGCTGCGACTGGTTGCTGCACTGCGGCCGATGGAACGGTCCGGGCTGAAGCACTGCGCGAAGAAGCGACCGTGCGGGTAGGCTGCGGCGCTCGAGCGGGCTGTTGAGCCCGAGCAGGAGCAGCAACGCGTGATTTGGGTTTGCCGTTGACCCGGGCTAATGCCTTGATCAATTGATCCTTCCGCATCGAGTGCCAACCGCGAACTCCGCGCTTCTTGGCCATCTCCGCCAGGTCTTTGCACGAACGACTGTTCAGCGGGTTGGCCGTATTTGCCTTGATCAACGGTCTGATCTCCGGGATGCGGGTCGCCACGGGGGCGTTTGCGACCTGTTGTTTCGGGCCATCCCTGGATCTGTTTTCAAGCTTCCGGCAATCCGTAGCCGAGCGACGTCGAGCATTCGCCGTGAGGCAAACACTACATGCACATCGTCTGCCCCCGGGCGGCGCCGCGTGCGCTGCCGACACAGGAGCAAGAACGAATCCCTACAAAGCACGCCGACCAACCGGCGCCTGCGGCGGCTTCTCGTTGAAGCGACCCGCTGCGTCCCGCTGTCGCCTCCCTAGGCAATACCTCTCGCCCGCCAGAGATGTTGCGAACGCTAAAATTCCATTCAGCGTTCCTAAACCAAGCTCGCTGCTCCCAGGGCACCCAAGATGGGTGAATGCTGAGACCGACGCTCACCCGTTGTGGCTGAGTCCTGGGCAGAGACCACCAAGCCGCCACGAGTGAGGCACACACGAACCCTGAGTCTAACCAACCAACCATAAAAACGCAACTATATGACCTCAAATTCCCCCCATTAGAGCTGGCATATGCCTCGTTGCATACTATTGATATCAAGTGACTTACGACAACAATGATACGCGCGTTCACTATTTCAAAAGTGATTGGATACCTCATTGGGCCTACTCTGCGAATAAGGGACCGCGTCACAGCGTCCGTAGAGCTCGTTCAGCGTTATTGAATCAAAAAAATCGCAAATCGATTATCGCTTAACTACATGATACATAACGTCTTACATGTCCGAACCAAGACTTTGTGAAAAAAAACACGAATTCCCGTCCCTAGCTGATTGACACCCTGAATTTGGCCGATTAAAGTTCCGTAACTTCGATCGCAGCTTGCGGTTTGGTTCCGCCTGGGGGGCGGTGAAACTCGGCTTCGCCATTTCGTTGGCCTTCCCTCTGCTCGTAAGCTGCGTCGCATGTGGCACTTATCGTGCTTGGATCCTTGGGCTTTTTGACTGGCTGCTCTTGTAAGGCGTTCCAAGTCCGGATCGCCAGACTTGTTCGGCGCGTCGCACACTAGCTTAAGTGGTCGCATGTGACACATAGCCAGAATGACTCGAATCGCCAGAGCGACCCGACGCTGATTGCAATCGCCTATGGATGGGCGGCCCGCATCATGACGGTCTCTATGGAGATGGTTGTTCCCGGCTTGATCGGAGTTTGGCTCGACAATCGCCTGGGCACGAAGGTCGTATTCGTGCTGCTGGGTTTTGGCGGTGGATGCACTTTGGCTGTCTGGCATCTGATCCGCATGACCTCGGCCAAAGATGGCATAGCCGCCAACAGGGCGGACGAAACGCTGGAAGAAAAGTGACCGCAAGCGACTCAACCTTGGCCTCGATGCGACAGGTTTCCTGGTCGCACCACGCCGCGCGCGAAGCGCTCGTTCTTGCGCTCTGCTACGTCACCATCGCACCACTGATTTATTGGCTGCAAGGCGCGCATGGATTGGCTGTCTCTGCGATTGCCGGAGGCGTCTGCTTGTTTTCCGCTCTCGGCGCTTCGGCCGCTGCGAATTTTTCCATGCCAGAGTCCATGCCATACGTTCCGGCGATGATTGCCATGCTTATTCGTTTGTTCCTGCCGCTGGTCTTCTGTGTCGTCGTTGCCGTGGGGAGCGACGAGACATTGGCCCGCGATATTGCCGTCTACCTGATCCTGTTCTACATGGTCGCTTTGGCGCTTGAGACCGGCTTTGCATTGAGCCGGGTTCGCGCAGCGGCGCTGCCACAGGAACAGCGGAATTCCGTTCAGCCAACTTCGAGGGGGTTGTAGTCATGGCCGACAACGTCTTCGACCCAGGTCATCTATTCGGTCACGTGCAAGACACGGATCATATTGAGATTCCGCACGAGTTCGCGCGGGAAACCGGTGGCAAGATCATGCTGCCTCAGCCGTTGTGGTCGCTTGGGGACGAGCCCCTGTGGACCTGCAAGACCGGCTTCGAGCCAATCGATAAGATCGTGCAGCCGCTGGAGCTGAAGTTCACCAAGTTCATGCTCATGGAAGTCATCGCGGCGGTGATCGTCGCGTTCTTCTTTATCCGCTTGGCTAACAAGATGGCTGGAGGCGATCGGCCAAAGGGCCGGATGTGGAACATGCTGGAAGCAATGGTTGTCTACATCCGTGACAACGTCGCGCGGCCAGCCATAGGCGCTCACGACGCGGACCGGTTTTTGCCGGTCCTCTGGACGCTCTTCTTCTTCGTGCTGATGTGCAACTTGCTGGGACTGGTCCCCTGGGCCGGCTCGGCGACGGGCGCCTTGGCAACCACGGGCGCCTTGGCGATGGTAACCTTTGCCACGGTCGTTGGCGCCGGCATGAAAAAGCTAGGCGTTGTCGGCTTCTGGAAGGCACAAGTTCCCCACATGGATCTACCACTGCCACTGGCCGTGCTGCTAGTGCCGATGATCTTCGCGATCGAGTTCCTAGGTTTGTTCATTAAGCACTTTGTGTTGGCCGTGCGTCTTTTGGCCAACATGATGGCGGGCCACCTGGTCCTCTCGGTCATCATGGCATTCATCGCGGCCAGCGCAAGCTCCATGGCCTGGTGGGGCGTGATGCCGGCCAGCGTCTTTGGCGCCATGGCCCTGAGTTTGTTGGAACTGTTCGTGGCCTTTTTGCAGGCTTACATCTTTACGTTTTTGTCCGCGTTGTTCATTGGCATGGCGGTCCATCCGCACTAGATCCTGGAACCCAAGTGATCCGGTGGTCTCCGGCGGTTTTTGCAATATTTTTGTCGCTTACCTGTATCGAAATCCTCAGTTGTTTCTGCAAGACAAGGAGACGTGAATCGTGAACAAGTTGATTATGGCGTTGGGAATGGCTGTGGCCCTGACCTGCGTTGCCTCTACGGCAAAGGCTCAAGACCCTTCGGCTGAGCGTATCGCCGAGTTGGAAACCCAGTTGAAGATCGAGCAAGGCAGCCAGGAAATTGCCGCCAAGCGTGGCTCGTTCGCTCTGTACCTGGGCGGCGCCTTTGGCGCGGGCCTGGTGATCTTGGGCGCCGGCGCTGGCATCGGCAAGATTGGTTCGTCCGCCGTCGAGAGCATGTCCCGCCAGCCAGAGGCTGCCGGTAACATCCAGACCGCGATGATCATCTCGGCCGCTCTGATCGAAGGCGCTACGTTCTTCGGTTTGATCGTTTGTATGTTGTTCAATAAGTAGTCGTTGCCCGGTTGGGTTGCGTTCGCGGCGGCGAGTATCGCGCGCCGCAGGCGGAACCTCAGCGGAACGCCGCTGACCGGAGCGCTCTGCGTGTTAAATCGCAGTCCAGTAACGGCGCAGCGCCGACGGATGCGCTTGGCTAGATTCGTGCGCCCTCGACAACCGTCGGGGCGCAGGCAAGAGGAGCATGCCATGAGAGCTTGGACGATCGGCCCCGCCAGAATGGGGCTTATGCTGCTGATCGCTACGACTGCGCTGATAGCGGCGCGGCCAAACGCGGTTTTGGCCGACGATGGCCACGGAGCCGAAGCTGCCGCGCATGGCGGTGGTCACGCTGAAGCTGCGCATGGCGAGCCGAGCCCTCTGGCGTTCAACCCTAGCCTGGCGATTTGGACGCTCGTCGTCTTCACGCTGTTACTGGCCGTGCTCTGGAAGTTCGCTTGGGGGCCGATTTCGCAGGCACTTGATCTGCGCGAGCAGAAGATCGCCGACAACATCGCCGCAGCCGAGCAAAGCGCGCTCGACGCTAAACGGATGTTGGCGGACTACGAGACCAAGCTCGCCGGCGCCCGCGAAGAAGTCCGGGCGATCATCGAGGAAGCCCGTCGCGACGCGGAACAGGCCGGGCAGGATATTGTCGCCAAGGCGCGCACGGACGCTGCGGCGGAAGTGGATCGCGGCAAGCGAGAGATTGAAACTGCCACTTCACAAGCCCTCAAGGAGCTGGCTGAAACCAGCGCCAATTTGGCTGTGGAGCTGGCAGGGCGAATCGTCAGCGCCAAGCTCGACGCGAATGATCACGCCAACCTGATCTCGCAAGCCATGTCCAAGTTCCCAAAAGTCGGTTCGACCCACAACTAGAGCCGACGCCTCAAGTTCTTCATTGTGTACGTTCGCAACTGAGTGAGTTCTCGACTGAGCTAGATCGCGATTGAGCAAGAGCCCGTCCGGCAATTGAAAGCCAGCGGCGCAGTTCTCACCGCCCCAACGCACGTTAGTGGTCTATGAGCAATCCCGAAGCAACCCGAACGGTCAAAGACGGCGCCCGCGTCGATCCGGCCTCTCAACAGGTCGCCACGATCTACGCCAAGGCGTTGTTGGCTGCCAGCAGCAACCAGACGCATGCGGCCCTCGACGAACTTTCGGATATCCAGCGAGACGTCTTCCTGGCGTATCCCAAGTTGTCCAGCGTGTTGGCGTCCGCATTCATCGACTTGCAGGAAAAACAGGGCATTCTCGACCGCACGTTTGGCGGGCGGGTATCGCCATCGGTCATGACCTTTCTCAAGGTTTTGGCCAACCATGACCGCTTGTCGCTGCTGGGAGACATCGTCCTGGTCGCCCGCGAACTGTTCATCAAGGCACAAGGCCGCTTGAGCGTCGAGGTAACGACCGCCACGCCGCTGACCGACGCGCAGGCGTCCCAGATCAAACAACAACTTCGCGACCTGCTCGGGGCGGAGCCGGTCCTTTCGCCCAAAACCAAGCCCGAGCTGATCGGCGGCGTCGTCCTACGCGTGGGAGACACCGTGTACGACGGCTCCGTAGCCGCACAACTGGCCGATATGCGCGGCCGGATTATCAACAGGAGTGTCCATGAAATTCAAAGCCGACGAGATCGTTTCCGTAATCCAGCAGGAAATTGAGCACTACCAATCGCAGATTGACGTCCGCGAGGTAGGCCGAGTTCTTGAAGTGGGCGACGGCATTGCGCGCGTTTATGGACTTTCCGGCGTCATGGCCGGCGAAATGGTCGAGTTTCCTGGCGGCATCACAGGCTTGGCCTTCAATCTCGAAGAGCATTCCGTCGGCGTGATCATTCTTGGCGACTTCCTCTCGATTAAAGAGGGTGATGAAGTCAAGAGCACCGGCAAGCTGTTGAGCGTTCCGGTTGGCGACGCCGTGATTGGTCGCGTCGTCGATCCGCTCGGCAATCCGCTCGACGGCAAGGGGCCAATTGTCACAACTGAGCGTCGCCCGGTCGAATTCATGGCGCCAGGCGTTGCAGGCCGCCAGCCAGTCCGCGAGCCATTGCAGACCGGTATCAAGGCAATCGATGCAATGACGCCGATCGGTCGCGGCCAACGCGAATTGATCATCGGCGACCGCAAAACCGGCAAGACGGCGATCGGCATCGACGCCATCATCAATCAACGCGACAGCGGCGTGAAATGCTTTTATGTCGCGGTCGGTCAGAAAGACTCCACGGTCGCCGGCGTAATCGAAGCGTTGCGCAAGTACGGCGCGATGGATTACACCACGGTAATCTTGGCCGGCGCCAGCGCCGCGGCCCCACTGCAATACGTGGCGCCTTACTCTGGCACCGCCATGGCAGAGTTCTTTACCTATCGCGGCGAGCACGCCTTGATCGTTTACGACGATCTCTCGAAACAAGCCGTTGCGTACCGCCAGTTGTCACTCCTCATGCGTCGTCCGCCAGGCCGCGAGGCTTACCCCGGTGACGTGTTCTACGCCCATAGCCGCTTGCTGGAGCGTTCCGCGAAATTGAGCGATGAATTGGGTGGTGGCTCGCTGACGTCGCTCCCAATCATTGAAACACTGGAAGGTGAAGTTTCGGCCTACATTCCGACGAACGTAATTTCGATTACAGACGGCCAGATCTATCTGCAGCCGGACTTGTTCTTCGCCGGTCAGCGTCCCGCTATGAACGCTGGTATTTCGGTGTCTCGCGTCGGTGGCGCCGCTCAGATTCCGGCCATGAAGAAAGTGGCCGGCGGTCTGCGACTGGACTTGGCCGCTTTCCGCGAGTTGGAAGCATTCGCTCAATTGGGCACCGACTTGGACGCCGCCACACAGGCCCGTCTGGATCGCGGTTACCGCATGATTGAACTCCTCAAGCAGGGTCAATATCAGCCGCTGGACGTGTACGACGAAGTGCTGAGCATTTACGCCGGCACCCGCGGTCACTTGGACAAAGTGCCACGCACGGAAGTCGCGATTTGGGAGAAGGAATTCCTGGCGTTCATCCGCGAGCAAAAGTCCGAAATCCGCAAGAAACTGATCGACACCAAGAAGCTCGACGACGATCTTACCGCCGAATTGGAAAAGGCAATCGCCGAGTTCCAAGCTCAGTACGCGACGAAGAAGAAGTAGTCTGCGCAGTTTGTATTCGTCTTGTATTCGTCCGCGTCCGTAAGAGAACAAGTTACCAATCGTTCACACCAAGTAGTTCGCCATGGCCAAGGCAAGAGCACTCGATAAACGACGCAAGTCGATCAAGAACATCCGCAAGATTACGCGGACGATGGAATTGATCGCCACCGCGCGGTTCAAGAAGGCGATGGATCGCGCGAGCGCCGCCACCGCTTACACCAAGCGAATTACGGCGCTCGTCGCGGAGTTAGCCACGGCCGGCCTTTCGGTCAGCCATCCGCTGCTTGAGGCTCGCCCTGAGACCAAGTCCGCGACGCTGCTGGTGCTGACCGGCAACCGGGGATTGTGCGGCGGCTACAACTCTAATGTGTTTCGCGCGGCGCTGGCTCGCTACAACGAACTGAAGGCGACGATTCCGCAGGTCACGCTCGAAGTCTCCGGCAAACGCGGCATCGGCTCGTTTAAGTACCGCGAGATCGAGCAAAACCGCACGTTTACGCAGTTCGAGGACCGGGTCCGCTTCGAAGAGATCGACGCGCTGGCAGACGGTTATCTCGAAGCATTCATCACAGGAAAGCTTGACCGTCTGGACGTCGCTTACACCCGGTTCGATAGCATCGCTCGCCAGGCTGCCGTCGTCGAGACGCTGCTCCCCCTGGGATCGATCGCCGGAGCGGACGCCAGCGCCCAACAGGCCAACCGCATTGGACCCCAGATTGAGTTCTTGCCGTCGGCAGAGAGCATTTTGGAAGAGGTCGTGCCGACCAGCTTCAAAGTCAAATTGTTCAAGTGCTTTTTGGATTCCGCGGTCAGCGAGCAGGTCGCCCGCATGGTGGCGATGAAGGCCGCTACCGAGAACGCGGACAAGATCATCAAGCACCTGACCATGACGTACAACCGCGCTCGCCAGTCACAGATTACCGGCGAAATCATGGAAGTCCTTGGTGGTGTCGAGGCACTCAAGGGCTAGGTAGTTGGAAAGCGAAGCCACGCGTGCCGCTTAAAAATCGATTCGACGAATCGACCATACATAATCGCAACGAGTCACATTACTCACTTTTTTGCTGAATTCTCATGGCAACCATCTCGCAGAACGCCGCAGCGAAGGGCGATCCTTCGAAGCAGAACATCGGTCACGTCACGCAAGTCATCGGTTCGACGTTTGACGTCGAGTTTGCTGAAGGGCATTTGCCGCCGATCTACAACGCCGTGAAGATTGACTCCGAAGAAAAAGGGGTCAAGCTCCACCTGGTCGGTGAGATCCAGCAGCATTTGGGCGGTGGACGAGTCCGCTGCGTCGCGCTCGGTAGCACCGAAGGCATGATCCGCGGCCAGGAATGCATCGACACTGGCTTCCCGGTACGCGTGCCAGTTGGCAAGGCAACGCTGGGCCGAGTGTTCAATCTGATTGGCGAGCCGATTGACGGTCGTGGTGAAGTTGCCGCGGACGACTATTGGTCGATCCATCGCGACGCGCCTCCGATCACGGACCTTTCGACCAAAACCGAGTTGTTCGAAACCGGTATCAAAGTCATCGACTTGCTCACGCCGTTCGTCCGCGGTGGTAAAGCCGGGCTTTTCGGTGGAGCAGGACTTGGCAAGACGGTTATTCTCACGGAGCTCATCGCCCGTATCGCTAGCGCCCACGGTGGTTACTCCGTGTTTGCGGGCGTCGGCGAGCGTACCCGTGAAGGAACCGATCTGTGGCTGGAAATGCAGGAAGCCAAGATCGGTGACACGGGTCGTAGCGTGATCGAGCAAACCTGCATGGTCTTCGGCCAGATGAACGAGCCGCCAGGCGCCCGCTTGCGAGTGGCCCTCTCTGCATTGACCATGGCGGAATACTTCCGCGACACGACGGGCGCGGACACACTGCTGTTCGTGGACAACATTTTCCGCTTCTCCCAGGCCGGTAGCGAAGTCTCCGCGCTGTTGGGACGTATGCCCTCTGCCGTGGGTTACCAGCCAACGCTGGCCACGGAAATGGGTGCACTGCAAGAGCGAATTGCGTCGACGTCCAAGGGCGCTATTACATCGGTGCAAGCCGTGTACGTTCCGGCAGACGATCCGACCGACCCCGCGCCGGCCACGGCCTTCGGCCAGTTGGACGCGTTCTTGTACTTGGAGCGTTCGATCAGCGAAAAGGGTATTTACCCGGCGGTCGATCCGCTCGCTTCCAGCAGCCGTATTTTGGATCCGCAGTATGTGGGCGAGAGGCATTACGCCATCGCCCGCCGTGTGCAGCGCACGCTCCAGCGATACCGCGAGTTGCAAGACATCATCGCGATTCTCGGTGGCGACGATATGAGCGAAGAAGAAAAGCTGGTCGTACACCGTGCCCGCCGCATGGAGCGATTCCTTTCGCAGCCGTTCTTGGTCGCTGAAGTCTTCACCGGCAAGCCGGGCGAAATCACTTCGCTGGCGGACACCATTCGCAGCTTCGAGGAAATTGCGGACGGCAAGTGGGACCACCTGCCCGAGAACGCGTTCATGTACGTCGGCCCGATTGAGCAGGCGGAAGAGCAAGCCAAGAAGATGCAAAAGAAGTCCTGATCTCGCAGCATTCGTCTGGCCAGTCCGGTCCAGGCAACGCCAGCGGAATCAAGCATTGCAAGCGAACTTGCAAGCCAACTGAACGTTCAGCACAAGCGTCAATCGTAGGAAAGAGCGGCCGATGGCGGAGCAGCATTCGAATTTGGACGACCTGCGCCCAGGTGGCAAGGTGGGCTATTCTGTGCGCATTCTGACGCTAATCGTCGTCACGCCTGAGGCCACGGTTCGCGAAACGCACGCCGAGTTTGTCGTACTTCCGCTCTACGATGGCGAAATTGGCATCGCGCCTGGACACAGCGCCATGATTGGCCGTCTTGGTTTTGGCGAAATGCGCGTGACCGAAGGGGGCCACACGGAACGCTACTACGTCGATGGCGGCTTTGTGCAGGTCTCGGATAATATTGTCTCGGTGTTGACCAATCGGGCGATCCCGGCGTCGCAGTTGGATCCGGCGGTTGCCGCCGAGCAGTTGGAAGCGGCACGCCACCGCCCAACGAACACGCCGGAGTTGGAAGCGCTGCGTGAGCGAGCCCAGATGCAAGCGCGTGCGCAGCTGCGTGTTGCAACCAAGCGCACGACGGCCAGCGCCTCGCACTAGCGCACGCTCCGCCGGACCATTCTGAATCGATTGCCGTCATCGCCAGGAGGCGCAGATGTCGAGCGACGCCCACGTTCCTTCGTATTCCTCGGACGGCTCCGCCTATAGCGACGCCTTCCGCGTCTTTCTTGCGCACACAGATCAAAAAGCCAACGCCTTGGCGTGGCTGGATCGTGAGGTTGCGGAACTCCCCGCGCGCAACGTACTGATTGACGCCGGCGCTGGCAGTGGCGCTCTGGCGGCGCGGTTGGCTCCGCAATTCTCGCAAACGATCGCCATCGAGCCCAATCCGTCGCTGATGGAACAACTGCGCGCCGCCTGCCCAGCGGCGCAACTGATATCGAAAGGGATTCTTTCTCCCGATCTCAAACTTACCGAGCGCGCGGATTTTGTCGTTTGCTCGCATGTGTTTTACTACGTCGAGCGCACTCTATGGCTTGAGCATCTACAACAGATGGCGAGTTGGTTGCAGCCGCGTGGCGTGTTGGCCGCGACCATTCAAAACCCTGATACGGACTGCATGCGATTGCTGCGAGATTTCACTGGAGCGCGCTATGATCTGGCTCAACTGGGCGAGCAGTTCTTGGTGTCCGAACGCGGCGAGTATCGCGCCGTGATCGAAACTGTGCCGGCGCACGTCGACGCTCCAGACATCGAGACGGCGACGACCATTGCCGAATTCATGCTAAATTTGACGCCGCTCCGCAATCCGCCGCTTCGCTCCACGGTGCAAGATTATCTCGTTCGCCACTTCCTGCAGCCTCGCGGCAACGTTCGCTTCTCGTGCCATCAGGACTTCTTGCGGGTTTCGCGGGTTTAGTGAACCCGGGCGGATTATTCCGGCTGCTGGCCGCGCCCGTTGACGCAACCCTGCGCGGGCAATTAGGCTAGCCTTGCTAGTGGCCGTGCTCGCTGCGCGGCGTGATTTCAGGGCGTGGGGTAGGTCAGCGATGTTACTATTCAAGAAGAAATACCTCGACGCGATTCGCGCCGGAGAAAAAACACAAACCGTTCGCTTGTGGAAGCATCGCCGAATGCGGGCAGGGCAACGCAGCTACATTCCAGGCGCAGGCTACATCCAAGTGGATCATGTCGATGAAGTCCAACTGGAGGACCTGACTGATGAGGACGCGAGGCGCGATGGCTTTGCCTCGGCAGCGCTCCTACGGGCGGAAATTGCCGAACTTTACGAAGCACAACTTGCGGTCGGATACCGCGCTTACCGCGTGATTTTTCGGACGGTCGACACGCCCAAGCCCGAAGACGCTGCTTCGAAAACTGACTCTGCATCTAGTTAGGCCCACGGAATTGCCACCGCCGCCATGTCGTCGCGGAAGAAAAAACAAACCGCGCCGGCATTAGCCAACACGGTTCACGCGCCGAAGTCCATGCCGCCGAATTCCTCTGGAGAAGTGTCATCGGCCGCTTCGATTGCCACGAAGCCGATCATCGTTCAGGCAGTAGTATTGATCGGTGTGGCGCTCCTGGAGCGGGGACTGCATTTCTTTCTGCTGCGAGATTCGCTCCTCTTTCAGGCGCTAATCTGCGACGCCGGCCAGTACGACATTTGGGCCCGGCGGATCGCGGGCGGCGAGTGGATCGGCAAGACCGTCTTCTATCAGACGCCGCTTTATCCCTATCTGCTGGCGGTGATCTATAGCCTGTTTGGCCCAAGTGCTTGGGCGGTGCGAATCTGCCAGGCGCTATTTGGCGCCGTCGCTTGCGTGGCGCTTGCCCGGGCGGGGGCTCGGTTTTTTGACGAGCGCGTCGGCTGGATCGCCGGGTTGTTCTTGGCCCTTTATCCGCCGGCGATTTTCTTCGATGGAATCCTTCAAAAGGCGTCACTCGATCTGTTGCTGATGACCACGCTGTTGTGGGTTGTTGCTCGCGCGCAGGACTCTGCCCAGTTTCGTTGGTTTATTGCGGCCGGCGCGGCGCTAGGGGCGATGACCCTCAATCGAGAAAATGCAGCCGCTTTGGCGCCGCTGCTGCTGTTCTGGATTGGCTGGCTCGCCTGGCCTAAACTCGCCGCCGTGGCGCTGCCGCGCGCCGCGATGTTTTGCCTGGGGCTTGCGCTTGCACTCGTGCCGGTCGGGCTGCGGAATTATTACGTCGGTGGAGCGTTCCTTCTTACGACGTCGCAGATGGGATCGAATTTCTATATCGGAAATCACGCAGGCGCCAGCGGCGGTTACGATCCGATGCGCGCCGGACGTGGCGATCCAACCTTTGAGAGCGAGGACGCGAGGATTCTCGCCGAGGATGATCTGAAGCGGCCCCTGACGTCGCGCGAAGTCTCGCGTTACTGGATGGACCGCTCCTGGCAATTCATCCGTCAGAATCCGGTCGCCTGGGCTCGGCTGTTGGCCTGGAAGTGGTTCATGACGTGGAACGCGGCAGAAGCCGTGGACGCGGAAGCGCTCAGCACCCATGCACGTCAATCCTGGGCGCTCGCCACACTGGAATACGCTCTGCATTTTGGCGTCCTCATTCCGCTGGCAGCGCTGGGAATCTGGACAACGCGGCGAGATTGGCGGCGCCTATGGATTCTGTATGCCATGTTGCTCGTGTTTGCGGCGGCCGTCACTGCGTTTTTTGTCTTTGCCCGGTATCGCTATCCCATGGCGCCGGTAGCCGCGCTCTTCGCCGGAGCAGGCATTGCGTCTATTTGGGATTTCATTCGCGAGCCAAACCCCGTGCGACGGCGCGACGTCGTCTTTGGACTGGCGCTGGCCGCCGTGGCCGCGGTCTTTTGCAACTGGCCTATTCCGCACCAGTTTAGCGAGGACGCCATTACGTATTACAACGCCGGAACCGCCCTCGCGGCCAACAATCGGCCGGACGATGCGCTGGCGATGTTCCATCAAGCACTCGAAGCCGATCCGACGTTTCCTGAGACGTATATCAACATCGGCAGGCAATACGCCGCCCGCGGCGACGCCGAGCAATCGCAGCGGTTTTACGAACAGGGAATTGCGCTCAATCCGGAACATGCGATCCTTCACGTTAATCTGGCCGAGGCCTTGCAAAATCGTGGAGATCAAGCGGGCGCATTGGCTGAACTGAAACGAGCCATCGAACTCGACCCACTCCTAGGGCAAGCTTACCAGCCGCTGGCAGCTCTTGAGATGCAACTTGGCCAACTTCAAGCGGCGGTGCAACACTTGCGACGAGCGATCGAAATCAATCCGGCTTCGGCCGGCGGGCATGCGTCTTTAGGAATTGCGCTGCGCGCTCAAGGGCAACTCCCGGAAGCAGTGCGCGAACTCCGCACGGCCGTTCAACTCGATCCCAACTTGTTGATCGTCCAAAACATTCTGGCGTGGATCTTGGCGACCAGCGATCACGCCGAGATCCGCAACGGCCAGGACGCCGTAGCGATCGCCCAGGCACTATGCCAGGCAACCGACAACAAAGAACCTCAACTTCTACGTACGCTCGCGGCGGCGCTAGCGGAAACGGGGCAATACGAGCGCGCGGTCGAATTCGCAGCGCGGGGCGAAGCGCTCGCGCGACAGGCAAACCAGGCTGAATTGGCCCAACAGATCGCAGCGAATCGCCGTCTGTTTTTGGAGCGCAAGCCAGTGCGTGAATCGGTGGCGACTCCTACCGATAAGCGTTGAGACCGCCCACGCGTAGTGACTGGCGGTGAATTCTTCGGCGAGAAACGCACTTACTTCGCCAGATCGGCCCGCCGATAGATCGCGGCATTGTAGCCAGTGAGCCGCGAAGTGGGAGCGAATCGCTGCAGCACATAGCGATCGCGAGTACGTCGCCGTAGATCGGAAATCTCCTGAGGCGGCGCAAAGGGCCGAGAGTTATCAAATCGAATCAGCCACTCTGGCGCTACCGGTACGTCGGACGTGTTGTCGTAATAGAACCAACTGCGATCCTGCGGCAGGTACGCGATGTAAAAACCCACGTACAGCTTCTCATTAAAGCCCTGCTCACCAGCCAGTCGAATATCGCCCGGCGGAGTCGTCGCAGCGACGTATTCCAACAGTTCCAGAACGCGGCCGCGCCCATTTCGCAAAAACTCCTCGGTCGAAAGAGAGTTGCCAACCGTCATCAAGATCAGCGTCGAAACTGCCGCTACGCGCCCCACAGCATTCCATCTCGCCATCCGCCCCAACAGATAGCTGAACAGCAGCAAGGAGAAAACGACGTTCACATAAAAATAACGCTCGTAGAGGGCTGGCGGTCGTTTCAAGATCAGCAGCAGGGCCGGAGCAATTACCACGGCAACTAAAAAGAAGATCGCCAATCCGGTGGCTTCTCGCATCATCCACATCAGCGCCGCGACGCCGGCGATCCATGCCACAACCGCAAACAGCCCCATCCACGGAGCGCTCTCGGCGCCGGCGCCAATCGCAAGCGCGCTTGTGCTAGCGAGTACCTGCTGCAGATCGTACGCCTGGCCTCCACCAATCCCCAGGAAACGAATATCGATCCAGTAGAGCGCGGCCACAAACAAGATCGGCGCCGTGTGGAGTCGCAACAGCGCCATCAAAGCTTCTTGCGGCGACTTGGAATTCCTCCAGAGCGCATAGACAGACCAGGCAAACGCGCCGGCATAGACGCTCAGAAATGTCAGATGCGATAAGAATCCTAAGATGGTTGCCAGACAGAACGCGACATTCGTCCACCGGTTGGGCGCTGCCAGAAATCGATCCAGAGCCAGCGCGGCGGCAATCGCGAAGAATCCACACAGCGCATACCCACGAGCTTCGGACGAATAAACGATCAGCATGAACGATTCGCTGGTCATGAGCGCCGCCGCGAAGGCCTCGAATCGGCCCCAGCGCCGGGCGAAGAGCGCGGCCAGCACAATCGTCCCCACGCCCGCGGCCACGGACGGAATGCGATAGACAAACCAGTTGCGCGCCATTGGCCCGCAGACAAACATCCACAGTGTGTTCAGGTAATGGTTGTTGTCGTGATGGCGCGTAAAGGTATCGACTAGCGGCGAGTTCGATCCTCGCACAAACGCCAGCAGGGTCCAGATTTCATCGAGCCAGAACTCACTCTGAGTGGCCCAAAAGCGCACAGCAGCGCCGGCAATTAGCACGCCCGCCAACCCAACGCCCAGCAACCTGCCGGCGCGACGTTCTTCCGCCTGTGGATCCGATTTCATAGGCCGCGCAACAGTCTTGGACAACCACAGTCAGCAAGCGGGGACCAGCGCAACGTAATAACTTACGCTGAATCCCGCACGTGCGAACCTGGCGCTCCGCCGTGCGACTGTTGCTGCATGGATTACCGCGATTACGCTTCCTCCTCTTCGTCCAACATGGCCTTTTCGATGATCTCTTTCAGTGTGTGCGCCGGCACAACATCGTAATGGCTGAACTCAATGGCGTAGCTCCCCTGGCCGCCGGTGATGCTGGACAAACTACGCGCGTACGTGGTGACTTCAGACAAAGGAACTTCAGCGGTGACAGTCTGCATGTCGCCACCGGCGGAGTCCATACCTAGCACCCGACCGCGACGCCCGGACATGTCGCTATTGATGTCCCCGAGTTTCTCACCAGGAACCGTAACATGCAATTTGACAATTGGCTCCAGCAGCGACGGCCGCGCATCGCGAAATACGTTGCGGAAGGCCATCGATCCTGCGGTTTTAAACGCCGCCTCTGAGCTATCCACAGGGTGGTGCTTGCCGAAATAGACCTCAACGGCCACGTTTTGCACCTTGAAGCCCGCGATCACTCCCTTGTCCAAGCGTTCTTTCAGTCCTTTTTCCACGGCCGGCAGAAAATTGTTGGGAATCGTTCCGCCGACAATGGAATCCACCCACAAAAAGTTGTGCATCTGATCGTAATGGAACTCGCGCATCGATGGGAAGCGGCTCTTGGTTGCGAAGTCCTCAATCTTGGTTCCCTCAGGGAGCGGATAGAGTCGAATGTGGACTTCGCCAAACTGCCCTCGGCCGCCGGTTTGCTTCTTGTGACGGTAGCTGCCCTCGGCGTTGGTCTGAATGGTTTCTCGATACGGAATCTTCGGTTCTTTGACGTCGACCTCGACTTTGTCGCGTCGCTTGAGCCTTTCTCGCAAAATCTGCAAGTGGAGTTCGCTCATGCCAGTCATGACCAGCTCTTTGGTCTGCGGATCTCGATCTAACCGGAGCGTTCCATCTTCTTCGACAATTTTGTGCAGACCGCCAGAAAGCTTTCCTTCGTCTCCGCGCGTCTTCGGAGAAACGGCCAGGCTGGCCATCGGATGCGGAAAGTCTAACGAAGGCATGGTGATGTCGCCCAGCGTCGATCCGGTATGCAGATCTTCCACTTTGGCCACGGCAATCAGATCACCCGCGGTTGCAACGTCAATCGACTCCGTGGCCCCTCCCTGCACGCGAAATAGCTGGTGCAACTTCATCGGCTTGCGCACGGAAGACACATGTACCGTATCATCCTTCTTCAGCGTGCCGGAAAAAACTCGAATATAACTGAGCTTTTGCACGAAGGGATCAATTCGAGTCTTGAAGACCTGGGCGACCAGGGGCCCGGCGGGATCGCATTTCACCGCAACGTCGCTGCCGTCTGCCTGCTTGCCGGTACGCGGGATCTTATCGGGCGGAAGCGCGCAACATAGCAATCCATCCATGAGCTCCGACATTCCGCCACCGGTCTTCACCGAGATGCAAAAGATCGGAATCAAGCGTCCCGTGGCAACGGAGTCGACCATCAGGCGGTTGATTTCCTCAGCAGTGGGCTGCTGGCCTTCGAAGTATCGCTCTGTGACTTTCTCATCGATCTCAATAATCGTCTCGATCACTTTTTCCGTGAACGACGAGGGGTCGATCAAAACGCCTGCTGTGTCTTCGGCCGGATTCAGCGTGCTGACCACACCGCGAAACTCAGTCCCACTCCCCAGTGGCACGTTCAACGGCAGACAAGCGGTGCCGAACACCGAATGAATATCGTCCAGCAACCCTGGAAAATCGACATCGTGCAGGTCCATCTTGCTGATCACGATGATTCGCGCCAGGCCGGCTTTGCCTGCCTCTTTAAAGACGCGCCGCGTATTGACGCCAATCCCAGAGTGGGCATTGATCATGATCACCGCGGTATCGACCGCGCGGAGAGCGCCGATCGTCTGGCCGATAAAGTCAGGATAGCCCGGTGTATCGACGACGTTAAAGAATTTGCCGCCATGTTCAAAATGGACCAGGCTGGATTCGACGGTGTGCTTGTGGTGTTTTTCTTCTTCGTCAAAATCGCAAATGCTGGTCCCATTGTCCACGCTGGCCGGGTGGTTGATGGCGTGCGTTTTGAACAATAAAGTGTCAGCCAGCGTTGTCTTGCCGGCCGACCCATGACCACAGAGCGCAATGTTACGGATGTCCTCGACGTTGTGCGGAGCCATGAAACCATCCTTTGAACGTGGTGCGTGTGGGATGTGCGATTCGAAGCTCAGCGTCGCACACGCACGTCGGTCGGATGATCGCGGAGTGATCTCCGCGCTCTCGCGGGTTGCCAGGGCTCCCCGGAGACTGACGCTTGAGTGCGACGAGTATTCCTAGGTGCGTGGCCGCTGGTACCCTCCCTTCAACTCTGAGGTGAAACCGCTTCGCTGGCCGCTGCCAGCGCCGCTCGAAGGTTGATCGTTCCTTCATACAGAGCGCGGCCAATAATGCAGCCGGCCACATTCAGCCGCGCAAGGGCCGCTACGTCGTCCACTGTGTGCATCCCGCCTGAGGCAATCACCGGCAGCGAGACCGCGGCGCGCATCTCAGCCATGGATTCCAGGTTAGGGCCGCACAACATGCCATCGACGGCAATATCCGTATAGATGATGGCCGCGACGGGTTCTTGATTGAATTGTTGGGCTAGTTCCGTGGCGGAGACTTTGCTCGTCTCCAACCAACCGTCTGTCGCCACGAATCCATCGCGCGCGTCGATCCCCAAAACTAGACGGTCCGGGAATTTGCGGCACATGGCGCGGAACCAGTCCGGCTCGCGCAGCGCTTTGGTCCCTACGACTAGACGTGACAGTCCGAGGTCGAGCAACTCCGCGATTGTAGCTTCGTCACGGATGCCTCCCCCGAGTTCACATGGAATGCTGACCGCGTCCAAAATTGCGCGGACGCTATCCAAGTTGGCCGGACGCCCGTCGCGGGCGCCGTCCAGATCCACTAGATGCAGAAATTCGCCCCCTTCGTCCACCCATTGGCGGGCCATGGCGGCTGGATCTTCGCCAAAGACCGTTTCACGGCCATAGTCGCCCTGCCGCAGGCGAACGCATTTACCACCGCGCAAGTCAATCGCCGGCCAGATCTGCATGGGAACCTGAGTGCTGTGCGCGATGAATGAGAAAAAGACAAGCCCTTTCAAATATGGCACAGTCGTTTTGAAGCCGCAAGTATTTCGTCCGTTCCTCCGGTCAGCGGCGCGTGTACCGCCGTCCAGAGGCTTTGGCGTCTTGCTCTGCCCGGCATACTACTTCTTGGCTGCCTTGCGCATTTCCACCGGAATCTCCGCCTTATCCGATAGCACAAAGGGCGCTTTGCCGGTGACCGACCAAAAAAGCCGTGCCGGACCGCGCGGATACGTCTCGCCATCAACCCAGGTGTGGAAGACCTTGCCCCACATCGTGCGAACGGCGGCAAGCGTTTTCTTCTCGTCGTCTCCGGTCTGCGTCAGGCTCGTGAGCAAGCCTTCGTCGACTTCATACTTGTGATCGTGCCAGAATGACTTCTCTTCGACCGGCATCAATTGGTATACGTCGTCAGTGACCAGATACTCAATGCCAATCAACTTGGCGTTCGGGCCGGTGCCGTCATATAGCACGCATTGACTGCACTGGCCGTTCACCGGTTTGCAGAAGTGATACGCCACACGAGATTCGGCTGGATCATCCTTCATTAAGTGCACGCCGGCGAACGCTAAAGGGCAGCCGATCAATTCATTGAGCGGCGATTTCGGAACTGGGGGCCTAGCGGACTCTTTGCCTCCGATTCCACCTCCGCTTGCGTTATCACCACCACCGTCGACATCGCAGATCGCGTCGAGATCCGCGCTGGTGGATTTGGCGTTTTGACTGTTTCCGGTAGCGCGCGGACCAAAAAAGAAAAACGAACCGACCGCGCCGGCCAACACGGCGATCGGGACAAAACTCCAACCATTCCGCTTCAACATTGACATAACTCGCTGCTCCAAAGTTCCAATGACGTAACACACAAAACGTGCAATCTGAATCACGCGGCGAGCCTCTGCGCCGCCCAAGCGATCGAACAATCGATCGACATTGAGATCGTGGATGTCCGTATGTATGCCATCCGGTTCTGCTTCTCACAAGTCGCCCGAGCGCGCAATTGCGTGTCGCGATGGACGGCAAAATGAAAACGAGAACGCACCCGACAATTGTCATGATTCATCGGATGAATTGGCGCCATCTTGCGCATGATGGTCTACTTGCGAGCGCGCGATGCGATAAATGACAGCTGCGGAATGTGACGCGATTCTTAGGGGCGTGAGCGGCTTGGTAGCGAATTAGGCCGGAGGCTTGCTTGAATTCAATCCGTTGATGGCCGATACTTCTTCGCGGAGGCCCTGGTTCCGATGTGCCGCTCCCTTGGAGCCTGCCTCGGTTTTCGACGGGCCTCCATTTTTTTCGCGCACTTCAGTATGGGGTCGTGAAACGTTGCCTACTTCAGCAACCAATCAACGGCGGCCGCGGCTCCGCCTTCTTTCGCGCCCGAATAGAGCGTTACGCCTTCGGGCTGACCGGCCGCCTTGTAGCTGGCGGAGATAACCGCGGGAAGTTCTTTTCCTTCGCCCGCCAACAGCAACTTATGCGGCGCCGCCAACGACAGGAAACCTGGCACGTCGCCATACTTGCAGGCGCCCGGAAGGAAGTTCGCGTCGTCAATCTCGGCCACTGCTGCAAAGCGGAAGCCGTGGGTGTCAATCGCCGCCCGATCGATCGCCGCGCCCGCCTGCGACATTGCAGCGGCGGCCAGGGGGCCAGTCGAGTCGAGCGCTACCAGGTCAATCCGCTCCGGACCGTAATCGTGGTTCTTAGCGAAGGCGGCCAGGGTCAAAATATCCTGCACTCGGTTCGCAAAGAGCGAGTGGTTGTAGCCCTGTGTGTAGCCAGCGAAATTGCGGTCTCCCTTCACGCGACGAGCTTTCTCCGGCGCCTTGCCATCGACATTGAATTCTCCCTGATAGAGGAGATCTATCCCGCCGACGGCGCAGCCAGCGTCAATCAACTTGCGGATATCAGGCTTGATGCTGTCATCACTGGCGTACAACCCGACTTTGCCAGATGCATCGAGCCAGAGCACAACCTTTTTCTTCCAATCGTGAGGAAAGAAAAAGACCACCGGCAGTTCCGAACCGTGCTGCTTGTTTCGCAACAGCCCGCTGAACTCCATGAACGTCTCGCGATCGATCTCATCCCGCATGTCGAACTCCACGTCCTTGGCGTTCGGCAATCCGTGGCCGATTGCCACCTCCAGTCCGCCACCCACTACGCGGCGATACTCGGCCAGGGTCGCTTCGTCGCGCGGCGCGAGCGCAGCGAGCTGCGACTTGGCTTCATCCGAGAGATATCGCGTCAATTTGCGCTCGTACTCATCGCCCGATGGGGGCCGTGGATGCTTGTCGTCCCAGACCGTCATTTCGGTGATCGAAAGAGGCTTGTAGTCCTCTTCGACGATGGGCTCTTCGAGACCGAGTTTCAGATGCTTGTTGAAGAAGCTGTACATCACAGCTCGGCTGACATAGTTGTAGTTATGCCCGAAATGATTTAGCGGCTTAGCCATCACGGACTTTGGCGCGCCGAGCATTTCGTAAAGCTGCTTGAGTTCCGGAAAACCCTTCGTGGCGATCTGCACCGTCCAATCGTCGGCGCCGGTCATACCGAGGGGTTTTGGGGCGAAGAGGGCAGCGAATTCCACGTTGCCGGTGTCATTACGCAATAGCGGCGCGTTTTCGCACGTGCATCCTCCTTGCATCGCGGTCGAGACCATGACTGCCGGAAAGGCAGCAGCCGGCCGGGGATCGATGCCGCACAAAATAAAGGTTTGCGTGCCGCCACCGCTTCCGCCCGTCATTCCAATCCGCTCCGGATCGACATCGGACAAGCTGCTGAACCAATCGAGCGCGCGGATTGAGTTGTAGGTTTGCAAACCCATGATGGTTTGCAGATTCAAGTCTGCTTGAGGGCTGAAGAAACCCCAGCTATCCGCACCTTCCAATTGTGGCCGACGCTCCTTGAAACCATGCGCGATGCCAAACGGAATTTGGGTGCTATCGGCGTAGCCAACCATGTCGTACTGAAACACAACACAGCCCATCCGTGCAAGTTGCACGCACATGGATTGCAGCGGGCTACGGCCACCAACCTCAAAGCGTTCTCCTCCTTCGACAATCTGCTGACGGACAGACTTGCGACCGGCGTCCGTGAATCGGCCATCGGCCCAATGTCCATAAGGGCACAGAATTCCAGGAAGTCGCCCCGACTTACCCTTCGGTCGATAGAGGCTGCCAGTGATAAAGTGGCCCGGATAGCTTTCCAGGTAGACTCGCTCGACGGTGTATTCCGGCCGTTCGACCAGGCCGTGCGTGACCGCGTTGTCGGGCGTTTTGGCCGGCATAGGCCAGAGCCCCATCGAAACCAGGATCTGCCGCCGCACGTGTGCAGCCCGTTGGTTCCACTCTTCGACACTTGCCGGCGGCTGAAACGGAAAGTAACCGTTCAGATCTTTCAGCGGCTGCAAACGCTGATCGTTGGGCGCTTGGCCGGCCGGTAGCACGCGTGGACCCACGGCGGGCGCGGATGCGGCCTTTGCGGGGGCGTCATCGGCCAGGGCCCTTGTTGAATGTCCGAACCCGACTACACAAGCCAGAGAAGCTAAAAGAGCGACACCGAGGTAGCGCGAGCAAATCAGCTTGGACATCTTCTACTCCCTGGCGGGCGGCAAAGGGTGGGTTCCTATGGCGGGTCGGCGAATGACTACTGTAAACCAGCCGCAGTTACGATTCTACCGGGTGGGCGTCTGCAACCCAAACCATGACGTGCCGCGTAACAACCGGTAGCCAACTCCGATCTCACAGGCCCCGCGTGGGGTGTTCTCCTTGGGACGATCGTGGATGGCAGTTACTTTGGATCGAACGTCGGTAATCCCGCACGAGCAACAAGTTAGTCCGTCTTATCGGCGCCCCGGCTTGCGTCCCCGCCATGTGCTGTCGAGAATAGCGGAGCTCCACGCAGTCGCCCCTCCCTTTTTTTTGACGCCCCACACGCGGGCAACGGTAGTAATTTCATGCTCAAACGCGTGCTGAAGATATCTGCGGTCATTGCGGTATTGCTAATCGTTCTTGCGGTTGGCGCAGGTTTTTGGGTCAGGGGCCAATTGCGCGGCAGCCTGCCCCAACTAGATGGAGACCTTCTGGTGGAAGGCGTCTCCGCGCCAGTGACCATCGACCGCGACTCATTAGGCATCCCCACAATCCGCGGCGAGAATCGGCTCGACGTCGCATTTGCCACGGGCTACGTCCACTCGCAAGATCGCTATTTTCAAATGGACCTGTTGCGGCGCAACTCCGCAGGCGAACTGGCCGAAGTCTTTGGCACGGCGGCGCGCGAAAACGACAAAAAGATGCGGATCTATCGCTTCCGCAACGTCGCCCAAAAACTGCTGGCTGCGTGTGATGAAAATCAGCAGGCCATGCTGAACAAATACGCCGAAGGCGTGAACGCCGGTCTGGCCGCGCTGATGGCCAGCCCTTTCGAATACTTGATGCTAGGACAGACCCCCGCGCCGTGGAAACCAGAGGACTCTGCCCTGGTGATGTTCTCCATGTACTTGGACTTGCAGGGGGGAGATTTCCGCGACGAGCGAATCCTGGGAACGATGCATGACACGCTTCCGGAAGCAATGTTTAACTTCCTGGCGCCCCTTGGGACTTCGTGGGACGCGCCAATTGAAGGCGAAGCGTTTTCGGTTGCGCCGATCCCAGGTCCAGATGTCTATGACACACGTAAAATGACCACGACGGGGCAAGCCAGTCTGACGCGTCCCACCGAGCTTTCCTTAGAGGGAAGCGTCCATTTGGGTAGCAACAATTGGGCAGTCTCCGGCAAACGCACGAAGGACGGCCGCGCGCTGGTGGCGGACGACATGCATCTGGGACTGCGAGTGCCGCACGTCTGGTATCGCGCCTCGCTCGAATGGCCGTCGACTGAAGGAGCCGACAAGCACCACCGCATGACCGGCGCTTCGCTTCCTGGCACGCCAGCCGTGGTGGTCGGGAGCAATGAGCACGTTGCCTGGGGTTTCACCAATGCTGAAGGGGATTGGGTTGACGTCGTAACCGTCGAGGTCGACGAAAGAGATAAAGAGTCCTATAAAACGCCCGATGGCATGAAGAAATTCGAGCACACCTCGGAAACCATTGTTATTCGCGGAGCGCCCAACGAAACCATGGACGTCGTCTCTACGATCTGGGGACCGATTGTTGATCATGATGACCAGGATCGCCCCCAGGCCATTCACTGGGTTGCGCTGGAACCAGGGGGCGCCAACATGGGCCTACTCGACATCGAGACTGCCCAGACACTGGAAGAAGCCATGCGATTAGCGAACCTGAGCGGCTCACCAGCCCAGAACTTTGTCGTGGGTGACGATAAGGGACGCATCGCTTGGACCATTCTTGGGCGCATTCCGCGCCGAGTCGGCTTTGATGGTCGACTTCCCAGTTCCTGGGCGGATGGAACGCATCGCTGGGATGGATGGCTGACGCCGGAGGAGTACCCCAAGGTCGTTGATCCGGAGAGTGGACAGATCTGGACCGCGAATGCGCGGGTCGTTGGTGGCGAGATGCTCGCCAAACTTGGCGATGGAGGTTACGATTTGGGCGCGCGAGCGCAGCAGATTCGCGATGATCTTACCGAGTTGAACGAAGCGACTGAAGCGGACATGCTTGCAGTCCAATTGGATGACAAGGCGATATTTTTGGCGCCCTGGCAAAAACTGTTGCTCGATGTTCTATCCGACAGCGCGGTGAAAGAGGATCGGCGCCGTGGCGAGATGCGAAAGTTCGTCGAGAATTGGGAAGGCGAGGCGTCGACCGAATCGGTCGGTTTCCGAATCGTGCGGACATATCGTCGTAGGTTACTCGCGCAACTTTCCGACGTGCTGACACTCCCCTGCAAGAAGGCGGATAAAGAATTCAACATTGCGCGTTTGGATCGCACCGAGGGACCAGTCTGGCAACTTGTGACGGAACGCCCGGCGAATTTGATCGATCCCCGCTTCAAGAATTGGGATGAGCTGCTCCTCGCAGCGGCGGATGAGGTGTTGAACGACGCCACGAACACCGGGGCCGCGCTAAGCGACTACACTTGGGGCAACGCCAACACGACGCGGATCATCCACCCGCTCAGCCCGTTTGTGCCATCCATGGCGACTTGGCTAGACATGCCATCGCAGCCACTGCCGGGCGATTCAGAAAACATGCCCCGCATCCAGGCGCCGGCAATGGGCGCCAGCCAGCGCATGGGAGTATCGCCCGGTCGCGAGTCCGAAGGCTACTTTCACATGCCGTGTGGCCAGAGCGGCCACCCGTTGTCACCGCACTATCGAGACAGCCATCCGGCCTGGGCCGAGGGCAAAGCAGCGCCCTTTCTGCCCGGCCCAAAGCAGCACACATTGGTGCTCAATCCGGCGGGCAAGTAGACGCCAGGACCGCATTGCCACCAACGCTGTGGATTACTACGCGCTGAATTCCGGGCGACGGCGTTCGAGTTGGCTTTGCAGACGCTGCACAATGGAACTGTGCATCTGACTGACGCGGCTTTCAGAGAGATCGAGCGTCGAGCCGATTTCCTTCATCGTCAGTTCTTCGTAGTAGTACAGGATGATGATCAACCGCTCATTGCGATTCAAGCCCTTGGTGACTAGCCGCATCAGATCGTTCTTTTGAATGCGGCGCGTGGGATCTTCGCCTTTTTTATCTTCCAGGACGTCGATCTCGCGGACATCCTTATAGCTGTCTGTTTCGTACCACTTCTTGTTCAGGCTGATCAAATTTACGGCGTTGGCGTCGAGCACCATCTTCTCGAGCTCCGCAATGCTGATGCCCATGTGCTCGGAGAGCTCAACTTCGGTGGCTGCGCGGCCATACTTGGCCTCGAGCGTCTTGACGGCCTCGTTCAACTTGCTGGCCTTCGAGCGAACCAATCGCGGCACCCAGTCCATGGTTCGCAGCTCATCGAGCATGGCGCCGCGGATCCGCGGAACGCAGTACGTCTCGAACTTGACGCCGCGCGAGAGATCGAACGCGTCGATTGCGTCTATCAGGCCGAAGACGCCGGCCGAGATCAGATCGTCCAATTCCACGCCTTCCGGCAGGCGCGACCAGATTCGTTCGCCGTTGTATTTGACGAGTGGCAGATAGATTTCAACCAGTCGGTTCCGCATGTCTTGATTGTTGGGGTCTGCTTTGAAAGCTTCCCAGAGCAGCATCATCTCTTCAGCGGCGACGGTCGATACCATTCGATCCTCCGTGATCTTGCCTGACGCTTACGCGTTGAATCCGCGGTCAGCCGTCTTTCGTCCCGTTGCCGGGACGCGTCTACGTCGCGCTTCGTGCGCGGCGTTAAAGTTGATTTAATCGCTACAGTTTAACAGTCCTGCGCGTTCCGATGGGTGCATCATTTATCGGTCCGCCAGGTTCGCAAAGTTAAGAGTGTTTTCGAGCCCACTTTTTTCCGCAGGGCCAACGCACGCTAAGTAGTCACAGCCAGCGGCAGACCGCTTGTGTCTCGATTGTTCTGGCTCAACGCCATATACCGCTCCGCGATCCGAGCCAACTCGACTGCCGCGGGACTACTAAAGCCAGCCGGACCGATCAACCCCATTGGGTTGGCGCGGGCGGCCGTTGCAAATGCGAGATCGCAAGGGACAGCGCCGGCCTGATCGACATCGATGCTAAGAAAGCGCCGGCATGCCTGGCGCAATCGCTCGTGGACCTCTGCGGCGGTCACCGCGTCAGTCGTTTGATTCACCAGACTCGCCAGGCGCGTTGTGCCGGATCCAGCGATGAACGTTTTCGCGGCGGCATAGGCGTCCAGCACTGCAACTGGATCTGGCGTGGTGATCAGCAGGACCTCGTCCGCCGCCTGCCAGAAACGTTGGGCAACTGCGTCACAAGCCGACCCTACGTCCAGAAGGGCCACATCCGTATGGGCCCCCAGGCTACGTAGGTCCGCGATCAAGCGTTCTTGGGCCGCGGGAGTCCATTGCGTCGCGCGACCCAGCGGCGAAGCGCCTGGCAGGACCTGAACGCCACCTGGACCGAGATGGATCGCCTCGTGCAACGTGCGTCGCCCGGCTAGCACGTCCGCTACGCTAAAGTTGTCCGCAAGCTGACAGATCGACGCCACGTCTGGCCGCTGCGAGTCCGCGTCGACCAGCAGTGTCCGGCGGCCATCGCGCGCCAAAGCCCGCGCAAGTTGGATCGCCAACGTCGTCACGCCAACGCCCCCTTTACCACCAGCCAAGGCGATAATGCGCGGCGCTCTGTCGTGCAGGCGCGTTCTGCGGCGGCCAGCTGAGACTAACTCGCGAAGGTGATTGGCTTGATCGTGCATGGCGTTGTTCTTATTGAGTTTTACCTGTCGATTCAGTGATGGGACGACCAGCGTAATCGCGTGCTAATGCAAGTTTTGCAGGTTCGTGCACTTGCCATTCGCAACATCGGTATTAATAAACGTTGACTCCGGCCGCTAACACAGATTCTGCTAGCCAACGCGCATCGGCCGGTTGGATATCATCCGGCACGTTCTGACCATTCGTCAGGTAACTCAGTTTCAAATCGCTGGCGCGCACCAGTGGCAGCAGATTCCCCAGCGACGTTGCTTCGTCAAGTTTCGTAAGGATCAGCGCCGTGACGCCCGCGGGACTGAACCGCTGGGCGGTATTCACCAGGCTCGACGCGCTGGCAACGCTCGACAGAACCAAATGAACTTCGTCCGCATTTGCTTCGTTGAGCAGCGCCCGCAATTCACGAATCCTGACTTCATCCTGAGGGCTGCGCCCCGCGGTATCAATTAGCACCAAATCCAGGTGTGACATCGCCGCGACAGCTGCGCGCATTTCGCGCGGCGTGCTGACGATTTCCATGGGCAGGTCGATGATCTCAGCGTAGGTGCGAAGTTGCTCGACGGCGGCTACTCGATACGTGTCGACCGTGATCAGTCCGATCTTACGCTTGTCCCGCAGGCGAAAATTGGCGGCCAGCTTGGCGATCGTAGTCGTCTTGCCGACGCCTGTCGGACCGACCAGGGCGACCACACGGCAACGGCCTGCGCGGGCGTCGATGGGCCCGGCCACGGCAATATCCCGCTGGATCACCGTTAGCAGATGCGCGCGGAGGGCCGCTGGATCGAGCGATTCTTCCTTGGTCATTTCGGCCCGGGTCCGTTCGACGAGCGCTCTGGCGAGATCCTCGTTAACCTCGGCGTCGATTAGGGCCGCGTAGAGTTGAAAGCAAGCTTCCGGCAAGTCTGTCTGTCCGGCGCTGCGCGTGCGACGGCACAAATCTGCCACCATGGATTGCAGTTCGGCCAATTGCTCGGCCATTTCGCTCACCGGTGACTTCACAACATCTGCGTCGATATCGACGTTTCCTTCGGCCGAAGCCGGGGCCGGCTCGTCCGCGAACCTCGACGGCACATGGACGTCGGCAGAGGCCGTGACTTCGATGCAGCGCATGCCAGGCATCCATCCCAGCAACCGGCTCAGGGGCGCCTCGCGCGTGTGCAACACCGACGCGCCGGGACCGAGTTCCTGGCGGACTTTTCGCAAGGCGTCCTGCATCGTGCTGGCGCGGTACGTTTTGACTTCCATGTCTTGTCCGTTTGTCGGCATCGTGGTGATTGGGAGTGCGTTGCGTTTTGCGAACCGTTGCGGAGGCGATGTTATGCCGCCGCGGCCACGGCGCCTGCCATCGCGGCCGACTCAATCTGAGTGTCGCGGGTGATTTCGTTGTAGCTCAGCACCACCAGCCGGGGCAGGTGCGCGGCGCTCAGCCGCTTAACCGCCGCGCGAATGTCAGGGCTGACCAACACAATGGGCTGATGACCGGCCGCGGTCATCGCGTCGATCTCAACGCCAATCTGCTCGCAGATTTCGTCCACGGTCCGCGGCGCCAAACGAATGGTCAAGCCGGCGGCCGAATACTCGCAGCCGGCGCGAATCTTATCTTCGAGCGAAGGATCCAGCGCTACGACGTGGAGACGATTGTTCGAATCTCGGTAACGCGTTGAAATAGCGCGAGCCAGCCTTCGGCGAGCATATTCCGCTAACACCAGCGGGTCCTTACTGCGCGGAGCACAATCGCCGAGCGCTTCGAGAATGGCGCCCAGTTGTCGGATCGGCACCCCTTCTCGCAACAACAACTGCAATACCTGCTGTACTTCGGCCAGCTTCATCACACCCGGAATGAGCTCTTCGACAACCGCCGGCATTGCTGACTTGAGTTCGTCAATCAAGTGCCGAGTGGCGTCGCGCGTTAGCAACTCGTCTGCCTGCGAGCGCACAACTTCGACCAAATGCATGGCGATCACAGCGCCTGGTTCCAGCACGCGACTGCCTCTTCGCTCGACCGACTCTCGCTCGCTGGGTCCGATCCAGGCATCCATGGAATTAGCGTCGGCCTCGCGCGCCGCGATCGCAGCCAGTGCTTCAGCGTCCGTTCCGCGATCGATCGTAAGCAGTCGCCCTGGATAGACGACTCCCTGCGCAACGGGCACGTCGGCAATTTTGATCCGATATTGATTCTGTTCGAGCCGGGTATTGTCGCGAATGCGAACCTTGGGCATCAGGATGCCGATCTCGGTCGCCACGCTCTGACGGACGCGCTGCACGCGCTCAAGCAGATCGCCGCCGCGCTGTCGGTCTGCCAGGCGAATCAGCCCAACCCCAATTTCGATTTCCATCGGATCGACGGCCAGATATTGCTCAACGCGCTCTTCGTTCGCTTTGGCAGCCGGCTTTTCGGCGACTGTCGCCGCCATCATTGCCTGGCGCCGGCGAGCGGCAATCGACAGCCGATATGCCAACGCGGCGCAGCCACCGCCAATCAACAGCAGTGGCAAGACTGGCAAGCCAGTGAATGCCAATAAGCCCAAGAAGCCCGCAGCAACTGCCAATACTTCCGGCCGAGTGAATAGTTGTGAGACCAATTGGCCAGGCAGATTCGTATCATCGCTAGAGCGCGTGACGAGCATGCCGGCGGCCAGCGAAATAAGCAGTGCCGGAACCTGCGTGACCAGTCCATCGCCGATGGTGAGCTTGGTGAAAATTTCGGCTGCCGCGCCTAGGCTCATGCCGGACTCGATCACGCCAATACAAAGTCCACCCACAATATTGATCATGATGATGACAATGCCAGCAACGGCGTCACCGCGCACAAACTTGCTGGCGCCATCCATTGCGCCAAAGAAATCCGCCTGACGGCTGACATCCGCGCGGCGGCGCTGCGCCTCGTGCTGGTCGATCACGCCAGCGTTTAGATCGGCGTCAATCGCCATTTGCCGGCCTGGCATGCCATCCAAGGCAAATCTCGCGGCAACTTCGCTGATCCGCGTTGCGCCTTTAGTAATGACAACGAACTGAATCACGATAATGATCGCAAAGATCACCAGTCCTACGATGATGCGATCTCCGGCGACAAACGCGCCAAAGCCCCGCACTACTTCTCCCGCCGCGTCCAAACCGTGCGTGGCGGCGCGAGTCAAAATCAAACGAGTCGTGGCGACATTCAGCACCAAACGCGCCAGCGTAGTGACCAACAGTAATGACGGAAACACGCTGAATTCCAGCGGACGCCGCACTGAGAGGGTCGTCAGCAACATCACGAGCGCCACGGCGATATTGGCCGACAGCAGCACGTCCAGCAACGCTGGCGGCAGCGGCGTCAAAATCACCAGCAGGCTTGCCACGATGCCGGCCGGAACGATGAGATCTCGCAGGCGCACAAGCAACGAATTGCCAGCGCCTGGTGGATTGCCAGGTGACACGTAATGTTCCCGCTTGCGCGGAATCGCAGGGAGATGTGGTAGAGAAGCCGCTAGATGTGAGGGCGGGACATTACTCAAAACATGTTAGGAATGTCTAGGCGAGTTTAACCAATGCATATGCCATTCGGCGCCGTGCTAGCGGCGCAGGTCGCCCTACCCTATTGGGGAGAACGCCCGAATCCGCGCGGGTTACCGGAGTTTCAATACTTTTTTCGTGACAAAAAAATTGTTTGTCGGAGGCTCCAATCTTTTGCGGCGCCAGCACAAAACCCGTGAGAAATCAGCCATCGCTTCAGGTGGCGGTTTCGGCTAGAGATGGCGCTTCACATCCGGCCTTTCAAGTTGCGCGGTTCACAGTGCGATAAGAAAGCCAGAGGGCGCCGCAACCGGGCCCCCAGATGCTAGCACCCAAGTCTTTTGATCGAAGTGTCGTACGATGTATGTCGTGAAGTTATGTGTCGTTCGTTTGCGCTGGGCAGGGCTTCTTAGCCCACTATTGCTTTGCCCGTTTCTACTGCTGGCTGGTTGCGACTCCGAAGGCGCCCGCCCTGCAGCTACTGTGCCTGCAGCACCTCAGCAAAAAGGGCCGGCGGCAAATGATGTAGCTCGTGGCGCGATCTCGTTTATCGACGGTTACGAGCGCGGCTGCGAAGTGGCGCGCCGCGAACGCAAACCGATGCTGTTGTTCTTCACCGCGACCTGGTGCCAGTATTGTCACCAGATGGCCAATGAAGCATTTACGCAGGCTCAGGTCACCAATCTCTCGCAGCAGTTTGTATGCGTCCTGATCGACGCCGACGCAGAGCCTCGCGTCTGCCAAGGTTTCCAGGTTCGCGGCTATCCGACCGTGCAGTTCCTATCGCCAGATGGCTCGCCACTGCACCGCGTGGTGGGCAAGCGGCCCGGTCCTCAGTTCATGGTCGACATGCAGACCGCGCTCCAAGCGGTTGCCCGGTTAGAGACGCATGGGCGAATCGTTCAATAGAGATTGGGCATCAAAGCCTAGTGCAAGGGCCGCTCTGGAAATACGAGCGATGGAAATGCCCTCTCGCCAGGGGGCATTGCAGCGCAGGCGGTGAGACAGGATCATAGAGCCGGTCTCGATCCGCTCCACTAACCGCCCGCCACTTTCACGTGAATCTCAATCGCCGCGCCAACGCCGTTTGCCGTCGCTTGCTGGATGACGCAGAGCGGCTGCGCGTGGCTGTACGTCGCATCGGGGGCGCCTGGGTCGTGGATTGCGGGATCGAAGCGCTGGGGGGTCTGGAAGCCGGTCGAGCGATGGCCGAAGTCTGCCTCGCCGGCCTGGGCGAGGTCGATATTACGCCGGCGTTTAACACGCAGTTTGGCCTGGCCGTTAGCGTTAAGACGGAGCATCCCGTGGCTGCTTGCATGGCCAGCCAATACGCAGGTTGGCAAATCACGCAAGGAAAATACTTCGCCATGGGATCTGGTCCCATGCGCGCAGTGGCCGGCAAAGAACCGCTGTTTGACACGATTGGCTTTCGCGAAACCGCGGACACCGTGATTGGCGTGCTAGAAACACGCAAGTTTCCGACGCCCGAAGTAATCGATTATTTAGCCGCTGCCTGCAACCTGCCACCAGAACGCCTCACATTGCTGGTCGCTCCAACGGCCAGCCAGGCGGGCACAGTGCAGATTGTCGCCCGATCGGTAGAGACTGCTCTCCACAAGCTGCATGAGTTGGGCTTTGAGCTTTCGCGGATCACTAGCGGCTACGGCGTGGCGCCTCTGCCGCCGGTTGCCGCGGACGATCTGACAGCCATTGGCCGGACGAACGACGCCGTGCTCTACGGTGGCGAAGTTACCCTCTGGGTTCGGGGCGACGACGCCAGCCTGGAAGACATTGGGCCGCGCGTCCCCAGCAACGCGTCCACCGATCACGGACGCCCTTTCCGCGCCATCTTTGAGAGCTACAACCGCGACTTCTACAAGGTTGACCCACGGCTGTTCAGTCCCGCGGTTGTGACGTTTATCAATCTCGACACGGGCCGTTCTCAACGCTTTGGCGAATTGTCGCCGGACGTGCTGAACGAATCCTTCTCCTCCTGACGGAGCATTGCCACGCCCATGCGACTGGCGATCCTCGGCTCGGAGACCAGTTGGTACACGCAAGATCTGTTGCGCGCAGCCGGCGGACGCCATCAAGTCATCCCCGTTTCCTTTCGTCGCCTGGCGGCCATCGTTGGACCTACCGGCGGCACAGTGACTTCGCTGGTCGCCGGATCGCTCGCCACTGCCTCATCGGCGCCGGTCGATCTGACGTCGCTCGACGCGGTGCTGGTGCGGATCATGCCGCCGGGCACGCTCGAACAAGTAGTCTTCCGGATGGACGTCCTGGCGCAATTGGAAAATGCCGGCGTGGCCGTGGTAAATCCGCCTCGCGCGGTCGAAGTGGCGGTCGATAAGTTTCTGGCCACGGCAAAACTGCACGCAGCCGGTTTACTAACCCCACGGACCGTCGCCTGCCAGACTGCGGATGAAGCGCTTGCGCATTTTGCGACGCTCCGCGGTGACGTCGTGCTCAAGCCACTCTTTGGATCCGAAGGACGCGGGATCACACGCCTTACGGACGAAGCGCTCGCTGAGCGGGCTTGCAAGATGCTCGAACAGTTCGGCGCCGTGATCTACCTGCAAGAATTCGTACCGCACGAAGGTTTTGATCTGCGGCTGTTTGTCGTCGGCGATCGCGTCCTGGGTATGCGGCGGCGCAATCCGCTCGACTGGCGAACCAACATCAGCCGTGGCGCCACGGCTGAGCCATTTACGCCGGACGCTCTGATGGTCGATCTCGCGCTTCGCGCCGCGGCCGCCGTGGGCGCTCCACTAGCTGGCGTCGACATCTTGCCAGGCAAGGACGGTCAGTTTTATGTAATTGAAGTCAACGCTGCGCCGGGTTGGAAAGCTTTGGCCGCATGCACCGGCGTAGACATTGCCAGTTGGGTGCTGGACCATATCGCGATGACCGTAGCGGCGCGAAAGCGTTAGCGTTCGGCTCTTCTGACGCGGGCTACGGCGCGGTCGATTTTGCGTCGAGATTTGCAATCACTCTGCGCCGCGCATGCTCGGTACGTGGCCCCGTTCGATGCTGGCTATCGATCTTTCGGGCAGATTGCAGGAAGCACAACAAAGTGATCCCCAGCGCCAGCGCAAGATGCGCCGCCGAATAAGGAATACGACCATCCCAGGCGAGTAGCCAATCCCTGTTGCGATTGAAGCGAACGAAGCGATCGAGCGTCGACGTGCGATTTGGCCTTTCGCAAATTGAGTACGACAGGTTGATGGTGGGACTGATAGCCGTCACTGGGAATGAATTCAATTGCTCCCCGAAATTAAATAGGGTCGCCATTGCGATGGGCGCCGCAACGCAGAGAATCATCGCGGCGCCGAGTGCGACAACAGCGGCGCGCGTGCTGCTATCTGTCGAGACAGAACAATACAGCCCCCAGGCCGCCGCAAGTAAACTCCCGACAGCCACAATCGCCATGCTCAGGATCGCCGCGCGCCACGACACGACGCCGTGCAATGCGGCCAGCAATGAAAAGCCGAGCGGAAACGCCAGTGCAAAGGCTGAACTGCGCAGAATTCCGGCGAACTTTCCCCAAATGATTTGCAGCCCAGTGAGTGGCGTAGTGAGTAGGGCATCGAGCGTATTGCGGTCTCGCTCGAAGGCAAAGCTCATGCTCCCTTGCAACGCCATCAGTAACCAGGCGATGACGGCGGTTCCAGGTATTACGATCTCGACGGCGCTGCTATCGCTGGGCATGGGAGAGCTCGCTGCGATCAGGTCCGCCAGATAAAAGACCCAGACCGGCGCGCTCAGTACGATCAATAACAACAGCGCCAAGATCCGCGCCATCCGCATACGGCGGTGGACGGCGATTGTTTTAACCTCGCGCCAGGCGACTGGGTTGTCCCAGACACGTCGCGCAGCGGATTTGCGGTCCTTTTTTGCCCGGGGAACGCTCTCGCGTGACGCCCACAGGCCCCAGCGACGAATCGTCAGCGTCGCTACTCCCAGCATAAGTAGCGTGATCACCGCATAAACTTCAATGCACCACAGTGCTGCTCCTGCGATGGGCGTGGCAGCCAGGTTAGCCGGCTCAACCGCATCCATCGCCCCCATAAATGGATGCAAGGAGACCGCTCCCCATGCCCACGCGGAACTAGGACCTACGCTGCCGTAATATCGCAGCACCCAAAGAATGGGGACGCCGAACCAAATCCCAATGAGCACCACGTAGTTGATGATCACCGCCGACATCACGCGCGGCGTCAAGATTGAGACGATCAACGAAACACTACCGACGAAGGCAATCATGGTGAGCAGGAGCGAGTTTGAGACAATCACTCCCTGCCAGGGTACCCCCCCCAATAACAAGCAGAGAAACAGCGCCGGCAACGTTGCCACGGCGAACATGCAAAGTTCCAGCAATCGCACCAGAAATTTGCCAGCCACGATTTCGACGTTGGATAAGCGCGTGATCAGAACAAGTTCCAACACCCTGCGCTCGCGATCGCCGGCGACACAGCCTGCGCAGTAGACAGGCGCAAGGAGCAACATCGCTATAAACTGCCCTCCGACGAATGCTGCGAACATTTCGGTTCCCAGACGCGCGAGCTCTTGAATCGTAACTCGAGCAGCTTGTTGCGAATGCGACACCTGAGATTCGATATAGACGAGTCCCAGCACCAGGGATAATCCCGCAGTGAGTACCGCGCGGCCGAAGTATAAACGGCGTCGCCTGGCGCGCGTTTGCAGTTCCATCCAAAAGACCGGCCCCAACATATCATGGCCCCGCCGGAATCATCCAAGTTAGTCCGTACGCCTGCGCCAACGTTAGCAGTCCCACCAGACAAGCCAGTGCTACGCTGTGTGGAAGGACGAATCGCAAGATGGCGCCTTCGCCGCCGTTTTGTTCGGTCGCAACGGCCGCCACGACAATACTCTGCGCGTCGATCATCTTGCCCATCACGCCGCCAGTACTATTCGAGGCCACGATCAAGACCTGCGGCAGGTCCAACTGCTCCGCCGTAATTTGTTGCAGGCTGCCGAACAGCGCGTTGCTTGAGGTGTCCGAACCTGTCAGCGCCACGCCTAGCCAGCCTAACAGCGGCGCGAAGAAGGGGTAGAGCCATCCGGTGCGCGTAAAGGCCAGGCCCAGCGTCGCGTCTTGACCGCTGTACTTCGTCACCATCGCCAGCGCCAACATGCAGGCAATCGTCAAGAGCGCGGTACGCATGCGCCAGAGCGTCAATGCGAACTGATGAACGAACAATCGGGGCGAAATCCGCAACCAGCCGGCCGCCAGTATTGCGCCCAGAAAAATCCCTGTCCCGGTCGTCGACAGCCAATTGAAATCGTAAGTCACCCGCTCTGGATCGGCAGCGCGATCCAATCCTTCCGGAACCTTTGCAACTGGAGCCGCCCGGTACACGCGGCGATCGACGCGAGGAACATCCCAACTGAGCTTGCTGATATTTGCCAACGCATTCGGTCGTTCTGCCGTGCCTCCGTCTAAAGTCGCCTTGAACGAAGGCCATCCCCAGAGGAACACCATTACGGACAAGATTGCCCACGGCATCCAGGCTCGGATAATCTGCCATCGCGTCAGCGCGGGTAACGCTGCTTCGGCGGCTCGCTTGTCCGCGGAATCCCGGCCGTTGTCGAAACGCCAAATCCGCGCCGGCTGCCAGAATCTTAAGAATAGCGTCAATGCGGCCAAGGATCCTAATCCGCCGACGACGTCGACCAGCGTTGGCCCAAAATAATTGGCGGTGATAAATTGCAGCATCGCAAAACTCCCCCCGCAAACCACGATCGCCGGCCAGCATTCGCGCACGCCGGAACGACCACTCATCACCGCCACCAGCCAGGCCGGCACGATCAATGAGAAAAGCGGCAACTGCCGTCCTGCCATCTGGCAGAGCGCAAATTCATCCAGCCCTGAGAATTTGGCCAGCGTGACAATCGGGGTTCCGAGCGCGCCAAATGCCACCGGCGATGTATTCGCCAACAGCGCCAGCGCGGCGGCATAGAGGGGCGAGAATCCCAGCCCGATTAAGAGCGCGGCGGAGATCGCTACCGGCGTTCCGAATCCGGCGGCTCCTTCGATGAACGTGCCGAACGAAAACGCGATCAACAACGCCTGCATTCGCTGGTCGGGCGAGATCGAAGCCACAGAACGCTTGATAATCTCGAACTGGCCAGAAACGACCGTGAGCTGAAACATGAATACGGCCGCGACCACGATCCAACCGATCGGCAAAAGCCCAAAACCGGCGCCGTAACCAGCGGCGGCCAGGGCGGCGTCTCCCGGCATCCCGTAGCCCCAGATTGCCACGCTCAGTGCGGCTGCCAGGCCCGCCAGCGCAGCGCGATGCGCGGCAACGCCTGCCACCAGCAATCCCAGTAGCAAAGTCACAGGCGCGGCCGCCAGGAGTGTAGAGGCGACAGCCGACCCTAGCGGATCGTAATTCTGAATCCATTCCACAGAGAAATCGCCCCCAGAGGCTACGTTCAATGCCTCCACGGAGGCGGCGTCGTCAGGCTAACAGACGAAGGAATGATTGGGAAACTTCCGGCGGATTTGGCGAAGGCATACTCATTCTTTCAAGACGAAGCCCTATCGAGGCCTGCGCAACTATTCGCCACGGCGGCCGTAAACCGGCGCCTTGCGGCTGCATGTTCCACAACATTCGACGGAAGTTCTGCGACCGCTGATAGTTCCGTTCAAATTGGGGACGAATCTGTCGCAATCGATGCCGCAAAAAAAAGTCGATCCCGGACTATTTCGACGAAATCAGCGGAATTAGCGTCCGGTTTGCCCCAAGAATCGCTCTTAGAGATATAGCGGGGAGACGCGAGGCCAGACTTAACTTGGGAGAGGTACTGTGACCAGAAGAAGTTTGCAGGGCAAGTCGATCGGTCGCTCGATGCTGATTTGGACCGGAGCAGGGCCTGGACAGGGATCCATCATCGGTCCAGCCAACAGTTTTCGCTTCGTCGGCGCCAGCATACGAGATGGGCGCGGTGGCCAAGAAGTCGCAAGCTTTTGCGATGGAGTCTGGTTCTGCCGTCCGACCAAACGCTCTTGCAGCGTGATGTGGGTAGAGCATGACTCCACGATTCACTTCGAGGATCCAAAGACTGGTCAAGGAACTGTCCTAGGGCCCTTTGACATGATTGGGTTGGTCGACGATACGATCTACGTCAACCGCGAGCATAGCCGCGGGGTGGCCCAGTTGAATCACGAAACGGGCCATTGGAACTTGCTCGATACTGGCGTCTCCTGGCCAGAGATCGTGCTAAAACCCGCGCCGACCCCGCCCTTTCGACTGGAACACATCTGGCCGACGGAGTTCGCCGAACACGGTTGAACCAGGATACAGATGCGACCTAAATCGTGGGCGCCGTCGTTGATCTTTCAACGTGCAATTTTTGCACGCAACCGCGAGGCGCCATTTCGGCGTATGCGGCCATCCAAGACGATTGCCCCAATCGGCGATTGATCGCGGACTGCCGTAGCGGTTGCTCCCACCGGTCGCTTAGCCGCGACCGAGTGTAAGGCCGCTGCAACTGCGTCAATCTCTTGATAAGGGACGGTCGCCGATTTCTTAGTCAGGCCTACACTTTGGTGCGACGAGCTGACTCCGCGGCGGCCGCCACGCATTTGCGGACATCGTCTGTTGGGTCTTCAGGGTTTTCTTCGTACTCCAGCGCCAAGCATGCGTCCGGCGGGAACATTACTTTGCGCAGCGCGCTGAATGTCGCGTCCAGATCCAACTGTCCTTTGCCAAGGATAACGCCCTTGGCATTCCCCTTGGGGGCATCAAAGTCCTTCAGATGGACTCCGTACAGTCGTCCCTCGAGCAGCGTGATTGCTTTGACGGGATCTTCGCCGGCGCGAATGTAATGTCCTAAGTCCGCGCACGCGCCAATGTCTGGATGGCGCCCCTTGATTGCGTTAAGCACGTCAGAGATTTTGTCGTAACGCGCTCCAGGCCCATGGTTGTGAATGCCCACACGAATGCCGTACTCAGCAACCAGCTTGTCGAGGCTATCGAACGAGTCCTCGTGCGGATCAGCCGAAATTGTCCGCACGCCCGCTTGCTTGGCGAACTCGAAAATCTTGCGATTCGCTTCATGATCCTTCGTGAAGGGGCTGACGCCGTGGGCCAGGATCTTCAGATCGCGCGCGGCGAGCTTTTTCTTCACACCCGCGATCTCTTCAGGCGACGCCTTCAGGCTGAAGTGCCCTGGGGCAAATTCCAGCGTCTGGAAGCCCAACGCCTTGGCGGTGTCGAGCATCTTGTCCGTCGGGAACGTGCGAAACGTGTACGTCTGCAGGCCGATTGCAAATCCACCAAAGTCCTCCGCCGCACGCGCGCTACGCAAACCGCCGAAGCACGCCGCAAAACCGCCAACAGCGGCCATACCAAGTAACTGCCTCCGAGAAACGCCACGCGACGCGTCTTGTTCGTTGGTGCGATGGAAATGGCTTCGGATGTCAGTCATGTGAAGTTCTCCAAGGAGTTGGGCAGGCGATGGGTCGATGAACTCTGGGTTTGGTCTGAAAGTGTCGTGACTAAGTCTAATTACCACTGGGGGAGCGACACAAGCGGTCACAGCTTTTGTGTAAAGCAGGTAAGCCGATGTAACCACGTCGTCACACTTTACTGGACGGCGCCCCTGGGGCCTCGGACTACGCACCTGCGGCCGCGTGATCGATGATCCAGATGAGTTTGCCGTGCGCGGGGCGCACTCCAGCGGCGGGTCGGACCGAAGGCTCGACCTGACGCTGAAGAACTTCCGTCAGCGGTACGTGCTTGTTGGCGCCGGTGACTAGGAACATGACTTCGCGCGCCGCGTTGATCAGCGGGTATGTCATGGTCACTCGATCGACCGGCGGCGGCAGCGTTCCGGGAGGACTTCTAGTGACCCACTCGCGATTTTCATCGAGCGCCGCCGCGCCTGGGAATAAAGAGGCCGTGTGGCCGTCGTCCCCCAACCCTAACAAGATGAGATCGAACGCCGGCGGCGGATCGTCTGGCGAGACATCAAAAAACTCCGCCATGCGCCGGGCATAATCCGCCGCGCAGGCAGCCGGACTCTCCAAGTCCGTCGCAATCGGAAATACATTGGCGACCGGTACAGTCGAGCGAGCCAGGAGGCAGCGCTTCGCCATTCTGAAATTGCTCCGCGGATCGTCGTGCGGAACGAATCGCTCGTCGCCGAAGAATAAGAATGTTCGTGACCAATCGATGGCGATCGGCGGATTAGCCCTCGCCAGAATGCCGTAGGTCGCCTCAGGCGTTCTTCCGCCCGATAGGACCAGTGTGAACTGCCCCCGAGCAGCGATGGCCTGTCCGGCCGCGTCCGTGATCCGTTGGGCGGCGGTGGCCGCCACGGCGTCAGCGTCATTTGCCACCACGATTTCTGGCTTGATGCTCACGGTTTCAGCCTGTGGGACCCTTTCTGGCGAGGACGCGAGTAACGCGGCGATGGCCTCTACTGCGAGCTACTCTTTCGGATAGCCTACGGTCGATTCGCGCCGATGCCGCGCGACCGCCGGAAAGTCGCGGCGAAAGACGCGGTTATTACGCTGCGTCGTCAGTGGTCACAAAAAAACCACGTCGCAAAATCGGCCGACCAAAGTGTACAACACAGAGCCGCAGACCGGGCGACGAATATCTTAAGTCGTTTGGCAAAGTTGATCTTGTCCGAGGAGTAGCTTGATGAAGGTGCTGGCAGTCGACATCGGTGGTTCGCACGTCAAAATCCTGGTGACGGGCGAGGAACAATCGCGAAGATTCGTATCCGGCCCGACCCTAACCGCTGAGGAAATGGTCGCAGGCGTGCTAAAGCTGGCCGAAGGCTGGCAATTTGACGTCGTCTCGATTGGCTTTCCCGGGCCGGTGGTGCGCGATCGCCCCATCGCCGAGCCCAAGAACTTGGGAAAGGGATGGGTAGCCTTTGATTATGCGGCGGCCTTTGGTAAGCCCGTCAAAATGGTAAACGACGCTGCGATGCAGGCTCTCGGCAGCTACGAAGGGGGCAAGATGCTCTTTCTGGGCCTCGGCACCGGCCTGGGCTCCGCCATGGTCGTGCAGGGTATTGTCGAGCCGATGGAGCTTGCCCACCTTCCCTACCGCAAACACACGTTCGAAGAATATGTCGGTGTGCGCGGCCTAGATCGGCTGGGGAAGAAAGACTGGCGACGATTTGTCTTTGATGTCATCAAACGACTGACCGCGGCGCTTGAACCGGACTACGTCGTGCTCGGTGGCGGTAACGTCAAGAAATTGAACGAACTGCCAGAAAACTGCCGACTCGGCGCGAACGCCAACGCCTTTTGCGGTGGCTTTCGCCTCTGGGAGCCAACCGCTACGCTTGTCGCAACTGGCGCCCAATCTCCCATCACGCCAGAACCGGCAATAGCCAGGAAGGTTTCTACCATGACCTCTGCTCTGAATAGCCGCGCCAGTTGGCAGGCGCTCGTCTCGCATTACCAGGCGATCCATAACGTCCACCTGCGGCAACTATTCGCCGACGATCCCCAGCGCGGCAAACGATACACGCTGGAAGACGTGGGGCTGCTACTCGACTACTCGAAAAACTGCGTCACGGACGAAACGCTGCTGCTGTTGCGCAATCTGGCTCAGGACACAGGCCTGGAAGCCCGGCGCGATGCCATGTTCAATGGCGAAAAAATCAACATCACTGAAAAACGGGCGGTGCTCCACATTGCGCTGCGAGCCCCGCGCGACGCCCAGATCCTGGTCGATGGCGAAAACGTTGTCCCGCAGGTCCACGCCGTGCTGGACAAGATGGCCGACTTTTCGCTCCGCGTCCGCGGTGGCGATTGGCACGGATTCACCGGAAAGGCGATTAAGAATGTGGTGAATGTTGGGATTGGTGGCTCCGATCTCGGTCCAGTAATGGCCTATGATGCGCTCAAGCACTACAGCGACCGAAACATGACCTTTCGGTTTGTCTCGAACGTCGACGGCACAGACTTCGCGGAAGCGGTCCGCGACCTGGACGCAGCCGAAACGCTGTTCGTCATCGCGTCCAAGACATTCACGACACTAGAGACGATGACCAACGCGCATTCCGCGCGACGCTGGCTGCTGGAATCGCTGCTCGACGAAAAAGCGGTCGCCAAGCACTTTGTCGCGCTCTCGACGAACGAAAAAGAAGTCGCCAAGTTCGGCATTGATACTGCCAACATGTTCGAGTTTTGGGATTGGGTGGGTGGTCGCTATTCGATGGACTCCGCGATTGGCCTCTCGACAATGCTGGCGATTGGCCCAGCGAATTTTCGCGACATGCTGTCTGGTTTCCACGCGATGGACGAGCACTTTCGCACGGCGCCGCTGGAAAAGAATTTGCCGGTCATCATGGGTCTGCTTTCGATTTGGTACAACGATTTCTTCGGCGCCGAAACGGTTGCCGTTCTGCCTTATGATCAATACCTGAAACGCTTTCCGGCATACTTGCAACAGTTGACGATGGAAAGCAATGGCAAGCACGTGACGCTGGATGGAACGCCCGTCGGTTGTCAAACCGGGCCGATCTACTGGGGCGAGCCTGGCACGAACGGTCAGCATTCGTTCTATCAATTGATCCATCAGGGGACGCGGCTGATCCCTTGCGACTTCATCGGATTCCTCGAATCGTTGAATCCGCTGGGGGATCATCACACGCTGCTGACCGCTAACCTGTTGGCGCAGACCGAGGCGCTGGCGTTCGGCAAAACGGCCGACGAAGTCCGGGCCGAAGGGACGCCCGACTGGCTCGTACCGCATCGTGTCTTTACCGGCAATCGTCCGACGAACACCATTCTGGCCGAGCGTCTCACACCGGCGGTGCTCGGCAAACTGGTAGCGCTGTACGAACACAGCGTCTTTACCCAAGGCGCGATCTGGGGAATCGATTCGTTCGATCAATGGGGCGTGGAATTGGGCAAGGTCCTGGCCGGGCGCATCATACCCGAGCTAACGGCCAAGACCGATCCAAAACTCGCGCACGACAGTTCCACTAACGGCCTGATTGCGCGCTTTCGCGCCGCGGCAGGTAAGTAGCTTGCGCACTGCCCGCAATCACGCATCTCCTTCGTCCGTAAGAGGTCCGCATGACAGTCCAACCTTCCGACGCGCTCGTTTTCTTTGGCGCCACGGGTGACCTGGCCTACAAGAAAGTCATTCCGGCGCTGCAATCCATGGTTCGTCATGGGCGGCTGAACTGTCCCGTAATTGGCGTGGCCAAGGCCGGTTGGTCACTAGTGCAACTGATCGAGCGCGCTCGCGAAAGCGTGATCGAACACGACGGCGGCGTCGATCCAGAGGCGTTCCCCAAACTCTGTTCGCTGTTGAAGTACGTCGATGGCGACTATGGCGATCCCAAGACGTTCGCACAGCTCAAGGAGGCGCTCGGTGGCGCGAAACGACCGCTGCATTACCTGGCGATCCCACCCAGCATGTTTGCAACGGTTGCCGAAGGCCTGGCTCAGGTGGGCTGTTCGAAAGACGCGCGCGTGGTGGTCGAAAAGCCCTTCGGTCACGATCTGGCCAGCGCCGATGAGTTGAATGCAATTCTGCATCGCTACTTTGACGAGTCATCGATTTTTCGGATTGACCATTATTTGGGCAAAGAGCCAGTGCTGAACCTGGTCTTCTTTCGCTTTGCCAATCCAATTCTTGAGCCGATCTGGAATCGTCACTGGATTGATAACATCCAGATCACCATGGCCGAAAGTTTTGGCGTGCAGGGACGCGGAAAGTTCTACGAAGAGGCCGGCGCCATACGTGACGTCGTGCAGAATCACATGTTGCAACTGGTCGGCGAAGTGGCGATGGAGCCGCCAGCCGGCCGCGACGCGGAAAGCGTTCGCGATGAAAAGATCAAAGTCTTGCGAATGATTCCCCCTTTGACGAAGGATGACGTCGTCCGAGGACAATTCAACGGCTACCACAACGAGCCGGGCGTCGCCGCAGATTCCACAGTCGAGACTTTTGCCGCGTGCCGATTTTTCGTCAATTCATGGCGCTGGGCAGGCGTGCCATTCTATGTGCGAGTTGGGAAGAAGTTGCCGGTTACGTCGACTGAGGTGGTAATCTATCTCAAGCGCTCGCCGCAGCCACTGCTCGACGCGGAGGATCAGGACTGGTCTAACCGCTTGCGATTCCGGCTTAATCCAGAGGTGGTGATGGCCCTCAGCACGCGCGCCAAGATCCCTGGCGAGCAGATGCGCGGCGAAGAAGTGGAACTTTGCGCACTACATCAAAGCCCGAACGACATCGAACCCTACGAGCGGCTGTTGAGCGACGCGTCGGTGGGCGATCAGACGCTTTTTGCGCGCGAAGATGGCGTGGAAGCGGCGTGGAAGGTCATTGATCCCATTCTGGGGAATGTCACGCCTGTGCACGTTTACGAACCAGGGACGTGGGGGCCGGCCGAAGCGGACGCGTTGATTGGCGAGCACGGGCCATGGCACAATCCGGCCGCGACGGAACACGCGACGTAGTCCGATTGGCTCACGCGCGGAGCCACATTATTTCAACGGCGATCGGCCGAGGATCAGGCCGGCAGCGGTTCGAGATCATCCGGCCCAATATCTTTTCCGGCTGGTGGAGGCGGTAGACTCGGCGGGCGAGGAGGTTGTGGACTGCGCGGCCCAGGGTCTTGCATCGAATTGGGTCGGCCAGTCAGCGCGTCGAAGTTTGCGATGGTGACGGACGCCATAATCGCCCCAATGATGAAGTATCCGACCGTTCCCACGATCATCGCCACGAGAAAGAAGCCATCGTCGTTCGACATCGAGCGGTTCATGTTTCGGATGTTCTCTTGCCACATGATCCCCGGAGCGCCAAGTAGCATGGGAATGCAGAACGCCAGGCAGAGGATGAACGAATCATCTCCAGCGCCGGTAAACGCCACCGGCGCACAGCACATCAAATAGCCTCCTCCAAAAAAGATGGCCACGCCTACCGCGGACCCAATGGCGCGGATCGATGTTGCGCACCAGCTGGAGAACCAAAGCCCGGTAGTCGCCACGGCCAGTGCAACGCAGGTAAACATTACGGCCAGGACCGGAAGAATCAGCAGCATCTCTGGCCACACGTATCCGTTGAGCAGCCAAAGTAGCCCGATCGGCAGCAGAAACCAGCGTGCGGCGTACAGGCTGCCCGCAATTTTCCCCCAGACGATCTCCGCTGGCGTCAAAGGCGTGCTGATCAATGTCAACCAGGAATCTCGCTCCCGTTCCGCCGTAATCGATCCGGCCGCGCGAACCATGATGATCAATAGCGCGCCGTGCATTAGGATCGCGGTCATAACACTCACATAAGCTGAAATCTCCAGCCGTAGATAGGAGGGTCCACGATAGGGTCCTTGATTGCTGAATGCGATCAGCATCCAATAGGGAGGAATCACCGATGCCGCAAATAGTAGCGCCAGGATCACCCGACCGATTCGGCCCACATTGATAGCCGCCGTTTCCGCGAACATCTCCTTCCAGATCATCGGCCTGGCGCCGAGCTGTGGACGACGCCGTATTCCGGCGAACCATCGTGCCCGTTCCTTGGGCGCCCCCGATCCGACCGATTTCCGATAGACGCGGCGGATGGATAATGTCGACCAGGCGAGCAAAACGGCGGCAAAGCCCACGTACGCCGCGCACAATGTTCCGACGGACGTCCAAGCAGTTCCGGCGCCACCGAGAATCCGCTCCTGAAATAGCTTGGACAAAACTACAAATGGGTTGAGGGCCGTCAGCGAGGCGACTGCTTCCACACACAAGGTGATCCAATATGGCGCCTGCCCTTGGAGCGCCATTGCCAACCCCAAAAAGATGGGTGGAAGCGCCAAAAGTCCCACGACCAACAGGTAACACCGCACTACGGCGTCACGACCGCGTTTGGACCAGACGCTCGACGCGATGGACAACGCGGCAACGGCGATCAATGTCGCCAGCGTTAGCAGAAAGACCATCAATAGCAGTTCGGGGTCGATACCACCCAGCATCATCGTCAGCGCCAACACCGGCAGGCCAACCACCAGGATCGCCCCGACGTGCACGGTCCGCGCCACATATTTGGACAGCACGATCTCGCCATTGGTGAGTGTGCTGGAAAACAAGTACTCGATCGTCTTCCGTTCGCGTTCCTGGGCAATGCAACCGGCAATCATCGCTGGCGTTAAAAGGAGAATGGCAGCTAATTGAGTCGCGGCGAAGGTGGCAAAGAACGCAGCCGAGAAAGCGGCAATCTGGCGAATGCTGGCCTCTTCTCCATAGCCCATTCGAGTGCCGGAATAATTCGTCCAGAGCAGAAGCAACAGTACGAGGGCGTAGATGACGCGGACAATAAAGTACCGCATCCGTCGCGCCGCGGTGACCAGGTCCAGCGTGATGATCGGGGCGAATAACATTCGGCGCTATCGCAACCTTTCCGGGAGCTTTTTGATACCGATGTAGCGAATCGGCCGAGGGACGCTCTTCCCTCACGTTACCCGGGCTTCCGTTGGTCGCCCCGCGGCCATTGGCTCTTCAGGAGTCAACGGACGTCTGGAAAAGCTGCCCCGTGCGGGCGAGTTGCCCAACAGCTTACCCGGCCGATCCGCCGGAAGCAAAGCACTCATGCCGAGGGCGCGGCGCGGTCGAAAGGAACACGCTAAAATACCGCTTCGCCCCGGAACATGACCGTCGGTGATGGATCGAAGGTCGGCGTACCGCTTTCGTAGGAGACTTTGCGGCCAAAGACATAGCCGAATTCAAACCGGTGATACGTCCCGGTGTCGCCTCGACGCTCCAGTCCCAGTTCAAAGCGAAAGTCCCGATACGTCGCCACGTCATCCAGGCCGCTAGCGCGCTCGATCGCGTAGCTGTTGCCGCCAACCTCTCCGGCGGCATAGCACCACCAGTCGCCGTGCACGCCGTCAAAGAACCGTTGCAGCGCGCGTGGGCGAGGGACGATCGCCTCGAACCGCCAGTCTTCGTTCGGGGTCCAAATCAAACCGCCAACCGGCAACACTGGCAAAGTCGCCCATCCCAAATACGCGACGCCACCGGCCAACTGCCAGCGATCATTGAATGTGTAGAGGCCCACGCCGCGACCCGTGACGCGGTAGGCCTTGTGCGTCATGTTTTCAAAGTCGCTGAAGATGCTCGGCGCCACGGCAAAGTCGACTCCCAGCTTGGGTGTCACTTGCCGCAAGATTCGGAACTCAAGCGAAACATCGTACAACCGCGGCGGCAGATCGGTCGGCACCGGACCCGTCAGCCAATGAACGCCGAAGTACGGCGTTATCAAGAGCGGCTTTTCGCGCGTGAAAAACGGAAACGCGAAGATCGTCTGCCACGTCAGATCGGTCATGCCGAGGCCGGTCGAGCGATTGCCGGTCAAAAGAATCGCTTTACGGAACGTTGTCCACTGCAAGACCCCGTCTTTGGCCATGGGGGGACGCGCAGGCTTGAGGATCGCTGTTTGCTCGTCCGGGTCCAATAAATTGTAGGGGAGGTCAGGATCGCGCGGATCCGTGAGATAAGCCGAGTTATCGCCGGATGGCGGGACCATCACCAATCGCTCCACCGGCCGATCGAAGAGCGAGCCTTCCGGTGAGTTTACCGGCGGCAACCGCATCGACGGCAGGTAACCGTCCTGCAGCGGCGAAGGCGACGCGGCAGGCGATGGCGACGCCCTTCTGGGACCGTACGCTGGTGGTGGAAAATTGCCGATTGGGGCGCGCGCCCCGACTTGTGCGTTTGCAGTCGCGCATAGCAGCGCGGCGGCAAGCGTCGCTCCAAAATTCAGTTGGGCGATTGCGCAGCGAAGTCGAGTTTTGCGCAATCCACCGGGCATGCGAGCTTGTTCCTTATCGCGATACACAAAGAACTACCGCCGTTGCACGCGTATTGTCCTGAACCGTGGCGCGATCAGAACGAGAAGCCTCCCCGAATCATGGCGGTGCCATGCGGATACGCAGTGGCCGAACCTCCACGGTACATCAACCGCCGATTGAAGACGTAGCCGACTTCGAAGTGGCCACGGCGGCCCGTTCCGGTGATCCATTCACCGCCGAGGCTAAGCCGGAGGTCGTTATAGTCCGCGACGTCGCCGGAACCATCCGCGCGGCGAATTGTCCAGGTATTGCCGCCGTACTCCCCTTCCACGTAGCCCCAAACGTTGTTGTTTCGAATCGTGCCGATCCGGTGCGCGAGCTTGGGCCTTGGAAACAAAATTTCGAATCGAGCGTCTGGATTTGGACTCCAGATTACGCCGCCAGCGGGCAGGATTCGCACGGACAGACGATCAAAATAGACGACACCCGCCGCGACTTGAACTTGAGGCGAGAATGCATAGAGCCCTAAGGCGCGTGCTGGAATGCGGAAGCTGCGGCTAGTGACGTAGTGAAAGTCCGTCCAAACGCCCGGCCGAATTGCGAGGTCCGCGCTAAAGCGTTCGTTGAATTGTGGTTTCCAGGTCGTGTCCAAATAGGCGCCGTACGTCATCGGCGGCATGTCTGGATATGCAGTTCCGAAGCCGAACGTATTTGGTCCATTGAAGACATTCGCCTGAAAGCCTGGCGTGACCAGGAACGGATTCTTGAAGAGGGGGATGGCAAACGTGGCGCTCGCTTCCATCTCGGTGATCGCCAGGTTTGATCCTTGGTTGTTTCCGAACAAGTATGCGTCATCGAACGAAACATCCTGCAAGAACCGCGTGGCCGTGCCGACAATCCCTGTCGGCTGGCCGGGCACGGGGGCAAATGGATCCGCGGCTACAGGGCCGGGAGTGGCCGTGGCGCCAGTGTAAGGATCGAAGCCGCCCGCAGGGGGGGCTCCGTACGTAGGAGGCGCGCTAATCGCTGGGGGCGCTGTGTACGGAGCGCCTTCCGGTACTTGCGTAGGAAACTGCACGCGCGGCGCCTGACCAAACGCCAGCACCGGCGACAAGAGCATCAGTGCGGCCAGCTGGCCGCTTATCCTTAGGTGGTGTCTCAGAGGGAATCCTCGCGTGATATCTCGCGCGCGTCGCTGAAGGGACGAGAGGAGAGTCGCGTTGAATACCAGGGCTCTGAAAATTGGTCAAGATCGGCGACCGCTTTACCGACGCCATTCGCTGGCAATGCGGCGCCAGCGATGGAAAACCCAGGGCGGATAGCCAGCTATCAGACCGCGGAGGGGGCTGGCGCCAGCGGCGAAGCGTAAGAATCGAACAGAAAATTTTTCAGCAATTGCTTGCCGACGCCCGTCAGAATCGACTCGGGATGGAACTGTAAGCCGAAGATTGGCGCCTCCAAATGTCGCACTGCCATAATCACGCCATCGGCCGTCTCAGCCGTCACACGTAGGCAGGCGGGAAGCGTCCCCTTTTCGGCAATCAACGAGTGATAACGCATGGCCTCGAAGGACGCTGGGACGTCACGAAACATGCTATCGCCGTAATGCAACACCTGACTGGTCTTTCCGTGCATCACCGAATCGGCCCTCACGATCCGGCCCCCAAACGCATGCACGATGCCTTGATGGCCCAGGCAGACTCCCAGGACCGGAATCCGCGGCCCCAATTCCAAGATCGCTCGTTTACAAATCCCAAAATAGTCTGGGTCCTCCGGACGGCCGGGGCCTGGCGAAATGATGATCCGCTCCGGCGCCAACCGCGCCAGGTCCGCAAACGAAATCTGATCGTTGCGAAATACCAGGGGCCGGGCGTCAATCTCGCCGACGTACTGGTAGAGATTGAATGTGAAGGAATCGTAGTTATCAAGGATGACCGTGTTCATGGCGCAGCTGGGTCTCCGCTGCGTGCCTGACGCTCGGCGCATGCCTTCACGTTGCGGAGCGCCGTGATCATGGCTTGGGCTTTATCGAGTGTCTCCCGATACTCGGCCTCGGGCGAGCTATCCGCGACAATGGCGCCGCCAACGTTGAAGTAGCACTGACCGTCGCGTTCGACTGCGGTCCTGATCACCGCCGAAAGGTCCATCGGTCCGCTGAAGTCGAAGTAGCCAATCGCGCCGGAATAGACACCGCGTTTGACGGGTTCCAGTCGGTCAATGATCTTCATCGCTTCGATCTTGGGAGCACCCGTCATGGACCCGCACGGAAACGAAGCCTGCACCAGATCGAGCGCGTCGAGCCCATCGACTAAGTCGCCTTGTACGGTGGAAACCATTTGGAAGACAGTGGCATACTGCTCCACGACCATCAGTTCCGGAACTTGCACCGTGCCAAATTTACAGACGCGACCAAGATCATTCCGCACTAGATCCACGATCATCACATTTTCTGCACGGTCTTTGATCGAAGTGGCCAACTCGCGGCAAATCTTTTGATCTTCTTGCGGCGTGTCGCCGCGCGGGCGAGTTCCTTTGATCGGCCGGCTTTCCGCCACGCGACCAGATGACAGGCTGACATAACGCTCCGGCGAGGAGGAAATCACACGTCCCTCGGGGAAGTTCAAATACGATGCAAATGGCGCCGGATTGATTCGCCGCAATTCCTGGTACAGTTCCCAAGGCTGCCCAACCAATGGCGCCTGTAAGCGGTGCGTTAGACAAACCTCGAAAATATCGCCGGCCAGAATGTGCCGCTGACATTCAGCGATTAATCGGCAGTAGCTTTCTTGGTCGAACTCGGCGCGAACGTCAAGCGACGTCGCCGCGGCCTGCATCGGATCCGGACCGGTCCACGCGGCGATTAACCCGTCGGCTTCAAAAGCCGCAATCCGCGCGAGCATCTCATCGCGTAGCCGCTTTGCGTTGGCGAGCGCGGTCGCGTCATCCTCGCCGCGACCGATGACCGACAAGTACGCCCTACCCGATCGGTGGCACTCGCCAAGTATGACATCGTGCAACGTGAAATAGACATCTGGCAAGCCGAGATCATCCGCGCCGGTGTCCGGCATATTTTCGACGAAGTGTCCTGCCTCATAACCAAAATAACCGACGGCGCCCGCGTGCAACGGCAGCGGTGCGCCAGCCAGTGCGCGACGATCGACAGCAAACTCGCGCAAGACGCTGCGCAAGTCATCAAACAGATCGGCTTCGCGCCGTTCGATCAACGGCTCAGGCAAGGCGCGCCCCTGCTCGTCGCGCAATCGCAAGACTTCAACCTTCGCGGCGTCCTGACGATTAAGGCGAGTTTGGCGTTTGGCCTTATAGACTAAGAAGGGGTCTCCTCCGAGAAAGGAATAGCGACCTAACTTCGCCGGATCCTTAGCGCTATCCAACAAGAACGCGTACGGCTCTCCGTTGAAAAGTTGATAGTACCGCCAGAAGGGCGCGGCCAAATCCAATTCAATCAGCAGGTGACAAGCAGGCGTTGGCCGCGCGGCCGCAGCCTGTTGCGCAGAATCAGGCCGAAACGGATTTTCCCCGCTGGCAATCAAATTACTTAGCTGCGCGATCGGAAGTTGCATGAATGCACGGCGCCGCGGGGAGCAAGGTCGTGTTGGGCCTATTCAGTTTACCATTGACGCCCATCGAGTTGGACTACCCCCAAACGCCTGCAGTCGCACTCGGCTGGACGAATTGGGCCCTACAATGCAGGATGAACCCCTTGCTTCCACGTGTTTCGTTCCTAACTCATTGCTTGCTCGCATGCCCCATATCTCGTTTGATCAACTTTCACCCAAGGTTCGCAAGGCCGACCTGTTGCGCCTGCTGGACGAAGTTGGTGGACTCAGCGGCAATCGCGTGGGCAAGATGGAGCTTTCGGCCGGAAGAGCAACGGTCGAAGTTCCCAGCGGGTGGGAATCGCGAATCGCCAAGGCGATCGATGGAGCGGTTTTGCATGGTCGTCGGATCGCCGCTTGGGCAGAGGATTCAACACCCAAATCAACTCGTCATAGCGAGGAAGACCATTTGCAGCGGCTGATCCGTCTGATCGAGGTCGAACGACAGGCCGAAGCGGAGCGCGCGGTGGAACTCGCCAACCGAGTTTCGCCCGCGGACGCCGAGCGCGCCGGTCACTCGCTGGTGGACCTGGTGATCGTGGACGAAGAGGCGGGCCTGGGCGGCCGTTATCTCGTTCGATTTGCAAAGCGCAACCGCGGACGCCTCCCCTGGACGCGTTTGGGCATCGGTAGCCCCGTGGTGCTGACATCAAAGGAAAACGTCAACCTTGCGGCGCGCGGTGTTGTTTACGATCGCCGCGAAGAGTCGATCTCAGTTGCGTTCACCCAGTTGCCAGATGACGCGGAAGACGTGGAAGCATGGCGAATCGATCTCTCTAGCGATGAGATCTCCAGCCAGCGACAACGCGTGGCGCTGGAACGAGCGATGCGTGCTCGGGGAGATCGCGTTGCGACGTTGCGCGACGTGCTACTGGGCGCGCGCCCGCCAGAATTCGACGATCCTGTCGAAGAGGAACCGCTCAACATTGGTCTCAACGAAGAACAGCGAGCGACAGTTCAATTTGCCCTCACGGCCCGCGACGTGGCGCTGGTTCATGGACCTCCGGGCACGGGCAAAACGACTTCGATCGTGGAACTGATCCGGCGCGCCGTGCGGCGCGGCCAAAAAGTGCTCGCCTGCGGTCCCAGCCACATGGCGGTCGATAATCTGTTCGAGCGGCTCCTCACACACGGTGGACGGGCAGTGCGTTTAGGACATCCGGCGCGCGTGATGCCAGAGCTGCGCGATCAGACGCTCGATATGTTGGTCGAACGGCACGCCGACGTGCGTTTGGCGCGCAAGCTGGTGAAAGACGCTCTGGCCCTGTTCCGCAAAGCGTCTCGCTATACGCGCGCTAGGCCAGAGCCGGGCGCGCGCCGCGATCAACGGGCTGAAGCCAAGACCCTGTTGGCCGACGCGCGTCGATTGGAGGCCCAGGCGGTCGATCATATTCTCGACACGGCGGATATTCTCTGCGCCACGACAACCGGCTTGGATGACAATCTCCTCGGCGGCCGACGATTCGACCTGGTCGTTATCGACGAAGCGTGCCAAAGCACGGAACCCGGCTGCTGGATTGCGATCGCCCGGGCTGACCGCGTGGTGCTGGCCGGAGATCACCTGCAATTGCCACCGACGGTACTGAGTAAAGACGCAGCCAAACAAGGATATGGCGTCAGTCTGTTCGAACGACTGGCTGCTCTGGATAGCGCAAAGCTGTTGAAACGCCTGGACGTGCAATATCGAATGCACTCGGCAATCATGGAATTCTCATCGCTTGAGTTCTACGACGCGGAACTGGTCGCGGACCTTTCCGTAGCAACGCATTGTTTGACAGGTCTGGCCAATGTGGCCGAGACTCTGCTCACAGCGACTCCCCTGGAATTTGTCGACACGGCAGGAGCCGGATTTGAAGAATCGATTGAGCCGGATGGACAAAGCCGGATGAATCGCCGCGAGGCCGACCTGGTCGTCCTTAAGGTCAACTCGCTGGTCGAGGCCGGAGTTAACCCAGCGCAAATTGGCGTAATCACGCCCTACGCGGCTCAGGCGCGTCTGTTGCGCGAGAAACTGCCGAACACGGAACTGGAGATCGATACGGTGGACGGATTTCAGGGACGAGAAAAAGAGGCGATCGTAATCTCGCTGGTGCGATCGAACGACCAGTGCGAAATTGGCTTCTTGTCGGATTTGCGTCGCACGAATGTCGCCATGACCAGGGCCCGGCGGAAGCTGATCATGATCGGCGACAGCGCCACATTGTCATCAGAACCGTTTTATGCGCGGCTGATTGCCCATTTCGAAATCCATGGGGCCTATAAGAGCGTGTGGGAAGAGGACGGATTCGTCTGATCTGCCTGCGGCTATATGCAAGGCGCCGTACTTACTGGACCCAGATGGACCGCTGCGTAGAATGCAACACGTTGGTTTTTACCGCCGAACTTGCGGTGGTTCTGAGACACTAAGCAATCCAAACTCAAGGATCATTGGGATGAAGATCGTTAAAAGCGGATCGGTTGTCTGGCAGGGTGGAATTAAAGACGGCAAAGGCGCTATCTCGACCGAGAGCGGAGCGCTGAAGGATTATCCGTATGGTTTTGCCGCGCGCTTCGAAGGTCAGAAAGGGAGCAATCCGGAGGAATTGATCGGCGCCGCCCACTCCGCTTGTTTCACGATGGCACTGTCTAAGATTCTGGGCGAGGCGAATCTGACCGCTGAGCAAATGAATACCACGGCAGCCGTTACACTGGAAAAAGTGGATGATGGCTTTGCGATCACCACGATTCACTTGACCCTCAAGGCCAAGATTCCCGGCGCGGATCAAGCGACATTCGACCAGCTTGCGAATAAAGCCAAGGCCGGATGCCCCGTATCCAAACTGTTCAAGGCCAACATAACGCTGGACGCGTCACTGGTCTGACACCATCCGATGTCCACACGGCACGATGTAGCGGGCTGCGGCGTTGCGACAAAAGTTCGCAGCGTGCGCGCATCGCGTTGCATGCGTGGTTGAACTGTGGTTACTGTGTGCCGGCCAAATGAGAATGCGAGACTTGCCACGGCCGAGCGATCGCCAGAACTCCAGGACCTTTGCGGTCAAATTCCAATGCGAAGTGGCGATCTGCAGAGCAAGAAATGGATTGTGCTGAAGGGCGTGCTCTTCCTATTGCTTGCCGTGTTCGCGGCGGCGGGGTTGCTTTTGCAATCGTTTCGGGTCGAGACCGCTGCGCTGCTGGCGATCTGCGTTTGGGCAAGTTGCCGCCTCTATTATTTCTTGTTCTACGTCCTGCAGAATTACGTCGATCCGACGTTCAAATATCGCGGCATTTTAGATGCCCTGGTGTTCCTGACGCGCAAGCCACGCGAATAGCTGATCGGGGCGCGCGACACAACTTCGCTGAAGTATGTGGCTGCACGGAATCGACGGCGCAGAATTCTTGCCGATCGTTGCGACTTGAAAAATCGTTGCGAGCGAACGACACCACAGCTCCGCATGTTGATGAAGTGTGCGCAGTGGAATCTCATAGCGGCGGACGACTTCGTCGCAAATAGTCCCCCCCAAACAGCGGGCCAGGAAAATGCTAGGATTTCCAGTGCCTAGCGATGGATCCATTCGGGGGGAGTATTTGTCGGCGCGCTGAGTTGCTTCCAGCGCAGTCTTTCTAGCCGTGTTATCACGTCGTGCAGCATTTGTTGCGAAAAGGTCTTAGCGTTCATGGTTGCCTTTCGACCAAGTCGCGTGTCAGACGAAGATCGTCAGACCAGCCGCATCGCCACCTTTACAGGTGTGATGATGTTCTGGGCGGCGGCATTCGTGCCGGTCTACCTGGCAATGGGCGGAATCAAGTGCTCAATCGTCCTAGTGTCCGGCTGCCTTGCTGCGCTTTCGATCCTGGTGAGCCTACGCATTGGCGTGTCGACTCTGGTGTGCGGCAACCTCCTTTGCGCTGCTGCATTCTACGTCTATACGGCTCTGGCGGTTTTTTGCGGAGGCCGCTGGGCGCCCACCACAATTTGGTACGTCTCGATGCCGGTGCTTTCGCTCGCCGTGGTTGGCACTACATCTGCCTGCTACTGGTCCACCGCTGGACTGTTGGCGATCCTGACGTTCAGCGTGTTCGAATACAACGGCTTTCGTATGCCGTCGGAGATCGCGGAGCCCCAGCTAGCGCTATTGCACACGTTCGGACTGATGGGGCTGCTGCTTTGCCTTCACGTGCTCGCGTACGTGATGATGCGATTCGAAAGACGAGCTCGTGACGTACTGAGTGAGGCGAATACCTGGCTGCAGCTGGAATCCTCGTCCGACGCGCTGACCAATATCGCCAATCGCCGCTATTTTGATCGCATCGTGGAAGAGGAATGGAACCGTCATCAGCGCGACAAGTTGCCGCTGACTTTGGCCCTGATCGATTTGGATTACTTCAAGGAATTCAACGATCTTCGGGGGCATCTGGCCGGTGACACCGTGTTGCGATTGATCGCGTCTGCTATCCAAGCAGGAACACGGCGCCACGATCTTGTCGCCCGATTTGGTGGTGAAGAATTCGTCGTGATTCTACCCAATACGACAGAGCAACGCGTACCGGAGGTAACAAATCGAATTCGCAGCGAGATTGATGCGTTAAATATCCTCCATCCACGTTCGCCAGTTAGCAGAAAAGTCACGATTAGCATCGGCACCACGACCACGATCCCCGGGGATCAAGGAACTCATTTCGATCTTTTGCGCCAGGCGGACGAGGCTCTCTACATCGCCAAAGCCGCTGGACGGGATCGCGTCGTACACGCGACGGGCGTTCAGCCATCCGAAAAAACTGAATTCGGTCCGCAGATCGTCCAAGCCGCCACAGACCTTACTCACAGCGAGACGGCGATCGTTTCGCCCACATTTCCGCTTGACTCCGGCTCTTTCGAACAGATCTGCCGTTAAAAAAAGGCGCCGCCCGCAAAAACCGGACGGCGCCTTGGAATCTAAACCGCGAGAAAAGACGTTCGCGTTTTACTTCTTGCAAGCCTATCGCGGAAAAGTCCGCTTTCTTGAGCCAGTTTGCTTCTTGGATCCGTTCGGATCCAGATGGGGCTTGGCCATCGTTCGAGACCTCTTGTCGATCCGTGTCTGCCGGAACGTAAGTGGAGTAACGCGCGCCATGTTGTCGGCCGACGTTGCCATGCAGAACTTGTAGATGTCGTACACGGGATCCTTGGCGCCGTTTAGGCAGACGTCCGACGGCACTACCTCCAGCGTTCTGAACCCTGAGCTGCGCATGAACCCTTCGATGGTTTCCGGTCCAAATGTGAACGGCTCTCCCAGGATTTGCATCCCGCGCATGAAATTCTGCACAGAGTCCGGGAATGTCTCGGGGTGCAGGACGGCATCTCGCTCCACCATGTCGACCCACAGCAGACTGTCTGGATGACGCATCAGCGGTATCATCCCTTCGAGCACGTAGCGCACTTCCGCTTCTTGGAAGTACATGTTCATGCCTTCCCAGGCCATGAAGACAGGCTTTTCCGAAATGATGTGTTCCGCCAGGACAGGAGCCAAGGACATGGTCCGCACGTCGATCGGAATCTGAATCCGAGTGACGCCTGGCTGGTCCGCGATCCCCAACGTGCTTAATCGGCGCAAACGTTCTGTCAATGTAGTTGGAAAATCCAATTCATAAACGCGCGTGCCGGCCGGCAGCGGCAAGCGGAAAGCGCGCATGTCCCAACCGACGCCAACGATTACAATATCGCGTCCGCCCGACGCCACGAAATTGGCAATTGCGGTATCCAAATGCCATGTACGAGCAGCCACCATTCCGCCAAGTTGCGGCGAGCGCTCGCAGAAGCGAGTGGCCAGTGCGATGCCATGCGGGCCGGCCATCTGCTCAGCGTGATCGTCGCGATAGACCTTGCCGTTTTCGCGCGCCCGCACGCCCGCGATCAATTCCGCGGAAGAGGTTAGCTTCAATTCGTAAAGCGAATTGACGCGGTCCGTTGAAATGCCTTCGGCCCGGAGTTTGTCGGACTGTCTGGCAAAATAGGTTAGTGACGCTTCCGCGACGACAACCGGGCCATTCCGAAACTCGATGGCAAGTGTCTCAATGACAGCCTTCCCACTTGCAAAGCGATTCTGGATCCGACTGCGCAGCGCCGGATCGACCCTGGCCGAAACCGTCAGGTCGCCAACGCTCGGCCGGACGTACTTCATCTCGGCTCGCAGCAACCACATGGAAACAGATTTGGGCGATGTCACCGGATGAACGCCAATAACAGGCCATCCGGTCAACAGGGATGCAAGCGCAGTGCCACCTGTGTAGTCGCCTGCCAACAAAAAGAGCGCGGCTTGATGTGTAAAGTGTTGATTCGTGGACTGCGGATTAAGCGGTAAAACCGACTCAGTCCAACCTGGTTCGATGGAGTTAATAGTCCACTTAACGAAATCCAACACAGGGACTTGCTCGCGTAAGAGCGCGGTCACCGTGGCGGGGTCCATCCGGAATTGTCGGTCCTGCTCCCAGGTAATTTCGAACAGCGGAGAAGGGATCCCCTCAGTTGGGGCAAGTTGCAGCGAGGCCATGTTGACCACTCCAGTACCGTGTTCACTCCGTTGAAAATGTCGGAAAAGTGGGCCGCTCGATGTCCGTCTGCCGCCCATGGAGGATGGAGTCATCGACCACACGGAGCGTTTATCCATTTCGAGCTGACCACTCGGGGGGCAACGCAGTCTTTGTTTATAGGCGCCAGGCACCTTGCGTTCCATAGCAAGCTAAAGTTTTTTTGTGAATTAGCGCGCATTCGACGTCCACTTGGTAGGTGGACTTTAGTTGTATGTGAAATTAATACGATTGCTCAATGTATACATGCGCGGCGCCATTTGCCTGATCGATACAGATGGAACAACACTTAACATCTGACATTCGACGCGATGACAACCCGGGGGATGCTTCGTACCCCGTGCCGGATCTGGTCATCGGCGGACGATATGCGCTTCGCCGGTCAGTCGGCGCACTTGCGTTTGTGGGGACTGACCCGCAAGGCGACGAAGTTTTCGTCAAACAGATCGAAAAATCGGCACTCGACTCCGCCACGCGCATGCGGTTGGAGTACGAGGCCAACCTGCTCATGCAGGTCGATAGCGATTGGTTCGCACGGATTCTCTATGCACGGCAGGATCAAGAGGCATTCTGGCTCGTCTCCAAATACATCCCAGGGCGCCAGCTGTCAGAACGATTGGATACCAGCCGACTGGATGTTAGCGAAACGCTGCTCATCGGCCGCGTCCTTCTTTCGGCGCTGCGCGACCTGCACAGTCAACACGTTCTGCATCGAAGCATACGCCCTGACAATGTCCTAACGAATACCGACGGCGCGTTGAAGCGGGCGACTTTGGTAAACTTTGGCCCGATCAGGTCCATCGAAATTGAAGACCCGCGTCAGGCGCAAGCCCTGGAGCTTGCCCGGTACGCTTCACCCGAACAAGCCGGGTCGATCGAACACGATTTGACGCCTGCGTCCGACTTGTATTCGCTTGGCATCGTTCTGCATCAGTGCCTGACAGGCAAGGTTCCATTCGACGGCGACACTGTCGGAACGGTGCTGTTCGCGCATATGACGGCCCCTATTCCATCACTTGGCGCCGCGGGGCAAAGCGTGCCAAGAGCGCTAGAGGAGCTGATCCATCGATTGCTCCGCAAGGATCCTCGCGACCGTTATCAATCGGCAGAAGCAGCGTTGATCGATCTGGAAGCCATTGTGGCCGGAATCGCCGCCGGCCAAGCAGACCCGTCGGTAGTCATCGGGGCGCACGATAAGCGTTGCACGTTGACCGCCCCTTCGTTTGTTGGTCGCCTCTCACAAATGCGATCGTTTACCGGCGAATTGAACAAGGCCCGCGCCGGCGCAGGCGGCCTGATGCTGGTGGAATGCGAATCGGGCGGGGGCAAAACGCGTCTGTTGGACGAGGCCGCGAGACTTGCAGCCCGTGACGGATTTTGGGTACTGCGCGGTCAAGGGACTAGCGAAGTGGCACAGCGCCCTTTTCATCTGCTCAGCGGTATTGTGGATGGCGTGCTGGCCACTGCGCGGACGCAACCGAAGCAAGCCGAGGAACTGCGATCGCGACTCGTTGGATATGACGATGCCATCACAGCAGCGCTACCGGCATTGACCGCGGTGTTCAGCAATCAAGACGCTGACTCGATGGCGCCCGAGGAAACCGGAGAAACGCGGACCATCCAGGCACTGTCGCACTTTTTTGACGCCTTGGGGACGCCCCAACTGCCGGTGCTGATTGTCGTCGACGACTGCCAGTGGGCCGACGAATTGACATTCAAACTGATTCGCCGGTGGCACACTGACAACGATCATTCCAAGGGCGCCCATCGCAACGTGCTGATCGTGGCCGCGTTTCGCGCGGAAGAAGTCAGCAGCGATAATCTACTCCGACGGATCGATCACGTAACGCACCTGAAGCTTCCACCCTTGGAACAACAAGAGGTCCGGCAACTTGTCGAGTCCATGGCCGGCCCATTGCCGGAGATGGTAACCTCGCGCATCGTGCAACTGGCCGAAGGCAGCCCATTTATGGCTGCGGCAGTGCTCCGCGGCTTTGTCGAAAGCGGCGCGTTGTTCGCACAAGCGGACGAATGGGGCGTCGAGGCAACGGCGATTGCCGACGTTGGGTCTTCAAACCGGGCCGGTTCATTTCTAGCGCGTCGATTGGACCTTCTTCCGCCAGAAACGATCGAACTCCTATCCACCGGCGCGGTGTTGGGAAAAGAGTTCGACTTGCAAATGGCGCTGCAGCTCTCCCGCCAGGAATCCGCGACGGGGATTGCGGCGCTCGACGAAGCCCGTCAACGTCAATTGCTATGGCTGCGACCTGACGGCGGCCGCTGCGTGTTCGTTCACGACAAGATCCGGACAGCGGCCATCGATCGGATGAGCGCTGAAAAACGGCAGAATCTGCACCGTCGAGCGGCCGGATACCTGTTGGATCAAACCGCGGACGCCGCGGCGGAACTCGCGTATCATTTTGATGCCGCCGGAGATAGTGAAGCAGCGCTCCCCTATGCGCTCCAATCGGCGGAACAGGCCCGCGCTCAACACGCGCTTGAAATCGCGGAGCAGCAATACCGCATCGCACTTCGTGGCGCGAATACCGACGCCGTGCGATTCCGGGTCGTCGAAGGATTGGGCGATATTCTGATGCTTCGCGGCCGTTACGACGCGGCTGGCGAACTCTTTGAATCGGCTGCCGAGGTAGCCGCGGGAGATTACTCCAGGGCCGAGATTCGCTGCAAACTGGGGGAGTTAGCGTTCAAGCGCGGCGCGATGAGCGCGGCGATCGAACACTTCAACTGCGGCTTGAAGTTACTCGGCCGATCCGTCCCGCAATCCAACTGGTTTGGATCGGTGCTGTTCGTGTGGGAGGGCATCGTGCAGCTTCTGCATACAGCGTTGCCTTCGGTGTTCGTGCATCGCTTGCCCAGGCCACCGACCGATGCGGAGCGCTTGACGCTACGCCTATTGAGCGACCTCGCACACGGCTATTGGTATTGCAGCAAGGTGCGCGCACTCTGGGCCCATATGCGGGGCATGAATCTGGGCGAGCGCTACCAACCTAGCCGAGAGCTCGCGCAAGCCTATTCAGAGCACGGGCCGGGCATGTCGTTGGTGGGAGCATTCCGCCGCGGCCTGACGTACTCGCAGCGTTCGCTCGCGATGCGCGAAGCACTGGGAGATACCTGGGGACAGGGACAATCGCTAGTCTTCTACGGCATCACGCTCTACGCTGCCTCGCGATTTGAAGAGTGCGTGGAAAAGTGCCGCAAATCGGTTCGCATTCTCGAACGCCTGGGAGACTATTGGCAAGTCCATATGGCGCGATACCAAATCGCTGCCTCGCTCTATCACTTGGGGGACCTGCGTGGGGCGATCGAAGAATCTGAGCTGAACTACAAGTCCGGAATTGAAGTCGGTGATGAGCAGACGTCGGGAATCATTTTTGACGTTTGGGCCCGCGCCACCGACGGCGTGATCTCCGCCGAATTGTTTGATCGCGAACTTGCCCGACCACGCACTGATCCTCAAGGCATCGCGGAAATGATGTTGGCCGACGGCGTGCGTCATATCGGTGATGGCAAAATTGCTCGCGCTGCGGAGATATTCGAAGAGGGAGCAGCGATTGCGCGGGCGGCGGGCGTGATGAACGCCTACACCATTCCTGCGCTTGCCTGGGCGGCGACCGCGCATCGGATGGAGGCCGAACGGAGCGAAGATCGCACGCCGCTGCGGCGCGCTAACAGCATGCTGGCTGGCCAACGTTACGTCCGACAGGCGCTGCGCGCTTGTTGGCTGTGCCGCAATGACCAGGCGCAATCGCTCAGAGAACAAGGCCTGTTGTTTGCAATGCGGGGCAGACTGGCCAAGGCGCGCAAAGCGTTCGATAAGAGCCTGCGAGTCGCGCAGCAGTTGTTCCAGCGGCGCCAAGAAGCCGAGACTCTACAGGCAATGGCTCAAGTCGGCCGTGAAGTGGGCTGGCCCGACGTCGACAGTTGGACGCAAGAGTCGCAAACCATCATGGCGGCGCTCGAAGCAGTGACAAGCGGAACCGGAGCAGGCGCAACCCGTGGTACGGAAAACCTGTCGTTGGCCGATCGGTTCGATACGGTACTCGATGCAGGCAGACAGATTGCCTCGGCCCTGGCCGCTCCGGCAATTCATGAGGCGGCCCGCGCTGCCGCATTGCGATTGCTGCGGGGCGAGCATTGCCTCGTATTGGAGGTCAACACAGAGAACAACGGCAAAACTCCAGGCACAATCGTGGAACAACCGGGCGCGGTTATCGATTCCGCGCTCGTCCTGCGCGCCCTACAGGCCGGACGAGCTATCTCCTGTACGGACGAAAACCTTCACGGCGTCAGTCCGAGCACTATGGAAACGGACGACCGCTCGCAGCTATGCGTTCCGATCCGCGTGCGAGGCCGAATCGTGGCCTGTCTGTACGTAACGCACGAGCATGTCCGCGAACTCTTTGGTCCGGACGAAGAACGCCTGGCCGATTTTATTGCCACAATCGCCGGCGCCGCACTTGAGAACGCCGAAGGCTTCGCCGAGTTGCAACAATTAAACGCGTCGCTAGAGCAACGCGTGGAGGATCGAACGGCCGCCGCTGAGAGTCGCGCCAAGGAACTTGCCGTTTCCAATACGGAATTGGAGCGAGTGGCGCACGAGCTGCGAGAAGCCGAAGAACAGTTGCTCGCCGCCAAGGACGTGGCCGAAAGCGCCAATCAGGCCAAGAGCCGCTTTCTGGCGACGATGAGCCATGAAATTCGCACCCCTATGAATGGTGTGCTGGGCATGACGGAATTGATGCTCCACACGCCACTGAACGATCAGCAGCGCAACTACATCAGCATCGTCAAAGAATCCGGCAATGCGCTTTTGATGCTCTTAAATGATATTCTCGATCTGTCCAAGATCGAAGCCGGCCGAATGGAATTGGAACACATTCCATTCTCGATTCGCGACGTAGCGGTGCAGGCGTCGCGCTTATTGGCCGTGAACGCCACGACCAAGGGATTAGAGCTTACCTGTCGCGTTGCCCCCGCCGTGCCGGACGAAGCCCTGGGAGATCCAAACCGACTCCGCCAAATCATCGTCAATCTGGTTGGTAATGCCGTTAAATTCACGACCCAAGGCGAGGTTGTCGTTGATCTCAGCTTGCAGTCCGGGGCTGATCGCCAGGGAATCATTCATGGTGTCGTGCGCGATACCGGCGTTGGCATCCCCGCGGACAAACTCACAACGGTCTTCGAAGCGTTCCGCCAAAGCGATAGTTCCACCACGCGGCGCTTTGGCGGCACCGGGTTGGGCTTGAACATTTCGCTGCAACTCGTCGAATTAATGGGCGGACGGATGTGGGTTGAGAGCGAATTGGGCCAGGGAAGTGAGTTTCACTTTTCGATTCCATTGGAATTCGTCGGCAATCTGGCCGACGCAACGACATCCGTGCCATCCACGCCAACCTCAGCTGCCGTCCTGGTCAGCGCAAACGCGGCAATGCAAGCAGCATGCGCCGAGATGCTGTCCGAGCTCAGCTTTCAAGTATCGAGTGTTGCCGATATTGCCGGCGCCATCGACTTAATGCGGCAGGAAAACACCATCTCGCCGACAGCCGCGATCGTCGTTGTTGACCTGATGGCAACTCAAACGTTAGATGCCGCGGTGGTCCAGGAGTTGCAGAACTCTCGTGGCGGCCCGTCCATCCCCACATTGTTCTTGCTACCGGCTGGCAAGGTCGACCTCGTCGAGCAGTGCCGCCAACTCGGTTTGGAGCACTGCCTGGTCAAGCCGATCAAGATCGCGGAGCTTTCCAAAGCCATCAGCTCTGCCATGGGCACACGGAATACCGCAGAGCAGGATCAATCCGCCCAGGAGGTGTCGACGACGCGCAAGCTGCGAATTCTGGTTGCGGATGACAGTCCGTTCAATCAGCAAGTGGCGGCCGGACTATTAGAGTTGGAAGGCCACACAATCAGCCTGGCCAACGATGGCCGGGAGGCTGTCGAACTCTACAAGCAACAACCCTTCGACATCATCTTCATGGACGTGGAGATGCCAGAGATCGATGGGCTGGCTGCGACGCGATTGATTCGTGAACTAGAAGTCGGAACGGAAACACACATTGGCATCGTCGGTCTCTCAGCGCACGCGCTGGTGGGATTCCGCGAAAAGTCGCTCGGCGCAGGGATGGACACCTACATCACCAAGCCAATCCAGACGGAAGAGCTTTACGGCGCTCTGGCGCACGCCGCGCCGCTAAGGTCGCCGCCGATTCCATTTACTGCCCCCTCGGGATTGTTGCCCGCCGTTACGATCGCAGTCACCTGAGATTCGCAACGGTGCATTGCGGCCGAACGATGGTCGGTTTTGAAAGGCCAACCTCGCATATGGGGCGACGCCCGCGTTAACGACCACGATTTACCGGTTGTAGGGGCAGCGCCGGGATGTCAGGCGTAAAATTGACTCCAGTCGTTCGCAAGCTACTGTTTGAGTGGCTCTGTCAACAGCCAGCGCGACCAATAGACTCAGGCCGAGGGGCAGTGCCTGTGAAACGTTTCCAACCGGTCGTCCTTTCAGGCGCCAATAATGCATCTTACAAATCCCGAACGCCTCTCATCGGTCGTCGATTATCAGCAACTTATTGCGCGTTGCCTCAACAAGCTTGATTTCGCCGAACGGATGCTCAGTTTGTTTCAGAATCATTGCGCCGAAGAATTAGCGGTCTTGGAGCGCGCGTTTGCTGAGGACAACCTGGAGTCGATGCGGCTCGTTTCCCATCGACTAGGCGGCGCAGCGGCAAACGCCGCCGCCTTTGGGCTGAAACAATCCGCATCTGAGCTGCGCATCGCCGCTAGCAGCGGTTCGCGTGAGCAAACCGAGCGAGCCCTCCACGATCTGCAAAAAGAATGGCAGCGTTTTAACGCGGTAATGTCCGAAGATGCTCAACCCAGCCCATCGACCTGAGTCGGTCCAGGACCTTCGGTATGCGCGCCCTAGTAGTCGAAGATGATCGCGTGTCGTCTGAATTCTTGAGCAGTTCGCTCAATTGCTTCGGCTATGATGTCACCACAGCCAGCAATGGGCGAGAGGCGCTCGAACTGATTCGAACCGGCGAATTTCGCATCGTGATTTCGGATTGGGAAATGCCCGAGATGAGTGGCGACGAACTCTGCCGCCAGGTGCGCGCGCGGCAGTGGAGCGGCTACATCTACATCATGCTGGTGACCTATTTTGACGGCATTGACCGTGTCGTCGAAGGTCTACGCGCCGGGGCGGACGATTTTCTTAGCAAGCCATATCACCCGGACGAACTTCGTAGCCGACTGCGAGTGGCCGAACGAATCCTGGCGCTTGAGAGTCGCGATGTGCTGCTGTTTGCCATGGCAAAGTTGACGGAATCCCGCGACGTCGCCACAGGCTTGCACCTTGATCGGATTCGCGAATACTGTCGCATCTTAGCGGTTGAACTATCGGGCTGGGAAAAGTACCAGAGTGAGATCGATGGCGAGTTCATCCAACTCCTCTACCTCACTTCGCCGTTGCACGACATTGGCAAGGTTGGGATCCCAGACTCAATTCTGCTCAAGCCGGGTCCGCTGACTTCGGATGAGTTTGAGATCATGAAGCGGCATACGACTATCGGTGGCGATACGCTGGAGGCGGTGACCCAGGCGCACCCCGAGGCGCGTTACCTCTCGATGGCGCGTGATATCGCGTTGACCCATCACGAACGTTTTGACGGAACAGGCTATCCGCTGGTATTGAGCGGCACGGACATTCCGCTTTGCGGCCGACTGACGGCCTTGGCCGACGTGTACGACGCCCTGACGACTCGTCGCGTCTACAAAGACAAGATGAGCCACCAGAAAGCGCGCGAAGTGATCATCCAGGGAAGTGGCACCCATTTTGATCCTGACATCGTCCGCGCTTTCTTGGCGAGAGAAGACGAGATGATCAAGGTCAGCCGCCTGCTCGACAAGACGTTAGTCGTTGCGCCGCTCGGCTTTGTCCTGCCCCAGGAGGGGCAAGTTCCGGCCTGAACGGGTACGGCGACGCCATGCGGGGGCCTGCTTTTCACTGGGCTCGGGCCGCACATTTTACCCTGCTGGTAAATCAGGATCTCGCTAACGGGCAATTCGATCCGGGTGGCAGTTCGGCTTGAATGGACCTTGGACGCGCATCCGATACCAGTTGCATAGAGCGCCTCGACAGGACGTCGAACTCGACTGAAAAGGATTTCCGAATGCGCCGTTTTATCCGCGTGCGGAGCGGTGTTGATCCGCGCCCATCCCGGCTTCGATTCTCCCTCGGGACAATCGTGGCGGTGAGCGCCCTAATGGGGGCGTGTAGCACTGTCCATGCACAGGGCATCTTCCTGACAGGGGCTGGGCCAATCAATCAGTCGATGGGTGGCGCCGCCGTGGCCGCGCCACTTGACTCGGCCGGCGCCCTGCTGTGGAATCCGGCGACGATCAGCGGCCTGTCGCGATCTGAAATGGCCGTGGCGCTGGGAGTGATCATACCTACGACGTCACTGTCGTCTGACGCCTTTGGCCTCTCCGGCACAACGGATGGGCACTCGGGTGTGCAGCCAGTTCCAACCATGACGTTTGTGCTCAAGAACCCCAATTCAGCTTGGACCTTCGGTGTCGGCGTTTACGGCATCGGTGGGTTCAGCTCCAATTTTCCGTCGAGCGCGCTCGGTCCAGGCGCAAATCCTATTCTCACGCCACAACCACCGAACGGCATTGGCGTGGGACGAGTTTACTCACACGCGGACATCTATCAGGTTGCGCCAACCGTCTCCTATGCATTAACGGAGAAACTCTCGTTTGGATTCTCGCCGACGATCGACCTGGCCAACGTGCAGGCGGACCCGTTGTTTTTGGCCCCACCGAACGTGGTTGGCGGCGTGCCTACCTACGGCCCGGGAACCGGTTCTAGCTTTGCTTGGGGCGGCGGCTTCCAACTTGGCGCCTACTACATCATCAATCCGGCCTGGCGACTGGGAGCCAGCTACAAGAGCATTCAGTGGTTTGAGCCGCTCCACTTTCAATCGAACGATACCCTGGGCAATCCGGTGTTCAACCGTATCCGGTTCAACCTTCCCTCGATCACCTCAATTGGCGCCGCGTTTACCGGGTTCGAGCGTTTGGTCTGGGCTGTGGACGTGCGTTACTTCGATTACGAGAACGCTTCTGGATTCAATGGGTCTGGGTACACGCCAAGTGGCGCCGTCGCTGGCCTAGGATGGCGAAGTGTGATCGGCGTATCAAACGGCGTGCAATACAGCATGACGGACCGGCTTGACCTGCGAGCAGGCTACACGTACGTCGACAACCCAATTCCCTCTTCGCAAGAGCAGTTCAACGTCGGCACCTCGCTAATAATGAAGAACTTTCTCAGCATTGGCGCCTCGTATCGGCTCCGGCAGAACGTCCTGGCGAACGTAGCCTATACACACGGATTCCAATCGTCGCTTACCGGACCCTATTTGACGCCTACTGGACCGATTCCGAATACCAGCATCACGAACACCACCAGCGTCGACTGGATTCAGGCGGGCTTTACCGTGCAGTTCTAGCAGTCCGTTGAAGAATGCTCTCGCGGCATATGTCAACTTCGCCACGTGCGGAGCTAAGCTCCGCACGGCTCGCAGAATAGCGACTTGCGTCGTTATGGTGTCATCACCTGTGGATGTCGCAGCTTGTTGAGTAAATCAACAGGCTGCTAAGCGATCACATAGGACCATCTCATCCTATGAACCCTCGGCCCTGCCAGGTAGACAATCGCCGAATGAACACTTTGGCACATAGCGCAGTTGATATCTGGCAGATAAGTTTGCCGATTGCGTAGCCGGCGCGGACTCGCTCTCGATCCTTGCGCTGTGAACTAAAGCGAGTTGTCCTACTTGCGCAGGCGCTCGCCGCTGAATGAAGCGAATGCTTGAAAGTTTCTTTTTCCAATGCGCCGGACGAGTGGGTATACTCCTTGGAAGAGCGATCGCTACCAAGCGTGCCTTGCAAACCGCGGACGTGCGAGGCATGGACGCCTGAATGTTTAGTCGCTCGTAGTTCCGGCAGTCGTGCTCTAGGCAATTCGCGGAGGCGTCGATCATGGCGTCGGTTCCACTTCGCTCGCGTTCAGAATACGCTGCGGTCGTTCGGCCGCTGCTTCCGTCCCAGGCCTTTGCGCCTTCTTCCAAAAAGCTTTGGCAGGTTGGCATGCACCTGGTCATCATGGCGCTGTGCATCTGGGGGATTCGCGGAATCCCTTCGATCTTCGCGCGATTTATCTTCTCTGCAATCATCGGCCATAGCCTGACATGCATGGTGTTTCTGGCCCACGAACTCTCACATGGCGGGATGACTCGGCGTCGCGGACTGCGATATCCGCTGGAGGTTTTTTTGTGGGGCTTGAATCTGATTCCGGCGACGATGTGGCGCAAGCTACACAACGAGAATCATCACGTTCACGCCAACACGCTGAATGATCCAGACCGGTATTTTCGCCAGTCCGAACTCGACGCACCGGGCGGAACGCTGCGCCGCTGGTATGCCCGTTGGACGATGCCCCATCGCCATACATCGGCCTGGAATCTAGGCGTGGGCTTTCACTTTATCACCTATGCGATGCGGCATTTGGCCACGGTTTTCTACCCTGGGGATAGCCGCCCTTACATCGTGACCTTCAAACCCAAGTATCGCGCCGCCGACAAGTGGCGAATTGTGTTTGAGCTGGCCTGCATTAGCGCAATGCAGTTTGTGATCTACTTGGCCGTCGGTAGTTCTGTCATGGCCTGGCTGTGGGCGGGCCCGATCGCGCTCCTATTCACGTCGACGTACGCCATGTCATACATTTGGACGAACCACTACCTGCACGGACTACACGAAGTGCACGATCCGCTTGTGGGGTCGACATCGGTCGAAGTTCCCAAGGTGTTCGACCGTTTGCACAGCAACTTTTCTTACCACACGGAGCATCACCTTTTTCCAGGAATGAGTTCTGAGTATTACCCACTGGTGAGTGAAGTCCTGCGTGAAAGGTTCCCGGATCGTTACCACCGCATTACGTTTCGTCAGGCCTGGCGGCAGCTTTGGCAAGGGGAGCTATTTATTGTCGAGGAACCGGCAGCGATCGCTCTACCGATGGCGGTGGAGAGTCCGGCGCCAGTCGACGTGGCGGCCACGAGCAGCCTGATCGACGGAGGACTAATCGACGGGAGCGAACCAATTTTGAGCGGTCCGCACGGAGAATTCGCGACGGCGCCAGAAAAGGTTGGGCCCCATTCGCAGAATGCCGCGCCGGCCGACCATGCCTCGGCCTCAACGGGTAGCTGACATCAGGACACCGACGGTACTTGCCTAGACTCCCTCGTCCGCGCCGCGCGTCGTCAAGACATTTCGTTGCGCAGCCCACTGGCCAATGTCCTGGCCATTGATTTCGGCCGCCTCGCCCTCGGGCGGATTCTTCCCCGCGACCGTCGAAACGCGATATCCACGGATACGATTGATTTCTCCGCTCCGTGACGCGGGTGCCCGCCGCTGCTAGTCCAAACAAACATGATAAAATAGCGCGCACCATGATTGCCGCAAGTTTCGCCGATGGTCTCAGAAGGCGCCCGGAGCTGTTTTCAGATGAACGCCGAACGAACGCGCGTGCTCAAGATTGACATGAAGTCGGCGGCGTTCAAACAGAATCCGTTCCCAACATTGGCGCGGCTCCTTGAGCACGGCCCATTGATCCGTACGCGAATCCCCATTGGCGGAAAGATCTGGCTCGCGACCACATACGATTCGGTCAACGACTTACTGCGAGACCATGGTCGGTTCTTACAGAATCCGGCGTCGGCAGGCAATCGACTGTTCACCACGATATTTCGTTGGATGCCACGCTCGCTACAACCGCTGATGAGCAACATGTTGTTACGTGACGAGCCAGACCATCGGAGACTACGCAGCCTGGTGGAGCAGGCATTTTTACGCCGCAGCGTGGACGAGATGCGTCCGCGACTGGAGGCGCTCGCCGCGGAAGCTGCCGATCAACTTGCCGAGGCAGCAAAAAACTCCCCCCGCGGCGTCGATCTCATCGACCACTTTGCGCGCCCTTTTCCGCTAGCGGTGATCTGCGAGTTATTAGGGCTTCCTCCAGAGGACCGCCCACAGTTCACACAGTGGGTCTCCGGGGTTACCGCCTCGAATGGCGTTCTGAAATTGGCCTGGGGCGTTCGTCGTCTGGGAAGGTTAACGCAATACATTCGGGATGAATGTCGGCGGCAAGCGCAACATCCTCGGGGCGGATTGCTGAGCGCGCTGATCGACGCGGAAGAAGCAGGCAGCCGTCTCACCGAAGACGAACTAGTGGCGATGGTATTTCTACTGTTAGTAGCCGGGCATGAAACCACATTACATCAGATCAGCAGCAGCGTCTTGGCATTCCTGGACCATCCGCCGCAACGAGCGGAATTCATGGAGGATCCGCGCGTCGGAGAACCGGCAGTACAAGAGCTACTTCGTTATGTCTCGCTTGCGCAGATTACAAAGCCACGCTTCGCTCGTGAGGACACGGAATTCTACGGCCAGCAGATCCGTCGCGGAGAGCCGCTGTTTGGGTGTCTCGCTTCGGCGAACGCTGATCCCAGTCGATTCCCGCATCCGGAGCGCTTGGATTTCCAGCGTGGGGCAAAGGGGCATGTCGCATTCGGCGCTGGAATTCATGCCTGTCTGGGCGCGAAACTGGCGCGAGTTGAACTGGAGTTGGCGTTGAGATTGCTCTTCGAGAGATGTTCCGGATTGCGGTTGGCCGTACCGCGCAGCGAGATTAAGTTCACAGGCAAGCACGGCATGCGCGCGTTGGCAACTCTGCCGGTCTTGCTCTGAACCGTTTCGCGAATTGCTTGTTCATCGCGATTCCCGCAAGACTTCCATCACATAGTATGGACCAGGTTCCGGCTCTTCCAATGCGCATCGCACCGCTAACCTTTCGGCCTCTGCCAGTGTGTCGACAAGACAATGCTCGTTGACCCGAATGTCCTCGGCCAACGCATTGCATGAGAGAGGCGAGCACTCAAAGAACGCCGAGACGCTCTTGCTCACCACATCGAATCCCAACGACACAAACTCGGTTGGGAGCGATTCGATCTCCAATGACGGGAGCGTCAGCAGCGAGCGATGTTCCTTCTCAAACCGAATCGGCAGCAAACGGAAAGCAAATAACTGATATCCATCTGGACTTGTTGCCTGGGCCGGATCATCCGCGATCATTGACCGCGCGTCGCGAATCGTATTGAAGAATCCCAAATCATTATGAACCCAGCGATCCATCCATTCGGGCGGGGATGGATTCATGCAATCGCTGACGCTGCAAATCTCAAGGACGTTCGCCGGCAGCGTCCAATCCTTTTCGCGGGTCGTCCGCTTCATAAAGTAACCGACGAGCGCAAAGTCCATACTATGTCAGCTCGAAGCATTTATGTGGCGCCGGTTCTCGTTCCCCTATTGCACGAGGATCGACGTTAGCATACCAAGCACGGCTAGGTCAATGCTGTGCTGGACGACTTGCGACCAGTGCGGACGCCGTTTGTTTTTGGGTCGGAACTATTCGTGCCGCTGAACCATCGGCTGGCGATGGTGGGCCAGGGCAACTTTATCATGCCGGCGACGACGGGCGTCGCCTTTTATCCCCACGGCGGCGTGCGCAATATATCTGCTGCCCGAACGCACCAGAAAGTCGTTTGCACGCCGTTGTTCCAGACATGCTTGAAGTAGGCGTTGGTCTGCGTGATGGGCGTGAGCCTGACTGGAATATCATGAAACACCCCCCGGTCGCTCTGCGCGGCGATGTCGGACCAGACGCCAATCGTATTCCGCCGCGATACCTGATAGCCGATGTTAAATCGCCATTGTCCCAGACTGAACCGGTCGTAGTAATCCTGGTACAAGAAGTCATAGGCCAATCCCAGCTAAGGCCCATTTCCGTCCGCTGAAAAGCGCCGAGTGTAGTAAAGCTCTGCGTTCTACCCGAGGAACCGTAAAGGCGCTGTACTACCTGCACGGCGTCACCTGTGGCGTCGATTGCCGTGCCAATTTGGGCGCCAAGGCCAAAGGCTTCGAACAGTGGGATGCCCCAGTTCACGGACGCTCGCCCACCGAACTGCGCGTTCACGCCAAAGTCTTGCGGCTGTTTCGAACCGTCAAGTCCGATGAACATCGAGAGGTTGTCGAACAAGCGCTCCTCCGCGCCCCAATAGCTATCAGCAACTGCGATTACTGGCATCTATGCTGGCTCGCGGAGAATCACCAGTTTGTCATCTCTCACGGGCAGAAACGGCGCGGAGTTCCCGCGCGAAAGATCGGCAAGTGCCTCGACGGGTGGCAAACGAAAGAGCTGCGCATCGCCGACGATAAGAATTTCTTGCGCCGCCTCCTCAGCGAGGACGAATTGCGGTGCAACTAACTTCGAGTTTCGCGGTTTTTGCTAGCAGAGTTGACGAAAAGTACGAGCCTCGCTCACGATGCTGGTAGGTCTTGCAAACCACTCGCGCGCAAGGAGGCTCGTATGGGTCTTGTTACTTCTTTTT
>Ga0105047_10000376_pt1 | contig 74144 bp, 64 predicted proteins | sample MAT04_FD_78384 | JGI IMG/M metagenome (GOLD analysis project Ga0105047, IMG submission 78384) | Freshwater microbial communities from Lake Fryxell liftoff mats and glacier meltwater in Antarctica - MAT-04 (megahit assembly) | ecosystem: Environmental > Aquatic > Freshwater > Ice > Liftoff... | reverse complement strand
GTTCCAATTTCCCGGCGTGATGCCGCATGCTGTTCTCAGCTGTGCTCAGCATTCTCGGCGCTTCTCAGCGTCCCGGGAGTTGCAGTTCTAAGCGATGCGCCGCACTTCTCCGCGTCCCGGCAGTTGCCGTTGGCCGTTCGGGGCACCGTCCTACGGCCGCCCTTCGAGCAACTTGCCGCTCGCACCACCCGCAATGACATTCGCGCTGCCGGCCCGCACAAACAACGTGTACAACGGTGAAGTGGTCGGCACCGTCACAGCCTTCCACGTGAGGCCGTCAAAACGCAACATCGTTCCGCTATCACCCGCGGCGTACACCTCGGTTGGGCCACGCCCCCACACCGAACGCAAATCGCGCTTCGTTGGCACCGTTTGCTGTTGCCACTGCCGGCCGTCGTAACGCAACACAGTTCCGGTGTCACCCACGACAAACAAGTCATTGCGCGCCGACCCCCAAATGGCCCGGAGGCGTTTGAACGTCGGCACGTTTTGCGGCACCCATTGACCACCATCCGAACGCAGCACCACCCCGCTGTCGCCGACTGCATAAATATTCGCCGCGTCGGTTCCCCACACGTGTCGCAGAAACCGCTGCGTTCCGCTGGCCTGTTGCACCCACCCACCAATCACCGAGCGCAAAATTATGCCGCGTTCGCCCACCACGACGTAGTCGTTGGGCCCCACGTTCCATACTGAACGCAGGAGGAATTGTGTTGGCGTCGCTTCGCGCTGCCACGCGGTGCCGTTGTAGTGAATGAGCGCGCCCGTATCACCAACGGCGACGATATCCGTGGGGCTGTTGCCCGCAATGCCATACAAATCAGGCACGGACGGCACCGGTGCAAACGCCCAAGCAGAGGTGATCTGGCGCATCACTGCACCTCCAAATCCAACAGCGAATGTGGGACCCGTGGCGCCGCCCCACACCGAAAGAAACGCCGGATCGGAAATTTCATACGACCCAACGGCATTCAAGCCCGCTCCGACAATCCTTGCAACAGTGCCGTACCAACCAACGGTGCGAAGCGAGCCATCACTCATGACCGCAACGCCCCGCAAATTTTGCCCAATCCCCAGCGGCAACGCACGCCACACCGTTCCGTCGTAGTGCCAGGTGGCACCTGTGTTTCCAACCGCGTACACATCGTTCGCCCCGCGACCTGTTACCCCGAACAAATTTGACCGATTGGGCGTCGTCATGGTTTTCCACGTTACGCCGTCCCAGTGCGTGATGATACCATCAACACCCACCGCGAATATATCAGTGCTGGACATGCCCCAGATACCGAACAACGGAGCCGTGGTGTTGCTTACCACTTTCTGCCAGTTCAATCCGGACAGTTTGAGAATCGTGCCGTTGTTTCCAATCGCCCACAAATTGTCGCGCGACGTTCCCCAAATGCCCCACAAGTCATCGATGACACCCGTGCTCTGCACGGAGAAGCGTACGCCATCCCATCGCAGAATGACGCCCTGATCGCCCAGCGCGTACACCTCATTCGCGCTCAGTCCCCACACTTCCAACAGCGTGATGTTTGGTGATCCGCTCACACTTTGAAACGAGGTGCCGTTGAAACGGAGAATGGTGCCGTTTTCACCAACCGTCCAAATGTCAGTCGGGCTGGAACCCCAAATACCCAACAGTGAAATGTTGACGCCCGATGGCACCACTTGCCAGGCACCACCACGAATGCTGCGCACGATCACACCCTGCTGACCAACGGCCCAGGCGGTGCCCGCGCCATCATCCCACACGCCAAGGAATGTTGCGTCCGTAAATCCGGAACGCGTCAACGACCACTGCGCCACACCGGGTGCAACGGCGGTAACACCAACGTCGATCACCGTGCTGATGCGGCCGGACGTTGCGGTGATATGCGCGACACCGGGTGCAAGCGCGGACACGGTTCCGGATGCAGTCACCGCTGCGACGGTTGGTGCGTCACTCTGCCACGTCAGCGAGAGGCTCGTGACTAACGCGCCGCTGCTGTCGCGCGCCTCCACTGCGAGCGCGCGCTCTTGTCCGACCTGCAGGAACGAACCAGCCGGTGTAATCGCGAGGGTCTTCACCTTGCCATCGTTTCCGATGGGCGGCGTGATGCCCGGGGTTTTGGAGTCGCACGCCTGGAGGGAAGCGAGCAGGCAAAGCCATGCAATACGAGAGCGAATCATGTTCGGAGCCTAGTGACGCGACCCCGGTGCAGGCAACCGCCTTCTGCCATATCTTCCTATTCCTTCTGTTTTTGTAGACCCCTCAGGTCCCTCATGCTCTGTGCCATGACCGTAACCGCAAGCCAACACCGCCGCCCGGAGTTTGCGCGCGCGCTGATCAACGCCACACTTGTCGCCGCGATGAGCGCACCGTTGTTCGGTGCACCCTCGTTGCTGCTTGCGCAGACCACGCAACGGCCCGCCAACGCGCCGGCGACCACACCCGCCTCACCACCGTCAACCGACGTCTATCTCGTGCCACTCACGCCGGGAGGTGCCGCACTGCCGAAAGTCGGCGCCCCGCTGAATGTCACGCATCGCGCCGGCTACGACAATCAGCCGTCGTTTTCGAACGATTCCAAGTACCTGTTTTATACGTCCACGCGTGAAGACGCGCAGTCGGATATCTATCGCTACAATTTCAGCACCGGCCTCGCGGTGCCGGTGCAGAAAACAAAAGAGAGCGAATACTCGGCTTTCTCAACGGCTGCGGATGATGCGGTCACGGTTATTCGCGTTGAAGCCGATTCCACGCAGCGATTGTGGCGCATGCCGAATTCCGGCGCTCCCAGCGTGATGTTTCCGTCGGTCAAACCGGTGGGATATTTCGCGCAGGCTGATGACTCAACGTGGGCGCTGTTCGTCCTGGGCCAACCGGCAACGCTACAAATCGCACATACGAATCGTGAAGGCACCGAGACGGTGGCCCGCAACATCGGCCGATCGCTGCATCGCATTCCTGGCACGAAGCGCGTGAGCTTCGTCCAGAAGGGCGCGGACGGTTGGTTTGTCATGTCGTTCGATCCCGCCACGAAAACAATCGACACTCTCGTCGCAACCGTAAGCAAAAATTCGGAAGACGTTGTGTGGGCTGATTCCACCACGTTGTTGTCGGCAACCGGCAGTAAACTATTTGCCTGGAAGAAGGGCACCGCCACTTGGACGGAAATTGGCGATTTTGGTTACGCCTCCCTGAACTCCATTACGCGTCTCGCGGTCAGTCCCGCTGGACGCGGCGGACAATGGTTGGCCATCACCGCAGTGCCGCTCAAGCGCCCCGCGGCAGTTCCGTCGCGCGCGTACCCGGATGACAAGATTGATCCCAGGTCAATTCAACGCGGCATTGATATTCTGGCCGGTGATGCGATGGAAGGTCGTCGCACTGGTTCACCTGGCAGCGCACGCGCCGCGCAATGGTTGATGGAGCAATTCAAGTCAGTGGGTCTCGCCCCCGGGGGCGATTCGGGAACCTACTTGCAGAACATTCCCATTGAACTCGTGGCGCCCGTCAACATTCCCGGTGCCAATGCAGGGCGCGCTGGCGGCGGCGGTGGTCGCGGCGGATCGCAGCCACGACCGCGCGCGCTGCAATCATGGGCCGCGTGGGATACCCTGCCCGCTGAGCGGCGAGTGAAGGGATCAAACGTCGTTGGCATCATCAAGGGCAGCGACCCTGTACTCGGTAACGAAGTGGTGCTGGTCACGGCGCACTATGATCACCTGGGTATCAGCAATCCGATCGCAGGCGACTCCATCAACAACGGCGCCGATGACGACGCGTCAGGCTGCATTTCGCTTATTGAAATGGCGCGCGCGCTTCGGAAGGGACCGCGCCCGAAACGCACCGTCATCTTCGTGGCGATTACTGGTGAAGAAGTGGGCGGCATTGGCACGAGTTGGTATCTCGCGCATCCCATTCGTCCGCTGGCGAACACGGTCGTCGACCTCAATATGGAAATGATCGCGCGTCCCGATTCGCTGGTCGGCGGATTCGGAAAGGCGTGGCTCACCGGTTATGAGCGTTCGACCATGGGTGACCTGTTGTCGGCCAACGCGATGGATCTCGTGCCCGATCTGCGTCCTGGTCAGCAATTCTTCATTCGCAGCGACAACATCGGATTTGCAAGCGCGGGAATTCCGGCGCACACCATTTCGTCGTTCAATCTGCATCCGGATTATCATACGGTGCGCGACAATCCCAATACGATCGATGCGGCGCATATGGCAAACGTGATCAGTCAGACCGCGCGCGCGTTGCGTTTCCTGGCTGATGGACCGCGTCCTACGTGGCATCCGGGTGGTCAGCCGCCCGCGCCTCAGCCGCGCGTGCAGCCACCGCGCGGGAATTAGCAGAAGCGGAAGGACATTCACCATTGATTCTTCCGTCTCAATGGTGAACGTTCGGAGAGCGCGATCGTCATACGACGATATAGTCGCCGCTGTCCAGTGTGTTTCCCGATCACGAGGCATTGCATGGCCCTGAATATTTTTCGCTGGTTGCCTCACGCTAACGTTGCACGTGCGCGAACAATTTGCACGCGTCTCGGATTCGCGCTGGCTCTGAGCACGGCGGTTGTAGTCGTGGATAGCTGCGGCGGCGATTCAGGCGGCGTAACAACGCCCGATCCCGTTATTGCACGCATCGATGTGACCGCGCCCGTCAGCACGTTGTCACCGGGTCAAACCGTGCAACTCTCGGCGGTCGCAAAGACATCCTTGGGCGCAGTGGTGGCGGGAGCACCATCGTGGAGCTCGAGCGCGAACGCAGTGGCTACTGTGAACGCAGCTGGTGTCGTCACGGCGGTTGCCTCCGGGGCCGTCACCATCACCGCCACGCGCGGTGGCATCAGCGGCACGGCGGCCCTTGCGGTGATTCCGGCAGGCGGCGTCATCGCCACCGTGAACGTGGCGCTATCCGATGCCACGCTTCCCATTGGTTTTGCCGCGCAGGCCACGCTGACGGCGCGCGATGTGAACAACGCCGTGGTGGCGCTTGGCAATCGCTCGCTGACCTGGACCAGCACGAACACCGCCGTTGCCGCTGTTTCCGCGGGTGGCGTCATCACAACGGCAGGCGTTGGCAGCACGCAAATTCGCGCTTCCGTGATTGAAGGCACGACGACAGTGATTGGCAACGCAACATTTGCCGTCGTCGCGAATTCCGATGCGAAAGCGTCCGTCGACGTGTCGATGCCCGGGCTCACCTTTAGCCCGGCCGACATCGTAGTGAAAGTGAACGGTACCGTGCGATTCATTTTTCCAAGTCTCAATCACAACGTGATTTTCACGCCACGCATCGCCGGCGCACCGGTGGACATTGGGATTCTCACGAATCAAACCATCTCGCGCACGTTTGCCACCGTTGGCGTGTTCCCGTTCGTGTGCTCACTGCACAACGGTATGGTTGGCACGGTGGTGGTTTCGCCGTAACAATCACTCACCGGCGAACTGGGAGAACTGCAAACTGCCGGGCCGCTGAGAAGCGCCGAGAATACTGAGCACCGCCGAGAACTGCTTTGAAAATTCTAAACAAAAAGGGCGCCCACCTCGGGCGCCCTTATCGTTTCCAATGCAAGTCCTTCGCCCCTGCGGTCCTGCCGCTACGGCACTGCAACTGCGATCGTGCAAATTTTACAGCAGTTCTCCGCGCCTTGCTTTTGTCCTCCGCGCCTCCCGTGAACCAGCTTCACCACAATCCAAACGAGACTGTTCGAAGTTTCGCCAGCTCTCAACGTGCGCTACGGTTTGGTCGCGTTTCGGAACGTTGGCGTAAACCCGGGGAAAATCGCGGCCACGTTTGGATTGAGCAAACGATTCTGCACGATTTCCGCGAGCACATCACGATGGTCCAGCGTGACACGCAAGTCCTGTCCTGATTCCAGATTTTCTTGCGCGAGTCCCGGCCAGCCGTTTATCAGCACGCGACCGCCGTTTATTTTCTTGCCCATCGCGTACATCACGTTGCCACGACCGTGATCGGTACCGTTGTTGCCGTTTTCTTTCGCGTTGCGACCAAACTCTGACACGATGACGACGGTGACGCCGTTGACGGTCGTGCCCTGAATGACGTCCGCATAAAACGCCGCCAGTGTCTGGGAGAGGTCCATCATCTTGCCGTTCATGTAGCCGCCGGGCCCGGTTCCCTGCGCGGAGTGCGTATCCCATCCACCGTTGAATGCATGAATGGCTTCAACACCAACATCCGCTTTGATCAGTGCCGCGGCCGATTTGAGCTGATTGCCAAAACCGGTGTTTGGATATACTGCGCCCTGTTTCGGAGTGTAACCGTTGATGTTGATCGACGACAACAGCGCAATCGTGTTCGTGGTATCAAGCGCATTGGCACTCACGGGCTGCATGGCGCCGCCATAATTCGTGGACATGAATGCTGCACGCGCGGGCGCCGTGGCGGCGGAGCCGCCAATCGTGAAATTTCCTGGCGTGGGGATAGGCAGGGTTTTTGGCGCACCCGACAGCGTCACTGGCATTCCGTTGGTCAGACCCAGCGCACGCAGTGGCGTCGTGGCCCTGAGCGGTGCGACGCTGGCGATGTGCCGTCCCAGCCAACCGGTCACGACTTTGGAATCTGCCGGTTTTCCCACTTCCATGTAGCGCTGCGCGTCAAAGTGCGACCGTGATGTGTTTACGGAGCCGGTTGCGTGCACCACCAGCAGATCGCCCGCTTGGTACGCAGGGAAAAGTGGTGCCATGCCGGGCGAGAACCCAAAGAAGCTGTCCAGTGCCGTCAGTTTCGGACCGGTGCCCGCCGCGTCTGGACGCGCAATGTTGATGGTGGGACGCCACGTGTAGTAGGCAGGGTCGCCGAACGGTGCGACCATGGACATGCCATCAACACCACCACTCAAAAATACCGAAACGATGATATCCCGCGATGACGCGGACTGCGCGAGCACAACTTTCGGCAACCAGGTTGGCAGCAAACTTGAAATCGCGACAACGCCCGCAGTGCCCAGAAATCCGCGCCGGGAAACCTCGGAGTACTCGGCACAACCTCCTTCGTGTTCATGTTCGCTCATGATTGGCCTCGGCGATTAGTGTGGGGAGCTGGGATCAGTACCATTGGAACTCCTGTGCGCTGATCGCCAATGCGAGACCTTCACGAATACGTGCATCGTTAAACGTGCCGGCTTTGAGATACGCCAGCAGTTGGGCATCAAGCGGTGGGGCAATCTCGCCGCCGTAGATTTGCGAATTAATGACCTTCATCACGCCTTCGGCAGTGTTGCCTTGCGCCTTGAACGGCGTGATATCGACGTTGGTGGTCGTGAGGCTCGCCTGCGTAGCCAGGGTGTTGGCAAATCGCCAACGCAAGAGTATCAGGCCTGACCACCAGTCAATGCGATCTGGATATCCGTTCGGCTGTTCCCACTGAAACATCGGCATGCCCATCGTGTCGGCCGCACCGCGAATAGCGCGGATGTTGACCACGCTTGCTCCCAGCGCACGCAGACTCGCGGCGGCGTAGTGGAACGGGCGACGATACTTCGCGAGCGACGCCATCAAGTTGGTCGGCGTGAGGATCGTTCTGATCATTGACGGGATGTCACCGCCGGTTGACAGATATACGGCTGCGGTTGCCGTCACCACCGATTGGGGCGGTTCGTAGGCGAGCAACCATCGCGCCATCTTGAGCGAGATGTAACTGGCCGTGCTGGGGTGTGCGACCAGCATGTCGATCGCGTCTTCGCCTTCCTTCTGCATCTCGGCCGCCGTTGCGGTGGATGCCATTGGAGGGAACGTGCGGCCCAGGAACACTTTGTTGCCGTTCTGCCCGCGATCGTGATTGCCGCGGCTGAACGTGAAGTTCGCGCCGCTCACACTCCAACCCGTGAGAATGCGTGACAGTTCGGCCACGTCTGTTTGTGTGTAGCCGCCATTCACGCCAAGCGTGTGCAGCTCCATTACTTCGCGCGCGTAGTTCTGATTGGGTGTCGGAAACCTGCTGAGATTCTGATCGAGATACACCAGCATCGCCGGGCTCTTCGACGTCGCGCGCAACAAGTCGGGGAATTTGCCGAGCGCGAACGGACGAATCACGTCGCGATCGTCAATCGCTTTGCGAATACCGACTTTGCTCAGACTGATCGTGAAGTGATCGGTCCAGAAATCAATCATGCGTTCCTGCAACTGCCGTTTGGAAAACGCGGCGCGATACAGCGCATTGTCCATCAGCTGATTGCTGACTTCGCCGGACTCCATCGTGACCATGGTTGCATACGGCAACGCTATCATTGGGAAGCTCGCCATAGCGACCGCGTCGACCGCTGTGTCGTCAATGGCGGCCGGGTTCAGCTGATAGTTCAAATAGGCTGAAAAACCCATCTGTCGCGCGGAGGCGATCTCGGCCGTGCTGAGGCCGTTGGTGATTCGTCGAATGAGGCGGAGGAGCGGATCATTCCAGTTAATGGTGCCGTCACTTGGCAGACTCTGCCCGCCAGCGGCGCCGGGCTTTCGCGTACGCGGGTCCGGAAGGTGCACCGTTTGTGCGTTCGCCGTGCTGGCGACGGCAAGGCCGGCAGCGGCGGCACCCATGGCCAGGAAGCGGCGGCGGTTGGTAACCGGAGCGACAGGGGCGGCACCATCCGCGAAGGCGGCGTCCACGGTATCAGTCGGCATCATGCGGATCCTGGTGCGCAAGTCTGTTGGCGAGCGGTGTAGCCCGTAATCGGGCCGAAATGACGGGACTACTCTTGGATAAAGCTCTTGGGAAGTCAACGACCGGGACCGCGAAATAGGCGATCTGCCCCGGGTGGTTCGTGCCACGATGTGATGCAAGCAGGTGATGCAGTAACGTAGGTCGAACTGTGTGACGAAAGATCGGTGGCCGACGTTAACGTCCCGTTAAGAGGCTCACGAACGATGGGGGCGGACGTAACGGGGGCGTTGTGATGTACGTTACGCCGCTGGCAAAAGCCCTGGAAAATGCTTGCATTGACCAACGTGCCCGAACGGTGTGGCCACCAGGACCATCTTTTACAATGTCGATGCGTTAATGCCGTAAATCGCCTGCAGCAGACCCAATGCCACGAAGCCGATCAACCCACCAAAACCCAAAATCAGAATCGGCTCAATCAGTGTGACCGCCTTCGACAACTCACGTTGCGTCTCCGCCTCCAACGCATCCGCTGCGCGCGACGACAGCGCGGCCAACGCCCCCGAGGCCTCGCCCGCCGCCAGCAACTGCACTGCGAGCGGCGGCAACGCATTCGTCACCGACGCCGATAAGGAAGCGCCGTTACGCACCGCCGCTTCGGCTGCTTCGAGTTGGTGGGCAATCGCGAAATTCTCCACCGTGCCGCGCGCCAGTCGCATCGACGCGAGCAAATCCACGCCATTGGGCAGCGCCAAGCCGAGCGTACGGGTGTACCGCGCCGCTGCCATCGCGCGCTCGTAGTCACCCACCACGGGCCAACGCAATCGTGCTGCGTGAAACTGTCGTCGACCAGTCGGACGGGCGATCCACCGTCGCCAACCAAGCGTCAACGCAATCGCGAGCACGAGCATCACGGGCCAGCCACGCGTGACCGTGTGGCTCACGGCCATCAGTAGCTGCGTGCTGATCGGCAACTTGCCGCCCGCTTGCTGCAGCAACACCGAAAACCGCGGCACGACCACCAGCATGATCACCGATACACCAAGAATCGCGGCTGCACCCAGCAGCGCCGGGTACAGCAGCGCCGCGCGCAAACGATCACGGAGTGCGTCCGCACGATCACCATGATCAGCCAGTCGTGCCAGCGCAGCATCGAGCGTGCCCGTGGCTTCGCCGGTCGCGGCCAACGCGGCAAACAGCGGAGGGAATACCCTTTCGGCTCGCAATGCGTCGGAAAGCGCCACGCCGTTTTGCACGCGCGCGCGCACGGCCGCAAACGCATCGCGCAATTCTGCGGCCGGTGAATGCAGCGCGACGTAATTCAGCGCTTGTTCGAGAGGCACACTGCTGGCCAGCAACGTCGCCAGCGTGCGTGTATCGCGCGACAGCGTGCCCGCGGGGGTTCCGCGCGCACCTTTGAACTTCTTCGCTTGATTTTTGGGCCACAGTTCCGTGACCCACAACGAACGGCGTCGCAACGTGTCGACCGCGTTCTGCTCGGACGTTGCGTCAATTTCGCCTTCTTCTACCGTGCCCGACGCGTTCGCCGCGCGATACCCAAAACGGTTCGTGACCGAGCCGTCGGAGGTACCGCTCGTCGCGCGTGTGTCTGTCGAGGTCAACGCCCTTCGTCCTCGCTCGCCACACGAACGACTTCGTCAATCGTGGTCACACCTTGCTGCACCAACCGCCAACCGTCTTCATGCAAGGAGCGCAAGCGATTTGTTGCCGCGACCTTGCGCAGTTCATCCAACGACGCGCCGGCGATGACCTGCGCGCGCATCGCGTCTGAAAGCACCAGCAATTCCGCGATTGCCGCACGCCCCACAAATCCGGTGTTCGCACAGGCTTCGCATCCAACGGCGCGCCGCACCCGGCTGTCGCCGGGGTGATCGTGCATCAACGCGCGTTCAGCCGCTGTTGGTACTTCCCACTTTGCGCACGCGTTGCACAGGGTGCGCACGAGCCGCTGCGCCAAGACCCCTTGCACGGTGGCGGCGACCAGATATGGCGCAATACCCATCTCCGTCAACCGCGTGATCGCACTCGCGGCGTCGGTCGTGTGCAAGGTGCTCAACACGAGATGACCGGTGAGCGCCGCCTGCACCGCAATTTCTGCGGTCTCGGTGTCGCGCATTTCGCCAACCAGAATCACATCGGGATCGTGACGCAGAATCGCGCGCAAGGCGTTGGCAAAACCAAAACCGGCTTTCATGTTGACGGGCAATTGCGTGATGCCCTCCAGCCGATACTCGACGGGATCTTCGACGGTCACCACCTTGATCCCGGGCGCACTCCGCGAGGCCAGCGCGGCGTACAGCGTGGTGGTCTTTCCCGAACCGGTTGGCCCGGTCACGAGCACCAGTCCGGAACTTCGCGACAGCAGCGCCGTGAATCGTTCGTGTAGATCGTCGGCGATTCCAAGTGTGGTCAACGTGCGGGTTGCACCGCCTTGATCCAGCAATCGCAGCACGATGCTTTCCCCATGCAGCGCTGGCAACGTCGAAACGCGCACATCCACATCACGATCTCCAATGCGCACCCGCGCACGACCATCCTGCGGCAATCGGCGCTCCGCGATGTCCAGTCCCGCAATCACCTTGATGCGCGACAACACGGCCGCCTGAAACGGTCGTCCCAACGTCTGCGCATCGCGCAACACACCATCGAGACGAAACCGAATGCGCAATCCGCTCGCTGTCGACTCAATGTGAATGTCACTCGCGCGGGTCTGCAGCGCCTCGGCCAACATGGCGTTCACCACTTGCACAACGGGTTCGCGACTGGCCATCGCGCGCAGGTCGTTCACATTGTCGGAAAGCGTGTCGGAATCAAGAGCGCCAGTTCCGGTTGTGAGCCCCGACGGCCGTTCGGTAGCCAGTAACGCCGCGCGCAATTCCCCCTCGGGCACCACCACAAATCGCACCGCGGCCTTGAGTACGCGCTGCAACGCATCCGACACACTGGTGTCAACGTCGCCCGCTGTTGCCACGACAATCACACCATCCTCGCTGGTTTCAAGTGGCAACACCGAGTGTTCCTCCAGCCAACGCCCGGGAAACCGCAACGCCAGTTCACCCGAGGCCGCCGAACGCAGGTCGCGACCTTCGGTGCTCACCGCGCGCGATGCCGGTGCCAGCGTCGCTGTATTCGGCACGGTCACCGATTCCGCGCCGGTTGTTTCACGCTGCGGCCGAGTGTGTCGGTTTTTATCGGACGACCGAGTTTCGTGCCGTCCAATCCATTCGGCAACGTGCCGTCAAAATGATCACGCAGGCGCTCGCGCACCCGATCGACGTCGGCGTCATTGCGAATGACGTACGGCGTGACGAAGATAACGAGTTCGGTGCGTTGCCGCGTCACGCTGGAGCGCTTGAAGAGGTTGCCCAGGTAGGGGATGTCTTTCAGGAACGGAATGCCACTGTCGGTGGTTTCGCGCGAGTCGCCAATGAGACCCGCGATCATGCCCGTCTGTCCATCTTTCAACACCGCACGTGTTGATGCTTCACGTGTGCTGATCACTGGCGCGCTCAACGCCGCACTCACCGTTTGCGCGGTCAGGCTGCTCACTTCCTGCAGGAGCTGCAGCGAAACGTAATTATCGTCGTTGATTGTCGGAACAATCGAAAGTTTCGTGCCGACATCCTGGTACTGCACGGCGCGATCGATCGAGACGTCGTTGCCCAATCGCGTTGACGCGATAAACGGCACTTTGCTGCCTACCAGAATCGTGGCCTCGCGATTGTTCACCGCCAGCACCTGCGGCGTTGAGAGCACGCGCACATCGCTTTTGGACGCCAGCGCGCGCAACATCGTGCGGACGCCCGGTGGGTCGAGGCGAAGCGCGCTCATGACGAAGCCGCGGCCGCTGCTGTCGGGCAATGCCGGGGTTCCAAACTGCGCGGCTACATCGCCACCCCGGTTCATGATCGACCAGTCGATACCGAATTCCGTGCCGCGTCCCAGCACCACTTCCGCGATAGTGACTTCGAACAGCACCTGCACCGGGCGAACGTCCAGCGCCTCAATCGTTTCACGCAGCAGCGGATAGTTGGGTGGCGCCGTACGAATCACCAACGCATTGGTTGGACCGCTGGGAACAATCGTTGTGCGCCCCACCAACACGCCCGCCGCCGAATCGCGCGCGGTCATTCCACTTGGACTGGTCGGCGAGTTCGCGCCGTTTCCAGTCGGTAACGCGCGCTGTCGAAACGTGTCGGCCTCGCGCGCCCGGAAGTTGTCGAGTGAACGCGAAAGGGAGCGATCGGCGAGTGATTCACTGCTGCCGCTGCCGACGCTCACACCAAACAGCTGTCCCAGCGCCTCGGCCAGGTCGGTCGCGGAAGCATACTTCAAATTGACGACGTACGTGCGCATCCCCGCTTCGCCAGCCGGTGCTGCATCCAGTCGCTTCAGCAAATCGAGATACCGGGCGACGTTGCTACCGCGATCGGTGATGAGCAACGCGTTTGAGCGCGTGACGACTTCAATGCGTGCACCTTTCGACACAATGGCGCGTAATGCGTCAGCCCCTTCATCGGCGCGAATGCTGGTGAGCGGCACCAGCTGCGAAACGAGACCCAACGGCGGCGGGTCGGGGAAGTCGAAACCCGAGCGCAGCACACCGGTGGCCGGCGCCTTCTCCGCCAGTACGACCTGACTCACTGCGCCTTTCGAGACGAGCATCAATCCGTAACTCTCGAGTAGCGATTCGAGAATCGATTCAACATCGCCTGGCTTGACTGGTGCCGCTGTTGAGAACGTGACACGCGCATCCGGCACCTCACTCAGCACGATGGTGCGCCCCAACATGGTGCCAAGAGTGCGAATGACATCGGCCAATCGCGCATTGGCAAAGTCGAGCGTGTTGCTCTGCGCCGCAGCGGTTGCACCGGTACTCGTGGTAGTTTGCGCCGGCAGGAGCGCGGATGCGACGAGGCACGCCAGCAACGCGACCGACATGCAACTCGCAAATGCGCAGTCCGCAAATGCGCAGTCCGCGAAGGCGCAACGCGCGAACGCGCGACCCACCCACGTGCGTCGCGCTAACTGCATCCTCACGGACCGCATTCCACCGGATACCAGCGGGAGTGATCCAGAATTTGTTCGAGGAACGCTCACAAAATGCTCACAGTGATTTCCCTGTTGAATCGGTTCGCGACGCGCGGGTCAGCCGCAATGTGCGCTGGCCCGACGGTCCCGTCACGACGACTGCGTTTGGACGAATACTGACCACCACATACGACCCACGACGATCACCTTCGCGCAACAGGACCGGACTCGCATCACTTTCAGCGAGACGCAACAGCGCGCGCCACGTCCCGTCTGAGTTCACGATGCCGTACAGCGAGGGCACTGCGTCTAGTCCGTCGGACCTGGCTTTCGCACTGTCGGTGTTCATCGCCGTCGCGAACGCGTCCGGCATCGAATAGTCTGGCGCCGGAAACAAATCGGGCGACGTGTAACGGACGCCTGGTGCGCGGCGGCCGCTGCTCAGAATGTTCGCCGCGACAACCACAGTAGCGTCGTTGTCATTCAAAGTTGTTGCGGCGGCACTCGCGATGAGTTTGGATGCGGGAGAAACTGCAGCCGTTGGCACCAGCACTCGAACCGGCCAGAGATAGAGGCCAAGCGCGATGAGCAACGCGAGCCCCGATAGCACGTCCAGCGTTCGGAGTGCTCGTGGTGATTGCATCATTGCACAATCACCGGTGCATGCAACGAGAGCGCGATTTGCAGCACGTCAGGCGCGCCTCGGAGTGCCGAGTTGTTTTGGGCCTGCATTTTGTCGACGACGACCGTGTAGCGCGCCGCGCGAAACTGGCGAAGCAGCTCAGCGAGTCCGAAAATATCGCCGTTCGCCGAGAGTGTGATGGGCAGATCGCCGCTGTTGACGCTGTTCGCGACATCAAGCCGCGTCACCGTGACGTTGCTCGCTTCTGCCATTTCCTGTACCATCGACTGCAGGGCACTGGCGGCGAGCGCGCGCGACCGCGACCGCAACACGCGCTGCGGACGGAGCGCGAGGTCACCTTCGTGCCGTTGAATGAGCGAATCCAGAGCGGCCTGGTTCTGCACGACGTTGGCTAATTCCTGCAACTGCGCTTGCGACGCCGTTATGCGTGTTTCGCGCGCGCGCCATTCTCGGGTTTGCGGTACGAGCGCAACAATCACCAGCGCGAGCGCAACCAACCACACGACGCGGGCGTAGGACCGTGGCCGTGCCGCCACCTTCGCTATTGGAACGCGGTCAGCGCCTGGCAATGGAATCTCCCTTCACTTGAAACGCAACCGAGAACGACTCGCGCATGCGCGCACCATCGCGAAAGCGTGTGCTCGCACCAAGCACGCGCACGCTCGAGAACACGCGCGCGGAATCGAGATGCGGTACGACACTGGCCGCTTGACTCACGCTGCCGTCGAGGCGCCACTCACGGCCATCCCACTCCAGTCGCTGAACGAACGCATCACCTGGCAACGCCTCGCTGATGGCCGCCAGCACATGGAGCGGATCAGTGCCGGGCGCGGTGCGTGCCGAGAGAATGCTGGCTTCCTCGTTGAGTTGACCCAGCCGCGCTTTCGACGCGAGTCCGGGCGCAGCGAGCGTCTGTAGCGAGTCAACCGCGTGTTGCGTCGCGCGCAACGATGCGTCACGACGATTGTTGACTGCGACCCCAAGGGCCAGCAATGCGAACGCCGCCAACCCGTACGACAACCATTGTCGGCGCGTGCGGGCCGATCGGAGTGAACCTTCAAGTGACGCGTCGAGGAGCATCACTCCGAGTGGCGCGTTCGCGAATGAAAGAGCACCAAGCGCTGCAGAAAATTTCCCGGGCGCTGCTTCCGTCCCGTCTGTCAACAGCGAAGTTGCACCCTTGCCCACGGCGACGGACGCGTGACGTGGCACACGTCGTGCTTCGCGCACCGCGCCGTCCTCGATTTGCAGCAACCCTTGTTCATCGACGCCGGCATCAACGAGAAAAGTTCCTGACGCACTGACTACCGACGCGATCGCGTCCGGTCCAGCAACGACGGCAACTACCGGCGCCCAGTCTTCGAATGCGCGAATCCAGCGTTGCAATTGTTCGCTGGATGTCGCAAATGCCAGCGAACCCGATCCCGCGCTGCCAATTGCGAGCGCACCCTCAATAGGGAAATATCGGTCCGCATCCCGCAACAACACTCGGCGACGATCACCGTCGGCCATCGATGGCAGTTCGGGCTTCGTGACTTCCAGAAATCCAAGTCCGACTGCCAACACGATACCTCCAGCGCTGCCGAGAGCTGCGCGCAGGAGGTCTACGAAAGGTTCGAGCGCCAACGCGTCCCACGTCTGTTCGACAAACGCCATTTGCCCTTGATCGCGAAATGCCGCGCGCACGACTGTGGCTTCAAGCGCGACGCCAACGACCGTTGCCATCAGAGCACGCGCTCCCGCCAACGAACCAGCACCAGTCCGTTTGGGCTCACGTCATACACCGCTTGAATCTCGTGCGTGAGCGGATGCCCAATTTGCCAGCCGCGCGCAATCACGAGCAATCGTGTCGGTGCTTCGGTGAGTGTTCCTGCTGCCGCAGCGACCACGGCTGCGGGTGCCGAATGGCGATTCACCATGGCCTCACCATCGACCGTCAGGAACGGCACGATCTGCGCCAGCAGTTTCTCGTCGATCCCCGGTATTTCCGACAGGTCGCCCAGTGTTTCAAACGGATGACGCACCAGAGTGTTCAGATTGCCCTGACCAAGCATTGCGCGCAGGGTCGAGTCGCGCGAAGTTCGCGCTATGCTGGCTGAATCAGTCGCCAGTCCGTCTCCACGCACGTGTTCGGCAATACGCCGTGCGATGTTGCGCGCATCAGCGGCGTTTGCGAAACCGCCCAGGAACTTCGCTAGCGAGGTTTCTCCCGCATTGTTGACATCAAGCCGAGCGGCGACATCGACGATGGCAATCGCAAACGCGCCGTCAACGAGCGTATCAGACTTCGCTCGACCAATTGCCGTCGCTCCGTCGTTTACGCCCGCGTCCAGCGCGTTCAAGTACGCGTCGCGCGCAACGGTGTCGGCCACGAACGCGCTCAGCGAATCATTGATGGCCGCAACGGCCGCCGTGACTCCGCTCGCGGCCATTGCTTGCGCCGTTGCACCGGCGCGGCGTGCGGTGACCAGGTCGCCGCTGCTGCGTGCGGCGCCACTCGCGGCAATGGTGACGGACGCAAGAATCACCACCAACCACAAGACCAATAACAGCGCGACGCCGCGCCGATCGCGCGGCGAGCTACGGTAACACGCTGCTTGGCGCCGCGCCGAACGACGACCCTGCATTCGCACATTCATCTCGCCGCCAGCGCTAACGGTGACACCGGAAACACCACGGGCATCCGATCGCCCATGGCAATCCGCACTGCACCGGGCATCGATCGCAACACCGGCCAATCAGCGCGCCAGGTCGATGCACCCGAGCCCGCTGGTGATCCCGCTGTCTCAAGTGCTTCCACATCAAGCTGATTCACGTGTGGCAACACGGTCTCCAGCGGAACGCGGGTTCTCGCCGATCCCGTGGGCACCGCGCGAATGTGCAAGCCGTCGGCGCGCACCACCAGCGATACACGCCAAATGGTGCCCGTACCCGCCGGTGTTTCCACTCCTTGCGAAAGGAATGTCACCGCAGTGTTGCCATCATTTCCCTGATTGATCGTGAACATCGCCTCATCAACCGCGCTCGCCGCTGGCGGATGTCGCAGCATTACTCCAAGCCAAGACGATGCGCGCGCCTCCGCATCGACCGTCACCCGATGTTCCTGCACGCGCTCACGGACATCCATTCCCGCATGCAGCGCCGCTGCCGCTACTGTCGCAACCAATGCGGTCACCGTCAGCGCGATCATGATTTCCATCAGAGTAAATGCCGGACGATTGCTCAGCCGCGTGTTCGGCCGAAGTGATGTTCGTTCTACCGGCCCCTTTGCGTGCTCCGCGTCTCCGCGTGAAAAATTGCAATCCTGAACGTGCAATGTCATCGCGTCAAACTCGCCGATCGTGGGGCAGGCATCAACTGAAAAATTACAATCGTGACCGGGCACCGTCATCGCACCACACTCGCCGATCGCACGATTTGCGCCGGCACCAACCGACGCAACACATACCGCTTGCCATCTGCAACCGGCACCGACACCGAAATCAAATCAAGCCCCGCACGCCACGGCTCTCGCGTGACCTGTGTATCGGCATCGCGCTCAAGATCCGCGCGGACCGTCGTGCGCACGCGCAGCGAAGTTTCATTCGCGCCGCCCGCACCCGATGTCACTTGCGCCATGCGCGATTCGGCCGCACTCACCGCTGCGCTCCACTGCGTGGCACTGTATTCCAGATTCGATGCGCCTTGCGTGAGTTCAAGACATCCCACCGCAACCAACGCGAGTATCACGAGAGCCACCACCGCCTCCATCAACGTCATGGCAGCGCCTCCCGCCAGCGACACGCCAACGCATCCCACGCCGCGGCCCCAGCACGCGGCAAAACGTTCGGAGCCAACACGCACGTGCCCATCGCGTCGATGGTGAGGTCCGGCTGCCACGACAGCGCCTGCGTTACGCGACCGGTCTGAATCGCCTCACCACCCTTGAGCGGCGCAACTGCCCACACGCCGTCCGACGCAACACGCAGCCGCACCGGCTCCCCACGTCTCAGTGCAAGGCGCCGTGCACCCGCGAGCACTCCGTCAACTTCAGGGGTGGGGATAAGCCCCGACTGCCAGTGACCCGTCAGCGAACCGCCAGCTTCAGTCGCCAATGATGCCGACGGAAACCGCAGCGCCGGCACGACCAGCGCCGTTGCAATGGCCATCAGCACCAGCACCACGAGCAGCTCAAGCAGCGTGACTCCACGTCGCACAGAATTGTATCGCTGCGATTGCCTCCGCTGCGATGCCCATTGTTGTCCCCCCACCAGATCCCACGAACGCTGACAACGCAACGGCACAACCTCGGCGGTTCGGATGGCGGTAAGCCACGGTGGATGCGTAACGGTCGGCGGCGAGTGTCACAATACCGATAAACCCACACTGCACAATGGTTTGCGTCACCGAGCTGTGTCAATGAAGGGCCGGGCCCCGACCATCACGGGCGCTCACCGCGCGGGTTCGTCAGGACGCGCTTTCCGGTGTAGGTTGCAGCGCATCGCCTCTGTGCACCCCTCGTAACCGCTTGTCCATCGCTCAGTAACTGGAGGTCTTCTGGTGTACGTTAAGAATTCCAATCGTCGTCCGTCGCGAGTTGGCCAAACGATCTTCGGCGTTGGTTTTGCGCTGGTGACCATCCTGACGCTGACCGCATTCCAGATGCGACCGATCGTATCCGAACCCACCCGGTTCTCGTCGACGGATCCCCTTGTCTCTTCTCGGTCTGCAGCGCCTATATGTGAAGCGGGCAACGGGGGTATCACGTTACCCTCTGGTTTTTGTGCTGTGGTCTTTGCCGACAAGTTGGGTGCTGCGCGACACATGGCGGTGAGCGCCGACGGATATGTGTACGTGGCCATGCAGCGCGGGCGGGGCCCCGCGACAGCTCCCGGCGTCACCGTGCTGCGTGACACCGATGGCGATGGCAAAGCCGACAAACAAGAGACGTTTGGAACGCTCGGCGGTGGCGGCATTGCGGTGTCTGGCAACTTTCTGTTTGTCGATGCGCGGTCCGCCATCATCCGCTACACGTTGGCGAAAGGCCAGATGGTACCGACCGGAACGCCGGATACCATCGTTTCGGGCTTGCCCACCAATGGCAATCACGTTTCGCGCGATCTCGCGATTGATGGCAAAGGCAGCTTGTTCGTGAACGTGGGATCGGCCACCAATGTTTGTCAGGTCGGACGGGAGTTGTCGGCCCAAGGTGCCGACCCATGCGTCGAACTCGAAACGCGCGCCGGCGTCTGGAAATTTTCCGACAGCAAGATGGGGCAGGTGTTTTCGAAAGACACCCGTTTCGTGACGGGTTTGCGGAACGGAACGGGACTGACCTGGAACAGGAAAGAAGGCGTGCTTTACTCCACGCAGCACGGACGCGACTCGTTCTTCCAGGGATTTCCGCAGCTATACACGCAGCAGAAGTCGGCCGAGAATCCCGCTGAAGAAATCATGAAGCTGGAAGCGGGCGATGATTTCGGCTGGCCGTACTGCTACTACGATATCGATCTCAAGAAGCGCGTGCTCGCGCCCGAATATGGGGGCGATGCAAAGGCGCAGGGACGTTGCACCACGAAGAAAGGTCCGCTCGTGGCATTCCCAGGACATTGGGCGCCCAACGCGATGGAGTTTTACTACGGCACCAAATTCCCGGCGAAATATCGCGACGGGGCGTTTGTCGCGTTTCACGGATCATGGAATCGTTCACCGGAACCGCAGGCTGGGTATCGCGTCGCCTTCGCGCCAGCGAAGAACGGCAAGTACGATGGGTCCTACGAAACGTTTGCGGACGGATTTCCAGCCGGCGCTGCCGATCCATCGGCGGCCGGCACGTATCGTCCAACTGGGCTGCTCACATTGCCCGACGGATCGATGCTCATTTCCGATGACAAAGTCGGCCGCATCTGGAAAGTGATCTACACGAAGTAATCGCGTCGGACCGGCACAATCAGAAATCAAAACGGGCCCCGGTGCATTGCGCACGGGGCCCGTCTTTATTGCCGGAACAGTTACTGCTTGATCAGCAGCGCCTTGACCGGCTCGGGCAATGCAAACGCATCGGTCGCAATGGCGTCCAGCACCACTTCGGTCAGCGTCACGACGACTTTCTGCGCACCGGTGGTCATCTCGTTTCGCGTAGCGAGTTTAATCAGACCGAACTGTTTGTAGTCCGATTCAATCGTGATCACGTTGATCGTGCCGGATTGCGACTCCTGCGCGCTGGTCGAGCCAACTCTCAGACCGGTAGCGACAGAGAAGAATTCGTTGGTGGTTTTGCCCGACTTGAGCACGGTTTTCACTTGCCATGTCTTCTCTCCGCCGAAGTCAGCCGCACCCACCGTTTCCGTGCTCTGATAGCGCTCTTTGGAAAACAGCAGCGTACCGTAAAAATCGGCGTCTTCCTGCGCGAGGACTTTTTCTTTGTCGGTCTTGATGCGCGGGCCTTTCATGGGATTTACTTCCCACGCAACGGTGCCATCATACCCGTTCTTGATGTCGCCGATGCCGGGAATCGTCATGCGCACGAACGAACGATTGGGTGCGGAGAAGGATTCCATGGTCGCGGAAATTCCCGCCGACGGCATCTCAAGCGTACCGGTGTTCGTGATGGATTTGACGCGCAACACGGCGTCTTGTCCACCAATAGCGGTCACATGGCGCGCGATGATTGCGTCAGCCGACGGTGCGGTTTGCGCGGCGGCCACCAACGGCGCGAACAGCGCGGCGACTATCGCGGCAGAACGCGTAGCAACATGCATGCAAATCCTGGGGACAGGTGAGTCGGCTGCCGTGCTGACAGCCTTTCAGAACGCGAGGGTTGCCCAACGGCATCCCTCTTAGCATCGGCCGCTTCTGCACGCTTCTCAACTGGTATGGCGCCTGAATCGCGTTATTGCAACCGCATCGCTCCCTTCTTCGACGACGCGGCCCACGCAAGCGCTGCATCAAACGCCGGATCCCGCCCCTGCAAAAGCTGCGATCGTGTGACAGGCACGGCCACGTCCGGAACGACCCCGCTGCCTTCTACCGGCTTGCCCGTCGGGGAAAGAAAGTTCGCGATCGCGTGGTAGAGGATGTCGCCGTTGGGTAACTGTTCGGCCACAGATGGCAACGCTTGACCTGCGCTCTGCGCACCAAAAACTCGCGCCCGTCCCAACGCCTGCAGGCCCACCGCGAAAATTTCGGACGTGCTGATCGACAGTTCGTCCACCACTATCGCCACTGGTCCGCCAAACGGCTTCACTCGTTTGTTGGCTCCGTTGACACGCTGCGGATTGATGACAAACTGCTGCACTCCACCGCGCTGAATCATGGTTCCCAGCGTCAGTGAGGTGTCAATGAAGTGACCAGCCACGCCCGGCGCCATCATCGCCATACCGCCAAAATTTCCGCGAATGTCAAGCACAATCGCGTCCGAGGCGCGCAGCGAGTCAATCGCGTTGCTGATGCCCTCGGCCAACACCGCCATCCATGTGTTGAAGCGAATGATCCCGATCGTGCGCCCATCAACGAGCCGCTTTTCAGTCACCAGCTGAGCCGTCATCGACGGTAGATTGCCGACCTTGGTGATGAGCCCGGGTTCACTTTCTCTGGCGACCGCCAGCGTGCGCGACTTGCCAACACCGTCTTTTATCCGGACCCGGGTGCTGTCGCCCACCGGGCCGCGCAGCATCGACATCACCGCGCTCCAGTGCGAAAGTTTGGCCCGCCGCTCATCCGTTGATGGCACTCGCCCGGCAACCACACACCCATCAACCGCCTGAATCTCGAATCCGGGACGAATGCCCGCTCGATCGGCCGGTCCACCCAAGCGTACGGCCGTCACCAACACGGCGCCGCTCACATCGCGAATTGTTGCCCCCACATTCCCGGATTGATCACGGGCGGGGCGAGTGCCGGGGTTCCGATCCCCAGGGATAATCGAGAAGTGCGACTGTCCCAGTGTGCCCAGCATTTGCGTGAGCACTGTGCGCAATTCGTCATCATCCTGCGCCGCCGCAGCCTTTGGGCGAAGCGAGTCGCGGACCGCGGTCCATCGCACGCCATTATACGTCGTATCCCAGTGCGAACGGGCAATAATGGTCCAGGCGGAGTCAAACGTGGCAACACGATTTCCCAGGGGGCCACCCACCGGTCGACTGGGGACCGCGACCGTGTTCACGCAACCTGCACCCGCCACGGCAAGGTGCGGCGTCCGATGTTGGCACGCCGCGAGAGCCAGAGCCCCCAAACACAGCCACGAGAGGCGGCCGGGGTTCGGCCCAGCGGTGCGAACACCGCGCGAAACTGCGGAGCGATGAAAGAAATCGAGGGAACGCATGAATCCTGAGCAAATGTGCGCGTTCGCCCGTTCGGCGCGACGCGAAAGCCGTCCGTGACTTACGAGCGAGGGGACCGCTTGGTTACCATGCACTGTTCGAAAGCAGTGTCACTTGCGAGCCTGATCAGCTCGAGCTCCGTATACGCGCCCCGACCCAGAAAAACGGTCCATGTCCAATCGCCTGCACGCTTTGCACGCCCTCGGTCAGTCCCTGTGGCTTGACTATATCGACCGCACGATGCTCGCCAACGGCGATCTGGAACGGCGTATTCGGGAGGACGCTCTGATGGGAATGACGTCCAATCCCACCATCTTCGAAAAAGCGCTGGCCGAGGGCGCGTCCTATGACGCGCAACTCGCCACGCTCGCCACGGGAGTCTCCGACCGCGACGCTTTCGAGTTGGTTGCCACGACCGACGTACGAAACGCCTGCGATCAGTTTCGTGGGGTGTACGACGCCACGAACGGCGTGGATGGGTACGTGTCACTGGAAGTGGCGCCCGATCTCGCCCTGGATGCCGAGCGTACCGTCGCCGAAGCGCGCAAACTGTGGGCTATCGTCGATCGCCCAAACCTGATGATCAAAGTCCCCGGCACGGTTGAAGGCGCGGAAGCGATCCGTCGGCTGATTGCCGATGGCATCAATGTGAATGTGACGCTGCTGTTTGCCATCGATGCGCACGCGCGCGTGATCGAAGCGTTCCTCAAGGGCCTCGAAGATCGCGCCGCGGTCGGAAAGTCGGTCGCGAAAATTGCGTCGGTCGCGAGTTTCTTTGTGAGCCGGGTCGATTCGGCCATCGACAAACAATTGGATACGATGGCGGCTGGCGAGAAAAACGACGCGCGCAAGAGCGCGTTGCTGGCACTGTGCGGCAAAGCGGCAATCGCCAACGCGAAATTGGCGTATCGCTTGTTTACGCAGCAATTCTCCGGCGCGCGATGGGACGCACTGTCAAGCAAAGGCGCGCTCCCGCAGCGTCCGCTGTGGGCCAGCACGAGCACCAAGAATCCCCACTATCGCGACGTGATGTACGTCGAGGAATTGGCCGGACCCGATACGGTGAACACGTTGCCCCCGGCGACGCTCGAAGCGTTTCGCGATCACGGCGAAGCGCGCGTGGCAGTGGACGTCGGAGTGGACGAGGCCGAACGCGTGCTCGCCCAACTCGACGCCCACGGCGTCTCACTGAAGAAAGTGACCGATCAGTTGCTCAAGGAAGGACTCGCCTCGTTCGAACAGTCGTTCGTCACATTGCAGGCAGGTCTCGAGCGCAAACGCACGGCACTGCGCGCTGCTTCTTCAAAGGGAGCAAACGTTTAGTGTCGCCGGCCGATGAGTCGAAAGACGATGTCGTGACGATTCCGCGCATCGGTCCTGAAAACGCGACCGCCGATCATACCGCACTCCCCGCAGCCACGGTCAAATCGCGCAGACATTTTCCGCGCACCAAAATAGTCGGCACCCTCGGCCCCTCCAGCAACACTGCAGCCAGTATCCGTTCGTTGATTGAGGCGGGTCTCGATGTCGCGCGTATCAACTTTTCGCACGGCACGCACGAGCAACACGCGAAAACCATCAGGACCGTGCGCGAAGTTGCCGATGAACTCGGACGACCGGTAGCAATTCTCGGCGACTTGCAAGGACCGCGTATTCGCATCGGCGACTTGCCTGACGTGATCGAGCTGGTTGACGGTTCCGACGTCGTGTTGGTGCCCGAAACGGTTGCGCAGGTGGACGGCGAAATTCCAATCACGTACGACGCCCTCGCCAACGATGTTCAAAAGGGCAACCGCATTCTGATCAACGATGGTTTGCTCGAACTGCTCGTGACAGACGTCAAAGCACCGCGCGTGTATGCGCGGGTGGTGCACGGCGGACCGCTCAAGAGCCACAAGGGCATGAACTTGCCCGGAATCGCGGTGTCCGCGCCGTCGCTCACGGAAAAAGATCTCACCGATCTCGCCTTTGCAGTCGAACACGGACTCGATGCGCTCGCGTTGAGTTTTGTGCGTCGCGCCGAAGACATCACCGGCATGCGCGCGCTGATTCCGAAGTGGATGATCATCGTCGCGAAAATCGAGAAAGACGTCGCGCTCGCGAACATCGAAGAAATCATGCGCGCCACCGACGCCGTCATGGTCGCTCGTGGTGACCTTGGAGTCGAACTTCCGTTCGAAGAAGTGCCGATCGCGCAGAAAAACATTATCGCACTCGCCAATCAGCTGGGTCGCCCCGTCATCACGGCGACGCAGATGCTCGAGTCGATGATTGAGCACCCGCGCCCGACCAGGGCCGAAGCCAGCGACGTTGCGAACGCCATTTTGGATGGGACGGATGCAGTTATGCTTTCGGCCGAAACCGCCGCCGGCAAATATCCGCGTCTCGCCGTCGAAGCGATGCGTCGTATCATCACCGAAATCGAGACGCATCCGCGCCCCGGCCACGTGATGCGTGCCGAACGTCGCACCGTTGGCGGAGTTGCGACAGAAGAAGCCATCGCGGCTGCAACGGTTGCGGCCGTCCGCATGATGGATGCGCCGCTGGTCGTGGTGTTCACGAAAAGCGGATTCACGGCACGTATTGTGGCATCGCATCGTCCTACGGTGCCGATTTTGGCGCTCACCGACGAGCCCCGCGTGTGTCGTCAGCTGTCGCTGGTGTGGGGTGTGGTACCGCGGCTCGTGCCAACCGCGCGCGGATACGACCACATGGTGGCAATGGCGCTCCGCGAAGCGCTCGATCTGGGGCTCGCGTTCAAAAACGATCGTGTTTGCGTAACCGCGGGCGCTCCGTTTGACGTGCCGGGCACCACCAACCTGCTCAAAGTCGAAGTTGTGTAAATGAAGCTGACGTTCCTTGGTACGGGAACCAGCTTCGGTGTTCCGCAAATCGGATGTGGGTGCGCAGTATGTCACTCTACCGACGCGCGCGATAAACGTACACGTTCCGGCGCCATCATCGAATCGCGAACCGGAACGCGAGTATTGATTGACACGCCGCCCGAACTGCGGTTGCAGCTCGTGGCGGCCGGTGTCGGCAGCGTCCACGCAGTGGTGTTTACACATGCGCACGCCGACCACATTCACGGCATCGATGACGTGCGCGCCTTCACGATTGGCCGCGCGTCTCCTCTGCCGGTGTACGGATCAGCGCAAACGCTGGCGGACATCGCGCAACGCGTGCCGTACATCCTGAACGAAAACATGAAGCCGCTGCCCGGTACGTACAAACCCGAAGCGCGTGCCTTTCCGGTGCAGGCGGGTGAATCGATTCATGTTGGCGATGTCACGCTCACCGCGATCGACATCCCGCACGGGCACACTCCGGTTTTCGCCTATCGCTCCGGCCCCCTCGGCTACGTCACTGACGCGAAAATCATTCCCGAAGAAGCGTTTGCGGCGCTGCAAGGTGTCGACACGCTCGTAATCAACGCGCTGTTTCGCACGCCGCATCCCACCCACCTGTCGCTTCCCGAAGCACTGGCCGCCGCCAAGCGAATCGGTGCGCGCCGCACATATCTCACCCATTTGACGCACGACAACTTTCACGCGCAGTTGGATGCGGAGTTGCCCGATCACATTTCACCGGCGCACGACGGTTTGACCATCGAGATTCCGGAGTAGCTGAAACAAGCAACACGAAGAAATCTCCGCGGAAAGCTCGGCACCAGGAGCGCAGTTCTCCGCGTCCCCGCTACCCCCGCGATCTCGCCGCGTGGCTTTTGTGGAGATAATGGGTAGGGAAGGGAGCATTCCCGCCGAACCCCGAGTATCGGGCGTAAGTCACCAATCGTCTGGCGACAGCGGCTGACTTTGCTCCTGCCCTTGCCGCAACCTTCCATGCACTCGAAGTTCCTTGGGTCCCGGCGCGGCCACGGCCGCGCGCGTCCATGGAATGCCTTTTCCCCCTCTGTCCCGCCCCACGCCTACCCGGCGCCGGTGGCTCAGGTAGCCGATGACCGAACCGCAACAATCCCTTCCGTTCGATGGTGCCGTTAGCGTCACCAAAGGCAAAGTGCAACTCTCGCGCCCAGAGACCCTGGCCTCGGCACACATGGATTCCCTGGTGCATCAGGCAGTGTTTGGTGATGCCGTCGAGCGGGAGTCGGCGCGCTGGCTGATTTGGGAGCTCGGCCAGATTGTGGGCGTCCGTCCCGCGTCCATCCACGAGTTGTACATCGCTCGGGGCCAGGGCAAATGTCAGGGCTTTACGGTTCCGGCCATGAACGTGCGTGGCATGTCGTACGACACCGCGCGCTCAATTTTTCGCACGGCGGTCAAGCTGAACGCGGGTGCGTTCATTCTGGAAATCGCGCGTTCGGAAATCGCCTACACCGATCAACGGCCCACCGAATACGTCGCGGTAATGCTGGCCGCCGCGCTGCGTGAAGGATTCCGCGGCCCGGTGTTCATTCAGGGCGATCACTTTCAGGTCAATCACAAGAAGTTTGCAGTCGATCCTGTGACCGAGGTCAACGCCGTGAAATCGCTGGTGAAGGAAGCGGTCGCGGCCGGATTCTACAATATCGATGTTGATACGTCGACGTTGGTCGATCTGTCGAAGGAAACGCTAGCCGAGCAGCAGCGCCTCAATTACGAAACATGTGTGGATATCACACTTGCAGTTCGTGCCGAGGAGCCGCGCGGTGTTACGATTTCAATTGGCGGTGAAATTGGCGAAGTCGGAACCGAAAACAGCACACCGGCCGAACTTGAAGCGTTTATGGACGGGTACAACGCTGCGCTTGAGACGGCGAAGCCGGGTACGGCGGGTCTTTCCAAGATCTCGGTGCAGTCGGGGACGTCGCACGGCGGCATCGTGTTGTCGGACGGATCTATCGCCGATGTGAAACTTGATCTGGACACCCTGGGTACACTCTCAAGGATTGCCCGCGACCGTTACGGGATGTCTGGTGCGGTGCAGCATGGCGCGTCCACGTTGCCCGATACGGCGTTTAATAATTTTCCGAAAACCGAAACGGCCGAAATTCATCTGGCGACCAACTTCCAGAACATCATGTACGATCATCTGCCCGAGGACCTGCGGAAAGAGATCTACGGGTGGCTGGGTGAGAACGCGAAAGATGAACGTAAAGCCACCGATTCCGACGAGCAGTTTTTTTACAAGACTCGCAAGAAGGCCATCGGACCGTTCAAGAAACGTTTGTGGGCGTTGCCCACCGACGTGCGTGCAAAACTTGGAACCACGTACGATTCCAAGTTTGAGTTTCTCTTTCGCCAGTTGGGCATCGCTGATACGCGTGACATTGTCGCGAAGTTTGTCACGATGACCGAGTTGCATCGCGTTATGCCTACCGACGGTACGCCGGCGATGATGGCAGCTCCAGACGATGCAGATCTGAGCGACTGATTTGGTTCGTGCGGCGCGTGTCAATTCTGGCGCGTGCTGCATCTCTCAGCTTTCGTATCATCTACTGCATTATTACGCCGCACAGCTGCGGCAGGAGGGTGGAATGTCACGCTACGATTACGACGATGATCAGGTAGTAGTAGTGGAACGCGACAGTGGCGGCATGGGTGTCGGCGCGTTTGCGCTCGGCCTCGCCATTGGTGCCGCTGCGGCGCTGTTGTGGGCGCCGACGTCGGGTGAAGAAACCCGCGCTCGTATTCGCCGTGAAGCGCGCCGCGCCAGCGTCCGAGCCCGTGAGTTCAAGGACGACATCACTGAACAGGTCGTTGATCGCGCCGAGCGTGTGCGGGATGTTGTCGACACCCGGTTGCGTGCCACGCGTGAAGGCGTGACGCGCCGTGCACAGGCCGTGGGCGACGCGATGCATGCGGGTCGTGATGCGGCGTCGCAAGCACGCCATGAACTGGACGACGCGGTCGCCGAGACCAAGCGCACGTATGCAGAGAGCCGCGCTTCAGCTCGCGCCGATCGTGCGGATCGTGACGCGCTGCTGCGAAGCAGCAACAGTGACGCCGCCGAAGGAGACGTCACTGAAGGTTGAAGCAATGAAGGATTATGCTCGCCGCATCTGGAATCAGAGCGGCGAGGATAACATTTTCTTTCTCGCGGGCGGTCTCGCGTTCAACATTTTGTTGGCGCTGGTGCCGTTCGCGTTATTGCTTATTTCCGGAATTTCATTCGTGTTGGGGCGTAAGCCCGAAGACGCCGCGAATACGATCATCGGGCTCATTGATTCACTGTTGCCGCGCGACGCACCCGCCCCCGGTCAGTTGTTGCGGCAATTGGTGGAAGACGTCATGCGCACGCGCGGAGCCGTTGGGCTGTACTCCGCGATTACGTTCGCATGGTTTTCGACCCGACTGTTTGGTTCGTTGCGCAGCGTACTCGCACTCATTTTTGATGGCACCGATCGCGGGATTGTCGCGGGCAAGCTGTTCGATTTTGGTGCGACAATCGTCTCCACCGTGGTGGTGGCCGTGTATGTGGTGTTTTCGGCCTACCTCACGCTGGCGACCACGCGCGGCGCCGCATTGCTGGTGCGTTTTGGTCTCGCCGCAGGCGCAATGGGTACGCTCACGTACGTGATCGGTCGCGTGCTCGCCGTTGCTGTGATCATCGTGTTGTTCTTTTCGCTCTACCGCGGCTTGCCCCGGCGTCGCCCGCCCGTGCGAACCGCGTTCGTCGCGGCGGCAACCGCTGGCGTGCTGTTCGAGATTGCGCGCTACGCATTCTCGCTGCTCGTGAAGCGCGCCGACCCGAGTTCGCTGTACACCGGCACGATTGCCGCCGTGGTTGGCGTGGTGTTCTGGGTGTACTACGCGGCGCTGTTGTTCTTGATCGGCGGCGAAGTAGCGCAGGCGTACGATTTGCGCAGGGCGGAGCTCAAAGCCCTGGAGTCGACGAAGGAGAATGACGCTCGGAACAGCGTGGCGGCGTCGTAGCCGAGAGGCCAAAAGGCCGAAAAGCTAAGTCGCTAAAAAGCTGCAAAGCTACTGCAACCAAAGCACACAGCTGTCAGCTCTCCAGCTGCTGGCTTCCAGCTTTCCTGATCATGTCCAGCACACTTTACGCGCTCGATTCCGAGGCGCGTTCGCGGCGCTAATCTTTCAGCACTCAGTGAACAGAAGCTGGTAGCTACCAGCTGCAAAGCTGGAGGCTGTGTGCTTTGGTGGCATTTCAGAACTCAGAACTCTGAACTCTGAACTCTGAACTCTGAACTCTGAACTCTGAACTCTGAACTCTGAACTATCCTTCCCTGTCCGCTCCCCTGTCATGATCGCCGACCATCACTTCGCAGTAGACCTCCGTAGCGACACCGTCACTCGCCCTACCGCCCAGATGCGCATCGCGATGGCGCACGCCGAGGTGGGAGATGATGTGAACGACGGCGATCCAACCGTGCAACGCTTGCAGCATCGCGTCGCAACGTTGTTGGGCAAGGAGGCCGCGCTGTATTTCCCAAGCGGCACGATGGCCAATCTCACGGCGTTGCTCTTGCACACGCGCCCGGGAACCGAAGTGTTGATCGACGTGAACGGCCACGCCGTGCACTGGGACATGGCGGGTAGTGCCGCGCTCGCGGGCATCGCGTATAGGCTTGTAACGCCTTCGGGCCTCGTCGCGAACGCCATCGATGTTAAGCGCGCCATGCGGCCCCACGATCACTATGGTATTCGTGCGTCGTTGGTGTGGCTCGAGAACACGCACAACGCGGCGGGCGGTGTGATTACTTCGCTGGGGGAGCTGCGCGCATTGCACAATCTCGCGCGCGAGGCGGGCCTGCCCACGCATCTCGACGGCGCGCGTCTCTGGAATGCTTCAATCGCCACCGGTGTTTCACTGGCCGATTTCAGTGCGTGCGCCGACACGGTCATGGTCTCGTTCTCCAAAGGACTCGGCGCCCCCGTTGGTGCGGCACTCGTTGGTTCTGCGGCCGACATGTCGTTGGCGGACGAGATCCGCAAACGACTCGGTGGCGGTATGCGTCAGTCGGGAATCATTGCCGCGGGTGCATTGTACGGCCTTGAGCATCACATGGAACGATTGGAAGACGATCACGCGGCGGCACGCGTGTTCGCTAACATCGTGAACGGCGTTGGCGGAGCAAGGGTTGTTGCACCCGACACGAACATCGTGATGATCGATCTTCCAGTGCCTGTTGCGGACGACGTCGTGACGGCCTGCGAGAAACTCGGCGTCAAAGTTTCGGCGTGGACGCCGTCGCGAGTACGCGCTGTCACGCATCTGGATGCGCCGGCGCATTTGGTGGAGAGGGCTGCTGCGTGTGTGGCGGTCGCTTTGCTGGCATCGCAATCGTGACAACAAGCACTGATTGCCGAAACTTCGCAATCCTCAAGCTGAAGCCCTAATGCTGCGCAGCGAACGTTTGCGAGTCGACAATGATTATGGCCGCAGCATTGTCAAAGTTCAATCTTGACATGAACTACTTCCCGTCGTTCTGCCTTACTCGCTCAGCCGCGGCATACCGAATTACCGAATTACCGAATTACTGAATTACTGAATTACTGAATTACCGAATTACCGAATTACTGAATTACTGAATTACTGAATTACTGAATTACTGAATTACTGAATTACTGAATAACCTCTTACCGAATTACCTAACCGTCATGGAGATTCAAGATGAAAAAGACGTTGAGGTTCTTGGTCGCTGTGTTGGCCGTCACAACCGTTTCCAACATTGCCTATGCTCGAACGATGGTTGAAAACAACCCGTGCCAGGGCGTGTCGTGCGGTACTACAACAGAGTGTCAGAAAATCTGGGAGCAGTGCGTCTGCTGGGGCATCGCATGGCCACCAGTCTGCATCAAATGGGTGGGTGAGCAGTAGTACTTTCCTGATCCTGGAAGGATAAACAAAGTCGCCGTGGCTGAGCAGCAGGCGCCGCATTCATGCCTTTCATGATGATCAATAACTAGTCGCCGTGGAGTAAAGATTGTGAAACCTTCACGGATGGACAGGGGCATGGTGGCCGCTGCATTAGTACTCGGATTGTGCGCTCTTCCACTGACAGTCAGCAACATAAAACGAACTTTTTACGCGAGCACGAGCGAGCCTGAATCGTACTCGCCGGATTGGCGCGAACTGACACAATTTGGTATTCATCTTGGTGCTGAACAACCGCTTTACCCGCTCGTTGTGTACACCGATTACGAATGTCCGGCATGCAGAAAGCTTCAGATGGATTTAAACCTCCTGCGAGCCAAATATCCAAAGGACCTTGCGGTCGCGATTCATCACATACCGTGAAACGGCCACTTGATGGCGCGGGAAGCAGCGCTCGCAGCCACATGCGCGAATCATCTCGGCAAAAGCGAGCAGTATCACGACGCAGTTTTTCGCAAGGCAGATGAGCTCAAGCCACTGCTTCTGTCGACGCTCGCGCGTGACATGGGAATCGATTCACTAACGTTCGCAAATTGCCGAACTGCTTCAACAACAATTGCAGAATGGGATGCTGACACAGCGATCGCGTCCAGGAACAACATTCAAGCAACACCAGTTGTGCTGATCGATTTGCTTTTGTTTGTGGGGAAACCGAATGGTTTGCAGAAGATGGTCCGGGATCAGATCAACGCCGCGCGGCGGACCGCGCGTTCCTCGTCACTTGAGGTGGCACGGCCTTGAAGACTATTGCCTTCGTGACCATCGCTTGCGTCGCATCATCAGCCAGGAGCTCATCGGAGAAGACGGTCCCTGCTGAGGTGATGCTTCGAATACCAGCAACGTCGGCTAACGGTGATCCACAGTTCACGCATATTTCGTCCGCCACCCGACTCACAAACGGAAACTTGGTCATCGCCGATGTCTACGATGGGCAGGTATATTTGTTCGACAAGGTGGGCAAGCGTCTCAAGTCGTTAGCCCTGAAAGGCGATGGTCCTGGTGAGTTCGCCACCCCGCGATGGGTAAGTACTTGTGGAAGAGACACTTTGTACGTGTTGGATGACTCACACAAACGAATGCAGGTCTACGCGCCAACCGGAACTTTTGTACGGGACTTTCCAGTTGGGGTGTCGCCCGCAGCATTGGCTTGCGGCCCGGATGGGACAATTGTGACCGCCGTCAACACGAGCGCGCCTGAATCGGCCAACGCGGTCGTCAGACGTGGTTCGCTGATCCTCTTCGGTGCGAATGGCGATGAGCGCTCCAAAATTGCTGGGATTCACTTTTCCGGACCAGACCGTTTGCTCGGTGACATGATCCGGGTGGCTTATTCCGGCCGAAGCCTCTTTTACGGTAGTGGAGATTCAGCAGTTTTGCAGGTGCGCGATGTGGTCGCGCCAAACAAATTGCGAACCTTTGACGCGGGAATTCCCGGTCGAACTCCAACGGCGGAGCAGCGTGCCGAAGAGATCGAGGAGCTCTCGACTCGCATCAACGCACCGGTGGGAATGCTTGGAGGACTTAGAAAGATGTATGCGGCAGTGCCAACTGCTTCAGTCCTGCCGGCCTGTGCGGGACTATATTGCGATCCGAATTCGAAAGCTTTGTGGGTCGCGACGTCATTTCCGGGATCCGGTAAGACCGAATTAACCAAGTTTGACTTGGATGGTCGCAAAACGGGCGAGGCAGTTGTGCCCTTGGATCTCCGGATCTTCGAGATTCGTTCTGGCATACTTCTCGGTTCGGAGCGTTCTCGGGACACCGGTGAACAAGCTCTCGTTGTTGTCAAACTTCCGGTCAGTCGGCAGTAGCAGTGGTGAGAGTCGGCAGACCCGGGATCGTTTGCCCCTTTCAGCAATCTCTCGACCACTTGTCAGAAATCGTGCGAATGCCCATGTTGCTAGTGCTCCGGGTCCCGGAGGGCATCGGCCCGCCAACTCCGCCAGGACCCCGAAGGTAGCAACGGTACGTGGTGTCTGACGTCGCTTCGCCAGACCCGGAGCACTCTTCGCGGGGGATCAATCGCCTAACGGCCTTGGTCCCCCGCGATTTTTTTTGCGCCGCGAATTCGTCCGATTTCGTCGTCTCCGAGACTTTGTCCCCGGCGCTAAATTCCGAAAATGTCGCTCGCCCTCGCCCGCAAATACCGCCCGCGCAACTTCGCGTCCGTCGCCGTGCAAACGCACGTCGCCAACACACTCAAGGGCGCGATTGCCCGTGATCGGGTCGCACACGGCTATCTGTTGTGCGGCCCGCGCGGCACCGGAAAAACCACGCTCGCACGCGTGCTGGCCATGGCACTCAATTGCGACCGCCGTGGCGATCCCGAACTGAACGGCGAACCGTGCGGCGTCTGCGAGTCGTGCCAGCGCATCTGGGCCGGTTCGACCTCCATGGACGTGGTTGAAATCGACGCGGCGTCCAATCGCGGGGTCGACGACGCACGCGAACTACGCGAGAGCGCGCGCTACGCACCGTCGGGGGAGAGCCGCTACAAAGTCTACATCGTCGACGAAGCGCACATGCTCACGCGCGAAGCCTGGAACGCATTGCTCAAAATTCTGGAAGAGCCACCGCCACGCGTCGTGTTTGTGTTTGCGACCACCGAACCACAAAAAATTGCCCAGGCGGCCGCACCCGTGTTGTCACGGTTGCAGCGGTTTGATCTCAAGCGAATTGGACCCGCCGAAATTCGCGATCGGTTGTCCGAAGTGCTGCGCCTCGAACAGGTCTCGTTCGAGCCCGACGCGCTCGCGATGATTGCGAGAGCGGCCGACGGTGGATTGCGCGATGCGTTGAGTTTGACCGATCAAGTACTGTCTCTGGGCGACAGCAGCGAAGTCACCGCCGATCGCGTGCGAATTGCGTTGGGACTTGTGCCGGAGGACGTGTTTCTCGAACTGCTCGATATCATCGCCGAACGTCGCGCGGCCGACGTGTTTCCGGTCGTGCAGAAACTGGCCGACGGTGGGGCTGATTTTGCGCTGGTACTGAACGGACTTGGCGATTTGTTACGCGCGCAACTTGCGATTGTACTTGGTGGATCCCCCGCCGAAATTTCCGATCGTCTGCGCACGGAACTCACGAGCAAGAAATCGTGGTTCACGGCCGGTGATCTGCTGCGCATGTTGCAGGCGCTCATCGAAATCGAGCCGCTGTATCGCAAGAGCGGTCAACCTCAGTTACTGTTCGAAACACTGCTGCTGCGTTTGTCGTTGCAGGATCGCACCGTCGAACTCGAGGAAGTGCTGCGCGGATTCGGTGCATCCGAATCCGTCGATCCCGCGCCACGTCGCGTCACCAAAAGTGATGGTAAGGTGGCGCCGGCATACGCGACGACGTCTTTGGTAGCCGAAGTGCTGCAACCCGTTGCCCCGCCCATTCCACGTTCCGCTACGCAGCGCGTTGCTGAAGAAGCGGCCGCGGCACAGGAAGCCGCCGCACACGCACCGCGACCCGAAGTACGCGCGACGTCCCCCGCTCACAAGACTGGAGTCGTACCCGCGTCGCTGGCACAAATCCAGGCGCGCTGGAGTGATGTCGCCGACGCGCTCAAGCGCGCGAACCACAGCGCGCTGACCGCCGTGGTTGGGCATCTCGAGCCGCAGGAACTGCTGGCCAACGGGACACTCGTTCTGGGCTACGAGCGTAACAACGACACGTGGGCCGCGGCGGCCGAAAGTAGGCGACCCGATTTGCTGTTGGCTCTTCAGGCGGCGTTCGAGGGTATCAGAGCGTTCGCGTTGCGCGCGAATGGTGATCCAACACCAGCCAATCGCGCCACGAAACGACTCACGGCGCAAGACGTACAGCAACAGCGCACCGATCAACTCACGTCGCGTAGTCCACTGCTCAAGGCCGCGGTACAGAGCCTCGATCTTGAATTACTCGACTAGCATAAACAACGCCTCTCCAACCACGTCATGGCCGATTTTTTCAAGCTCATCGAGCAAGCAAAACAAATGCAGGGCGGTATGCAGAAGATGCAGGACGATCTCGCGCGCACGACGGTGTTTGGTGCGTCGGGTGGGGGGATGGTGACCGTCGAGTCTGATGGAACCGGTCGCATCAAACGAGTCAAAATCGACAAGTCGGTCGTGAACCCCGATGACATCGAAATGCTCGAAGATCTCGTCGCGGCCGCAGCTGCCGATGCGCAAGCGAAAGCCGCCGTCAGCGCACAGGCCGAGATGAGTAAGCTTACCGGCGGCATGGACCTTCCGTTCAAGTTGCCGTTCTAGTCTGAATGTCGGTCATCGACGAACTCACCAACGAGCTGGCTCGGCTACCAGGGATTGGTCGGAAAACGGCGCTCCGCCTCACGTACCATTTGCTCAAGCAGCCGGCCGATCAGTGCACACGTCTCGCGACCGCATTGACTGAGCTCAAGCTCCGCATTCACCCGTGCAAACAGTGCGGAAATCTGACCGAAGCGGCGCTCTGCAGTTTTTGTTCCGACCCGCGCCGCAACGGGGCGATATTGTGCGTCGTCGAGGACGCGGCCGACATCTCCTCCATCGAACGATCAGCCGAGTATCGCGGCCTGTATCATGTGCTGGGGGGCCGTCTTTCACCGTTAGACGGAGTTGGTCCGGACGATCTCGCCATCGATCAGCTGGTGCAACGGGTTGGTGAGCGTCAGGTCACCGAAGTGATACTTGCCACCAACCCGTCGCTCGAGGGCGAAGCCACCGCACTGTACGTCCAGCGCCAACTCTCCAGGGCCGGCATCCGCATCACACGTATCGCTCGCGGCCTCCCGGTGGGCGGTGATCTCGAATATGCCGACGGCGTGACAATCGCTCAGGCGCTCTCGGCTCGTCGCGACATGATCTGACGGCGCGGGACCCGTTTCACGCTGGGGTATTTCGGGGTTTCGCGGAACTGAGTTACTTTCGGGCATATCCAGGCGTTGATAGTGCGAGCCTACTCCACGAATATTGCGGTGGATCCTACACCCAGTGTTTCGCCGGCGCGCCAAAGAGGTACTGCGCAGCACGTCACACTGATTACGTTCGTAGACAGAGCCCGTGTTCCCGCTGCGTAACGGCGGGAGCCGAACGCCGAAACCCCTGTAACCCACGTCCATGCCTGTTGGCGCCGCTACCTGGTCATTTACCGAAGATGACTTCGGGACCATTACCACCGTGTTGCAGCGGTTCCTGTACGACGCCAAGGCGCGTTGCGCGCTTCTGGTCGATCGCAGCGGACAACTGGTGGCCACCGTCGGCGAACCACCCAATTTCGACGCCACCGCGTTTGCGACGCTCACGGCGGCCGATTTCAGCGCGAATGATCAACTGGCGCGACTGATTGGGGAAAGCGATTTCAACGTGCTCTTCCACCAGGGCGAACGCGAGTCGATGTACCTGGCCGACGTGGCGCGTCGCGTCATTCTCGTGGTGCTGTTCGACAACCGCACGACTTTGGGCCTGGTGCGTCTTAAAATGAAGGGAGCGGTCGAAGATCTCACGAAAGTGTTCGAAGGGATTTTCGCTCGGGGGACCGGCGCGCAGGCAGGGGCGCCGGGCCTGCTGGCGGGAGCCGAAGACGAGATCGATCGCCTGTTCCAGTAGAAAGGGGATTCGCCGATGTCGATGATCAATTACGCGTCCCGGGAAATCAATTGCAAAATTGTGTTCTACGGCCCAGGGCTTGGTGGCAAAACCACCAATCTCGAATACGTGTATGGCAAAGTGTCGCCCAACACACGTGGCAAGCTGATTTCACTCGCGACCGAAACCGAACGGACCCTGTTCTTCGACTTTCTTCCGGTCGACCTGGGGACCATTCGCGGCTTTCGCACGCGATTTCATCTGTACACAGTGCCGGGTCAGGTCTACTACAATGCGAGCCGCAAGCTCATTTTGAAGGGAGTGGATGGAGTGGTGTTTGTCGCCGACTCGCAAGCCGAGCGCGCCGAGGCCAATCTCGAGTCCATGCAGAACCTGTACGACAACATGTCGGCTTACGGGTATGATCTCACGCACATGCCGTTTGTAATTCAGTACAACAAGCGCGATCTTCCGAACGCGTCGCCGCTGTCTGAATTGCAGGAGATGTTGAACCCCGGTTGGGAAGTCACCGAGCCATCACGTAAGCGCGTTGTACCCGACGCGGCACGCCCGGGTGAATTCTTGGTGTCACAGTTGTCCACCGGTGAGTGGGTCGAACGGGCGCCTTACTTCGAAGCCGTTGCTGTCGGCGGTGATGGAGTGTTCGACACGCTCAAAGCCGTATCGAAACTCGTTCTGAAAACGCTCGCGTAAATTAGATCAACCGTTCATCCGCGCACGAGGCATTCGTGAACCTTCCCAACGCGATCACCGTCGGACGCATTGCCCTGACGCCCATGATTGCGTGGTTACCTTTCACGTCGTCGTGGACGTTGCGGTTCGTCGCATTTCTGTTGTTTCTCATCGCGGCTATTTCCGACTATTGGGACGGGTACCTCGCACGCTCGCGCAATGTCGTGACCGATCTCGGTCGCCTGCTCGATCCGCTGGCCGACAAGTTGTTGCTCATCGCGACACTCGTGCCGATGTACATGCTGCAGAATTATTCGCGCTTCGTCGTCGCGCTTGAAAATGTGGTGCCCGAGCCCCCACCGTTCCTGTTCATCACCCCGTTCGGCCGCGTGTCGTTACCGCTCTGGATTGTGTTGATCGTTGTCGGCCGCGAATTGTTCATGACGTTTTTTCGTCAGGTAGCCGCGCGTCGCGGATTGATTATTTCAGCCATTGGCCCCGCCAAGTGGAAGACCACGTTCATGAGTATCTGGACCGGGGCAGCGTTCTTCTGGTTTTTTATCGCAACCTGGGCGCAGCAGGCCGGCGTGACAGATTCGGTGAAATGGCGCGCGTTCGCAATGTTCAATGGGCTTGTTGGTGTGCTCGCCATGACCGGCGCGGTCGCTCTCACGCTCTGGTCGCTGTTCCTCTACCTGCAGCGCTACGGTCGTCGCGTGGTGCATCCGGTGGCGTCGCGGTAAAAACGGGGTCACTAAAAACGGGGTCAGAGTCGTCATTTTGACCGAATTCTTTTGGTACTGGGGTCAGAGTCGTCATTTTGACCGAAATAGTTTGGTACTGGGGTCAGAGTCGTTCGTCCGCGCACGGAAAAGACAACTCGCCAAAGGCCACGGCACCGCTCGATCAAAGCCCCCGGCACCTTGATCTCACCGCTATTTTCCCGGCATGGATCTCGAACTGGTCACCATCGGAGACGAACTCCTCCTCGGCTTCACCATAGACACGAACGCCGCGCATCTCGCCCGCGAACTCGCGGCGGTTGGCGTACGCATTTCTCGGCGGAGCACGGTCGGTGACAATCCCGATGTCATTGCACAGGCAGTGCGCGAGGCGCTCGACCGCACCGGTGCCGTTATTACCACCGGAGGACTTGGCCCAACGGCGGACGATCGCACCAAACCCGTCATTGGCGGCATATTCGGACGCACGATGGTGCTGGACGAAGACATCCTGACCGCTCTTGAAACACGCTGGCGGAAGCGGTTCGGAGTTGCGCTGCCGGTCAGCAACCGCCAGCAGGCCATGGTGCCATCCGACGCTGTCATCTTGACCAACAACCACGGCTCGGCCCCGGGCATCTGGTTGGAAGATGAGGAGGGCCGGTGGGTGGCCATGCTCCCCGGCGTTCCGCGCGAAATGCGTGGAATGCTGGCTGACACGTTGCTGCCACGCGTGCGTGACCGGATCAACACATCCGACCAGCGCGAACCCACGGTGGTGCGTTCTCGAACGCTTCGCACGGCAAACATTGCAGAGTCGGCCTTGGCCGATCGCCTTGGCGATTTGGCGGTCGGCGTGAACGGCCTGGCGCTGGCCTTCCTGCCCGGCAACGAAGGTGTTGACCTCCGCCTGACTGTAGACGGAATACCCGCGGCAGAGGCGGAGCAGCAACTGAACATTGCCGCCGCGCTGATTGCAGCCAAGGTGGACGCGTTCATCTACGGAAACGAGCAAGACGACATGGCGTCGATCGTGCTGGCCCTGTGCGCCGAGCGAGGCGCGACTGTGGCTGTGGCCGAGAGTTGTAGCGGCGGATTGTTGGGCTCACGGTTTACCGCCATTCCGGGCTCCAGTGCCATCTTTCAAGGCGGCGTGATCTCGTATCACAACGACTCCAAGACCCGTGATTTGGGAGTGCATCCTGACACCATCAAACGCGTCGGCGCCGTCAGCGAAGAGACCGCCCGAGCGATGGCATCGGGCGTGCGTCAGCGATTTGGTACAACGATCGGTCTCGCCATCACGGGCATCGCCGGACCGGGCGGTGGCACACCTGAAAAACCAGTGGGTACTGTCTGGGTGGCCGTTGATCTTGCGGGGGAAGTGGAGGCCATTCGCGCCATGATGCCCGGCGATCGAAACGAAATGCGCTACCGTTCGACACAGCTCGTTCTCGACCGACTGCGGCGAGCGCTGATGAAGTTGCCAGCGTCGGCCGGTTGGACAGCCGACGATTGACCTTCGTATTATCACTCACACAAACTTTCCGTGGCCTGGCTCGTACGCATCTCGACAGCCGCGCCCACGTCACTGCGCGATTCGGAAATAGAATCAAGCTCCGCCTGTATTTTATAACATGACCGATCCAAACACTTCCGACGACAACAACGATTCCGGCTCGGTCTCCGATCCGATGACCGGCGCGGTCTCCGACGCACCTCAGGCCGAGGGCGACCCCGGAAGCCTGCAGCAACAGTTGGATGCCGCTCGCGACAAACATCTCCGTCTCGCGGCTGAGTACGACAATTTTCGTCGACGTGCCGCGAAGGAACGGCAGGAAGCCGGTTGGCGCGCGCAGGGTGATCTCGTACGAGGCCTCATCGATGCGATCGACGACATTTCACGCTTTGCACACGTCGATCCGACAACCGTCAATTCAAAGACTGTGGTAGACGGCGTGTTAATGGTTGAACGGAAAGTGCTCAAGTCACTCGCCGGTCATGGACTCGAACTCATTGATCCGCTCGGACACGCGTTTGACCCCGCGCGCCATGAAGCAGTCAGCACTGCACCCGCGGCGTTCGCCGAAGAAGATGATACCGTCGCTGCCGTGTTTCAGGTCGGCTACGTCATCAACGGGCACCTGTTGCGGCCTGCGCGCGTTGTCGTGAAGCAGTGGTCCGGCAAGCCCGTTTCCTGATTTTCACAAGAACCAACGAATGGCCAACGCGAAGGATTATTACGTAGTACTCGGCGTTTCCGCTTCGGCGTCAGCGGATGAAATCAAGAAGCAATATCGACGTCTCGCCAAGCAACACCATCCCGATGCAAACGCGAGCGATCCGAAATCGGCCGAACGTTTCAAGGAAATTTCTGAAGCGTACGGCGTCATTGGTGATGCGGAAAAACGCAAGCAGTACGACGACATGCGAAAGCTGGGTGCGTTTGGTGGATACAGTGCACCACGCGGTGGACCACGTCCGTCATCAGGCGGTGGTCCGCAGGCGGGCGGTCAGTACTCGCAGGAATTCGACATCGGAGGCATTGGCGGATTCGGCGATCTCTTCGCGAACATGTTCGGCGGTGGCGGTGCGCGTCCGCGTCAGCGCGCGCCCGAGCGTGGCGATACCATCGAAAAGACTGTTGATGTGCCCTTTCGCACGGCGGCTACGGGCGGCAGAGTCGAAGTCGAGCTCGAAGTGAACGAAGAGTGCGGCACGTGTCACGGTAACGGGGCGACGCCGGGCGCTACGATGCGTCCATGCGGCGAGTGTAAGGGCCGCGGCGTCATTTCGTTTGGTCAAGGAAGTTTTGCCGTCAATCGGCCGTGTCCGGTGTGTATGGGTCGCGGACAAATCCCATCAGAGCGCTGCGGAACGTGCGGCGGAGTGGGGGAAGTGCGCACGCGGAAACGTGTGGCCATCGCAGTACCAGCTGGTGTCGAGAGCGGTGCCAAGGTGCGATTGAAAGGACAGGGCCCCAAAGGAAGTGCCGGTGGAGCTGCCGGTGATTTGCTCATCACGTTTAACGTGCTCGTGGACAAGTTCTACAAGCGCGATGGACTTGATCTTGTGGCCAACGTGCCCATCAACATCGCGCAGGCGACGTTGGGTTCGCGCGTGAGTGTTCGGACGCTCGATGGAAAAAAGGTGGCATTGCGTATTCCTCCGGGCACGAGTTCGGGCAAACGGTTTCGCATTTCCGGGCAGGGTGTTGAAAAGGAAGGAAAACGTGGCGATCTGTATGTTGAAATCGCGATTGCCGTGCCTGGCGAACTTTCAGAAGCGCAGGACAAGGCGATGCGCGAATTTGCCGAAGCGGGAGGACTCAAATTCTGATTAAGCACAATGCGCGAAAAAGGTCGTGGCAAATTGCACGCCAATACCGCGCGTTTCGTTTCGCGTGTCGTGTTTCGACGCTGGTTCTCGCGGCGGGCTGCGTGAACGTATCGCTCGCGCAAACGGCGCATTCGCAATCAGCGATCACACCGAACAGGTCCCAGTCCGATAACGACACCGGTGGTTGGCATCGCGAGCAATGCCTGGGCGGTCTCACGTACGGCGCGCCGCTCAAACTTGCGGTCTCGTGGGCCGGTGGAATGCGAAAAGAACTGGCGGGCGGTCAGGATGTGTGCGCGTTTGTGTCGCCCAAACTAGGTCTTGGTGGAGCGCGTCTGACCGCGGGCATTGCGCGCACGCTTGGCACATTTGGTGGTGGTGTTGCCCTCAGTGGCGGCATTCTGCGTACATTCGGCGCGCCGTCGTACGCCGATCGCATGAGCACTTACGCCGGTGGGTCACTGCACGTGTTTCCCATTCTGGGAATAGGTCTCGAACTCGGATCGTATCATCGGCTTGGTGGTGTGTCGGGGCAGGGACGCAAATCCATCATTGTTTGGTCGGCGGGAATTGGTTTTTGAGTTATTCGTTTTTGGCAGTGTCGGGCAGTTTGCGCGCGGGTTCGGTGAACGGCGAAGTGTTGAAGGCGCTGTACGAAATTTCACACGACCACGTCACGATCAACATGTTCGACGGGATCGGCGCGCTGCCGCACTTCGATCCTGATCACGAGGCCAATCCACCGGAGTCGGTGCTGGAGTGGCGCGCGCAGTTGCAAGACGCAAAAGCGGTAATCATCTGCAGTCCCGAATACGCGCACGGTGTTCCTGGAGTGCTGAAGAATGCGCTTGATTGGGTCGTCGGCACGGGTGAGTTCATGCACAAGCCTGTGGCACTAATCAACGCGTCGCCTAATTCTCAATTCGTACTTCCTCAACTCACCGAAACACTGACCGTGATGATGGCGAATGTTCAATTCATCACGTTGTCGATGATCGGAAAGAAGCGCGACGAACTTTCCATGCGGTTGGACGGTACCGTCTCGGCCGAGCTGCGTGAGGTGCTCGCGAAATTAACGTCAGTCGTCGACGCACAACGCGAAAGCGCGCAAGCCTAATTCGTGGGGCACGCAGTTGTTCAAAGAATCAGCCGGTTTGCATTCGGTTTGCGTTGCGTACGCAGCGTATTTCTCCGCGCCTCCGCCACCTCCGCGCGCTCCGCGTGAAATAATCTGAGAATCCCAATGGGTGCTTGCGGCCCCGCGTGGGCAACATGGTTGCGGTTCACGCGGAGACGCGGAGACGCGGAGACGCGGAGAACTGCGAGCCCTTCACGAAGTTCGATTTTGTTTCGTCTTGATTTTATATTTCACGGCATCAGCGCCATTGCGCGTTGTGCTGCGAAAAACAAAGCCCGCCTACGCCGCCAATATCGGCAGCGACTTCTTCTTCGCCGGCTCCGCCGCCCCGCGCTCGGCGCGCTCAATCACACCACCGCCCAGCACCGTGTTTCCGTCATACATCACGAGCGACTGCCCTGGCGTAATTGCAGCAGCCGACTCCAGGAGCGATAACTCGATCGCATCTGCAGTGCGGCTCGTGATCGTCGCCAAGACCGGACGCGAGCGATGCCGAATCTGCACCGACACCTGCGCGCCTACCGCGGGCGGATCGACCAACCAATTCAGCTCACGCGCTTCGACACCACGGCCAAGCAATGCTTCACGTGGACCAATCACCACCGTGCGCGTGGTCGGCTTGATGTCGACCACAAACATCGGCTGATCAAACCCGCCCGGCAGTCCCTTGCGTTGGCCAATCGTGAACCGCGCAAAGCCCGCATGTTCGCCGATTACTTCGCCCGTGTGCAACATCAGTGGGCCCGGTGACAGCGACGGTGCATCGTTGCCCAGATGTTGCTGCAGGACCCGAACGTGATCACCGTCGGGCACAAAACAAATATCCTGACTCTCCACTTTCTCGGCGGTGCGCAACGAGAACTGACGGGCAATTGCGCGCGTCTCCGGCTTCGTCTGTCCGCCAATGGGCAGCATCAATCGGTCAAGCACCGGACGTGCAATACCCCACAGGAAGTAGCTCTGGTCCTTGAGCGGATCGAGTCCGCGCTCGAGCACGCGCACACCATCTCGCTCGGCCACACGCGCGTAATGCCCCGTCGCGAGCCACTGCGCATCAATGGCATCGGCCTTGACCAGCAAGTCGTGGAACTTCGTAAACGTGTTGCAGCGCACACAAGGAATCGGCGTGCGACCCTTCGCGTACTCCTGCACAAAGTCGTTCAACACGTCGTGGCCAAACCGATCGACCAGATTCAGCACGTAATGCGGGATGCCCAATTTGTCGCACACGCGTCGCGCGTCGCTCGTGGAGTCGAGCGAGCAGCAAGGACGGTCGGGAATATCACTGCCGTCTTCGTGCAGCTTCATCGTCGCGCCCACCACGTCGTAGCCTTGCTCAACCAGCAACGCTGCGGCAACGGAGGAGTCCACGCCACCCGACATCGCAACCAAGACCCGTTCAAGCCCCACGATCAGTCTCTGGCGTGCGACATCGCTGCAGTCGCGGCTCGCGGCGAAGCAGCGTTTTCACCAGCGGGCTTTCCACCAACGGTGTTTCCACCAACGGGCTTTCCACCAACGGTGTTTCCGCGCGCCTTGTTTGCGAGCATGGGCAATACTTCCAGGAGGCGCGCGATGGCGGCGTCGTCGGTCATGATACCGGTTGAAAAACGGAGAGCCGCATTTGCCATGTCGACAGATACCCCCATCGCGCTTAACACGTGCGACGCGCTCACACTTCCGCTCTGACACGCCGAGCCGGCGGAGCAGGCGATACCGCGCAGATCCAGCGCCATCAGCATGGACTCGCTGCTGACTCCCGGAATCGAAATATTCGTGATGTGCGGCGCGCGCTCGGCGCCTGAGCCGTGAATCACGGCATCGGGAATCTGCACAAGAATTGCGCGCTCGAATTGCTCGCGAAACGCGAGCAGTCGCGTACATTCGCGTTCACGTTCGGTCACCGCGAGTTCGGCCGCGACAGCGAGACCTACAGCGAACGCAACATTTTCGGTGCCCGCTCGACGTCCGCGATCCTGCGAACCACCAACCACGATGGGCTCAAGCGGCGTGCCACGGCGGATGTACAACGCGCCGATGCCCTTGGGCGCGCCAATCTTGTGTCCGGAAATCGCGAGCAGGTCAAACGGTATTTCCCGAGCATTAATATCAACTTTGCCAAACGCCTGCACCCCATCGGTGTGAAACACAGCGCCCGCAGACTTCGCGTGTTCAGCGAGTTCCTTGATGGGCTGCACCACTCCGACCTCGTTGTTGATCCACATCACGCTCGCAACCGCAACTCGTGCATCAACCACGCGCGCAAATTCGTCTTCATTGACGCGGCCGGAGTTCAGAACGGCGACAATGCGTTCCTCGCCACCTTCGCGTCGAACTTCGTGCACGGCGGCGAGCACCGCCTTGTGTTCGATCGGCGTAGTAACCGCCGCCACGCGTCCTGACGCGCGCAATGTCCGGAACACGCCAAGAATTGCGAGGTTGTCACCTTCCGTGCCGCAGGACGTAAAACACAGTTCATCTGCGTTGGCGCCAAGACAGGCCGCTACTCGTTCCCGGGCCTCATCCAGCGCCACGCGAGCATCTCGGCCCCAACGGTGTACACTGGAGGGATTGCCAAATTGGGCGCCAAAGTACGGCGCCATGGCTTCCAGAACTTCTGGCTTGACCGGAGTGGTAGCCGCGTGGTCGAAATACACTGGTTCAGACATCTCACTAACTTACCAGCAACCGGCGCGTGCCGCACCCGCAGCCAGGCCTCTTTTGCACCGGTCATAAGGCCTGATTCGCGCGGTCGCGCTGCCCATCTCAACGCCCATCGCCCGCCTCGTCGTTCAATGTTCGCGACTTGCCTGCACTGCGCCGCCAACCTCGGCTCCAACGAGGTCATTGAGTCTTTCCCGGTCGGTCGCCGCCTGGCGTTTGATGCCGCTCAAGGCCGCCTTTGGGTCGTCTGCCGGGCCTGTGAGCGCTGGAACCTGTCGCCTCTGGACGAGCGGTGGGAGGCCATTGAGAATGCCGAGCAGCTATATCGTGACAGTCGGCTCCGGGTGTCCACAGACAACATTGGACTCGCGCGTCTCAGGGAGGGTCTGGAACTGGTTCGCATTGGAGAGCCGCAGCGTCCCGAAATGGCGGCGTGGCGTTATGGCGATCAGTTTGGAAGACGCCGCAATCGTCAGCTGATTTATACGGGTGCAGCAGTTGGTGCAGTCGCCGCGCTCTATGTTGGCGGGATGGCTTTGGGCGTCAGCATGGCCAGCTTCACGGGAATCGCCGCGAATGGTGGGATGTGGGACGCCATCGTGAATGGTTCGCCCAAGAAGGTCGTCAGTCGTATTGCAGGACCTGACGGAAAATTGATGGTCGTGCAACGCAAACACGCACGTATGTCACGCGTCGTGCGTCCGTCGGGAAACGAACCATTCCTGTTGAATGTCGAACACACGGAAGGCTCGACGCTCTTGCAGGGGCCGGAAGCGATGCGCGCCGCTGCACAGTTGTTGCCGACCGTAAATCGATTTGGTGGCAGCAAGTCGGCCGTCGGTGAAGCGGTATCGTATCTCGAGCAATTTGGTGGACCCGCGAATACGCTGCAGCGCATTCAACTTACGAGCGGTACGCATGATCCATCCAATGCCGAACGTTCGAAGCGTGGTGACCTCAAGTTCAGCAAGATTCCCGGCGTATTGCACAATTTGCCCCTGAGCCAGCGGCTCGCGTTGGAAATGGCGTTGCACGAAGAGCAGGAGCGTCGCGCGATGGAGGGTGAACTCGCGGAGCTCGAACGTGAGTGGCGTGAGGCGGAGACCATCGCGGGTATTTCGGATGCGATGTTCGAGTCGCCGGCCATCGACGTGAAATTGGCGCAACTGAAGAACGCGGCGACGGCGGACGCGCGGAAGAAAGCTGAGTAGTCGCGACAAATTAGGTCCCGCTGACGACAGCCGATAAGCAACCGCAAATAACAGCAACCGCGACAAACAGCAACCGCAACAAACAGCAACCGCAACAAACAGCAACAGTAAAAAACAGCAACAGCAATTACGCGGAGAAAAGGCGGATTTCGCGGATTAAGCGGCTGCTTCGCATCCGTGCCGAATGCGAATTGTCGGTCTAATTCAACTCTCCGCATTTTTGGGGCAACTACGCGGCATTATGATGTTCTGCGTCAAAATTGTGTTTCGCTCAACAACTTGCTAACGAAGCGCACTTGTAAAGAACCGGCAAGTCTGGTTAATCCGAGAGTTCCGCATTCCTTCCGCGTTATAGCCGCTGCGGTGGCGGTTGCCTCTGCAGTTGCTGTTCCGCCGCGCGCGAATGCGATGTATCCGATTCATCCGCGCACCCCGCCTTTTCTCCGCGTCGTAGCCGTTGCTGTGGCGGTTGGTTTTGGCACTGGCGGTCCAGCCGCGATCTCTGCGTCGCCCCTACGAATCCAGCTCGTCCAACGACTTCGGCCAGTCGCCCTTCAGCAATCGCGACATCGCCCTATCCGCGAGCAATTTCCCGTTCGTCTGGCAAGTCACGCAGTAGTTGGTCTCGTTTGTCGCGTATCGAATACGCTGCACCGGCGATCCGCAGACGGGGCAGGGCAATCCGTACCGTCCGTGCACTGCCATGCCTTCCCGAAAAGCGGTTACGTGCTCCGGAAATCCATCGCCGGCTTCAGCGCGCAGTTTCTCCGTCCACTCTATCAGAATCGCGCGCGTCGCGTTGTACAAACGCTCCGCTTGCTCGTCAGTAACCCGCGACGACAGCAACAGTGGCGACAATCGCGCGCGATGCAGAATTTCGTCCGAATACGAATTACCAATGCCCGAAAACAAGCGCGGATCGGTCAGCGTGCGTTTAAGCGTGTGATTTTCGAGATGTAAACGTGCGTCGAATTCCTGAAGCGAAATCAACAGCGGTTCAATTCCGCCGCGATCGAAACTCCTGAGCTCACCTTCACTCGCCAATGCGTGCAGCGATGCCCGGCGCTGCGTTCCAGCCTCTGTCAGCACCAGCGTGCCGTTCGCGAAATCGAAGGCCGCCAGCGAAATACGCCCCGGTGACTTCTTCCCCTTCGCGAGCCAACGAAATCGCCCCGCAATCATGAGGTGAATGACCAGATACCCAGCGTCCTTTACCCTGAAAACAATCCGCTTTCCCAACCGTGCAATTGATTCAATCTCATGCCCCACAAATGCACTGACTGGCGGCGCAACGGACCGCAGGATGAACGGCGACAACAACCGAATCGCTTCAATCGGTTGCCCCACAATTCGCGCCGCCAGCGCTTCGACGTACACGACAACATCGGGAAGTTCCGGCATCTCTCGGTTGTCTCCTGTGCGGAACCTTGACCCTGAACTTCTACTTCTGAATGCTATATTCTGAATTCTGTGTTCTGAATTCTGTACTCTTCGGCCTGCACTCAGAAGGCTGAACCCTGAACCCTGAACCCTGAACCCTGAACCCTGAACCCTGAACCCTGAACCCTGAACCCTGAACCCTGAACCCTGTATTTCTGAATGCTGCAATCTTCCCGACGCGATCACCGTCGCACCGCGCGCCTCACGCCGCCGCCCCAAAGCTCGCCGCTGGCTGCTCAAGAGCTGGCCGCCGCCGGCCTTTGTTGCAGTTCGTCACCGCTCCGCCTTTCGCCCCCGCCGTCTTACAGTCCCCGCAGCACCGCTCGGACCGGCGCCGCGTCCATCCCCACCAACTTCACTGGCGCCGCCGAGAGCTCGTACCACCCGGCCGCCACGTCGTCGAGCAGCAAATTCTCCAGCACGTACGCCCCGCGCAAAAACAACTCGTGATGCACCTCGAGCGTCTTGCTGTGCCGCTCATCAACACTCGGCGCATCAGTCCCAACCAGTCGCGTTCCGCCTTTCACCAGCCATCGGGCTGCATCCTGACTGAGCACCGGCCATTCGTCCGGAAATGAGCCACTCGCGATACAGCGCCCAGTGCGAAGCAGCAAACGTTCCGGAACTTCGGCCGCAAACTGTTCCTGCATCCACTCTAGAGCAAGCGTGAGACCGGCGGTGCGCGCGTCAAGTACGTACGCCACGCCCATGAACGCCGACAGTGGCAACATCTCGCTAGCGGCCCAATTGTCTTCGACGTGAAGCGGTGCATCCGCGTGTGTGCCGACGTGCGGGCTCATCACAATCTGACTGAGATTGACCGATTCGCCGTCCGCGCGTTTCGCCACCCATCCGCACGAAAACGGCGTATCACCGGGCCATTCGGGTGTGGATGCCGAAACCGGAATGCTGATATCGATCAGGGGGCGTTCGGGTGCCGCGAGTCGAGAAACAACAGTAATGGCCGGCACCTGTCAGTTGCGCTAGCGTGCGCCGTAGAACTTGGATCGCACTGCCCAGAGCGCCGGAAAAAACCGGTGCGCAATGGTGCGTTGCAAATACTTTGCGCCGAGGGTCCCGCCGGTGCCGCCCGTTTTCGGACCGATAATACGTTCCACCAATTGGACATGCAGAAAGCGCCAGCGTGCAAAATGTTGTTCGTACTCCAGCAATCCTTCTGCCAAAAGGAACAGCGGCGTCGGCGCCGGTCCCGTGTACAATGCTTCAAGCGTGGTCTTCTCGTGCTCCACTACGCCTTCGAACAGCGCTTGCAGCGTTGGACGCGTAAGAATGCGTTCAACCGCCTCCGGCATCGGTCCGTGTTCTGTCAAAGCCTGAATGAAGTGCGGATCACGCAACCCCGAAGCCGCTTCAATCGCGCGAAATTGCACGCTTTGTGAACCACTCGATGAACCGAGGTAGGTCCGAAACTGCGCAAATCGCTGCGGCGGTAATGTATCCAACGCCGAAAGCTGCGAAGCCACAATACTCATCAACGCATTGACGCGGCGTATCGCGAGCAGCGCGTTCATGACGTCGTACGATTGCAGCGCGACTACCATCGCGTCGATTTCGTGCAGTAGCACCTTGAACCACAATTCGCTGGCCTGATGAACAACGATGAACAGCAGTTCATCGGGATGTTCCGGTTGCGACTGAGGCGTTTGCAGGCTTAACAGCTGCTGCAATTTGAGGTAGTCGCCGTAATGGATTTCGTTCGGTTCAGTAGTCACGGAAGTCAATTAGAACGTGGAGACGCCGAGTGACATGACGTCATCGACGCGCATGGTTTCGTCGGTCCAGAAAGGTTCGCCATACCGACAGCGAATGAGTGAACCGTAGTGTGCGGCCTGGTGCGTAATGATGTCGTACAGCGGTTCGCCGTTCGGATACACTTCGCCGGCCTGAATTTCGCCCGAGAATTGTGAATCGTAGCAGCGCACTGCGGCCATCTTGGCCGCGAACTGATCGGACACGTCCACCACAAACGTTGGCTTGACTGTGTCTTCCCGATACGTCAATACGTGCAACAGCTTGAACGGACGATGTTTCGGCTCGCCCGGCGCATACTTGGTAAGCCCTGCCAGAAAACACCCGTCGCGCACGAGTTCGGCGGCGAGCCGATGATCGGGATGACGACTGTGCGTGGCCGGAGCAATCACGACGCGTGGGCGCAGCCGTCGAAGGACGTTCACCAACAGGGCACGCGTTTCATTCGTGTTGTGAATGCCCGCGTCGGGAAGACCAAGATTTTCGCGAACCGAAACTCCAAGTATTCTGGCGGCGGCCTCTGCTTCCTGACCACGTAATTCGGCCGATCCGCGCGTGCCCATCTCGCCCCGCGTAAGGTCCAGGATGCCAACGCGATGTCCCGCATCCACCGCTTTGCGCAGTGTGCCCCCGCACGTGAGTTCAGCGTCGTCGCGGTGTGCACCCACCGCCAGAAGATCTACCTGTGACATGGTCGCACGTTACTGACCGATGTCGTGTCGCGCTAGTTCGGTTCCAGTTCGGTGCCCGCAAGCGCCGCCGTCGTACAGGAACCGTCAGACGGAAAGCGGCCTACAGGAACGGTCATGCGAAAACCGTATTGCCAGAACCGCCATTCGGGCATCGGCATTCGACACCGTTACTCGTGGCGCAGCGCTTCGATCGGATCGAGCCACGCCGCCCGTCGCGCCGGCAGCATACCAAACACAATGCCAATACCCACAGACACGGTCACCGCAATCGCGGTGAGTACGATCGGGAATGACGCGTCGATGCCCATCACACGCGTAACGGCGGCTCCCAGAATCAGTCCAAAGAGGATGCCAAAGATTCCGCCAATCCCGGTCAGTGTGGCCGACTCAATCAGAAATTGCGCGAGGATGTCGCGACGCGTGGCGCCCAGGGCCTTTCGTACGCCGATCTCGCGAGTGCGGCTGGTGACCGACACCGTCATGATTGCCATCACACCAATACCACCAACCAGCAGCGCGACGCCCGACAATATGATCATCACCAGAAAGAAGATGCTGGAGATGCTGTTGAAGGTGTCGAGAATCTGATCCTGCGTGATGACATCGAACGTGTTCTTGTTTGCGGGGCGCAGTCGACGCATTTCCCTCAGCGCCATTTTGACCGCGTCCTGTGCTTCCTGCACGCCGACGTTCACGCGTGGTTTAACGGGAACGAACAACGCGTTCGTCTTGTCGATCTTGAAATGGCGATCGAGCACGCGATACGGCATAATTGCACCGACCGATTGACCCGGCGGTGCGAAGATATTGGCCGGTTCTTGCCACACCCCAATTACTTGCAGGGGAATGCCGCCAACGCGCACCCATTTCTCCAACGGGTTTTCTCGACCAAACGTGCTGATGGCGGCTTGTGCTTGCAGCACGACCACGGGTGATGCCGACGATAGTTCCGACACGGTGAACCAACGCCCGCTTGAGAGTTCGCCCCCTTGAATAAGCGGGAATCCTTCATCTGCTCCAAACACCGCCACGTTTTGGGTGTGGACGCCTTGATACTCAATCCGCGCCAGCGATTGTCCCCATAACGACGCGTACTCGATTTCCGGCAGCGCGCGAATCGCCCTCGCTTCCGCTTCTGACAGGTCTGGCCGAACGCGCACGTACGCCGGCAGCATGTCTGGGTTGAGCGGTGTCTGTGAAAAAATCTTCAGTACATAAAACGTCGTTGGCCCAGCAATCTCGATGGTGTGCACAATCTGGTCGCGAATGCCTTGTACCAAGGCCGACATGGTCATAACGGTGGTGACACCAATCACCACGCCCAGAATCGTTAACGACGAGCGCAGCTTGCTGGCCATCAGCGCACTCACGGCGATACGCACGTTCTCTGCAAACGCGCCAACGCGCCGGCTCATGGTTGTGTCTTCATAGGCGCAGACTTACGCGCCATTGCGCTGTCGCTCGTCACGTTTCTGCACGCATTGCCGTGATGGGATCAAGCTTCGCCGCGCGCGCCGCCGGATACACCCCAAACAGCACTCCCACGCCTGCGCCTAACGCCAGCGACAGGCCAACGCTCCACGGCGTGACACGCGCCGGCAGCGGCGACACCGCGGAGATCACAGCCGCCAGTGACCAACCGGCCAACACGCCCATCAATCCACCGGTAAACGCCAACGCCACTGATTCTGCGAGAAACTGACGTCGTACATCGGCCGAAGTGGCACCAACCGCTTTCCGAATGCCTATCTCGTGCGTGCGCTCGTTGACCGCCATCAGCATGATGTTCATGATCACGATGCCACCAACCAGAATGCCGATGGCCACGACCGCCGGCACCACTGCGAACAACACGTTGGTCAGCTGATTCCAGAATGCCACCAGCCCCGCCGCGGTATCGATGCTGAAGTTGTTGCTGTCGCGCGGCCGCAATCGCCGCGCGATGCGCATGGCTTCCTTGGCGCGTGTAATGCCGGGATCAACCTCCTCGGCCGTACGCATCTTCACCGAAATCGTGGTGGTTTGACGTCGGCCAAACATCGCTTCAAAGCTGCTGATTGGCAGCAACACAAACCCATCAAACGACTGTCCCAACACTCGGCCTTTCGATCCGGTCACTCCAACAACCGTGAAGTGCGTGCCCATAATGCGAATATCGCGATCGACGGGATTGACGTTCTCGAACAGCTTCGATGCGACTTCCGATCCAATCACCGCCACCGGCCGGCGTTCGGCGATGTCAATGTCGTCGAGACCGCGCCCCGACGTGAATTTGTAGTCTTGTACCGTCTGGAATTCCGGAGAGACGCCGAAAATCTGTACGCTCCCGAGAGTCCTGTCGGTCCATTGCACGTCGGCCAGCGGTGTGGGCCAGCCAGATTGCAGGCTCACCGCCAACGCATCGGGAAACGCTTCACGAACGGCTGCGGCGTCAGTGTCGGAGACCCTCGGCCAACGAGAAATGAGGCGCATTGCCTCGTCGTCGTACAGCCCGAGGCTGATGGGCGAGCGGCGCACCTGAAACGTGTTCACGCCAACCATTGCCTGCGAAATATTCTCGGTCACATACGCGTTCATTCCCTGAATGATCGCGACGACCGCAACCAGAAAGCCCACTGATACAATCATCCCCAACAGCGTGAATAACGTGCGCAGCGGGTTGACGTAGAGTTGCCCGAGGGCGACCCGAATGATGTCGGTGAAACGCATGGCTCAAATTGGTGGACGGCCCTCTGCTATGACAGAGGACCGCGAACCGGGAATTGCGTGTGGTCGAGGTACGAGCCGTGCTACCGCTCGAGCGAGTTACTCGTGGCGCAGTGCGTCGATGGGGTCGAGTCGTGAGGCGCGAAGGGCGGGCAACATTCCGAAGATGATGCCAGTCACGACACTCGCTCCAACCGCACTCAGCACGGCGGATGCCGGTACAGACGCAGGAAGTGGCGTGTACGCTTTGATCACGCCTGCGAGCACTGCGCCGATCAACAGACCGATTCCCGCGCCCAGTGACGTCAGTGTGGCCGCTTCAACCAGAAACTGCCACAGGATAATCGCGCGTGTTGCCCCCAGGGCTTTGCGCACGCCAATTTCGCGGGTGCGTTCGGTAACCGAGATCATCATAATGGCCACCACACCCACGCCTCCAACAAGCAGCGCCACTGCGGAGAGTGCGAGCCCCACCATGAAAATCGCACCAAACAATTGATCGAACGTTTCCATCACGCGGTCCTGTGCAATCAGCGCGAAGTTGTTCGGTGCACCTGGCTTGAGACCACGTTTTGCGCGAAGCGTGGCGGTCACTGCGTCCATCGCCAGAGTTTGCGACACTTCGGGTCGTGGCTTAACCGAAATCATGAGCCCGCGACGGTACAGATTCAGATGCCGATACGCGGAGAGCATTGGGAAAATGGCCCGCGGCTTATCGGGGCCGCGTCCATCCATGCTTTTCAGAAAACCGCCCTTCGTGTGGTACACACCAATCACCGTGAATGGTTTTCCATACACGGATACTTCCTTGCCAATTGGATCGGACTCTCCAAACAACTTGCTGGCCAGAGAATCGTTTACGACGACCACGTAAGCGCCCGCGTCGTGTTCCGATTGCGAGAAGCTGCGCCCGGGCGAGATATCGGCGGCATCGGTCTGAATCCACTCAGTGCTTTGCGCGTCGTACCCAACATCCTTCAGCTCACGACCCCGATAACTGATATTGGCTGAACCCCCGAACATCGCGGTCGCCATTTGAATCTCCGGCAACTGCTTGATGATCTGCCATTCGGCAACCGTAACCGCAGGATTGCGTCGGTCCGGACACATTTCGTCTGTGCCGTCGCAGGAGCTGAATCCGATACCGCGCCGTCGAACCATGAAGCTGGTTGCCCCGAGTTCATCGAGATCCGATTGAAAGCTCTCACGCACACCATGCACGGTCGCGCCCATCGCCACCACCACAAACACGCCGATGGCCACGCCCGCAATCGTCAACGCGGCACGCACCCGGTTGGCACGAATGGCATCCAGCGCCATGCCAATGCCTTCCAGTGCCATCAGGACGCGATCAAAGAATCTCATGACCTATTCCTGTCGAAGTGCAGCGATGGGATCGAGACTCGCCGCGCGGCTAGCCGGATAAATGCCTGCGACGATACCAACACCGGCACCCACCGTCAGCGCCGCGAAGATTGACCAGGGTGCAACCGCTGCGGGCATTGGGGTGGTTGCCGCAATGATTGCGGCAAGTCCAATTCCCAGCGCGATACCGAGCGCTGCTCCAAACACGCTGAGTGTGGCCGACTCGACGAGAAACTGCGACATGATGTCGCGCTTCCGTGCGCCGAGTGCTTTGCGAACGCCAATTTCCCGTGTGCGTTCAGCGACGGCTACCAGCATGATGTTCATGATCACCATGGCACCAACTACCAGACCAATGGCCGGAAGCGCGGTACCAAACAGCACCAGCTTCGATTTGATGTCGTCGAAAAACGCGAGTGCGGCATCCTGCGTTTCGAGCACAAAATTGTCTTTGCGTCCGGGACCAAGACGGCGCGCCGCGCGCAACACTTCACGCGAGTTTTCAATGCCGTCGGCGACCATTTCTGGGCTCGAAGCCTGAACCACCATGCTCTGGAAATCGCCCCTGGGAGAGAGCAGCCGACCCATAGAACTCGTAAACGGCGCAATTGCGAGACGGTCAAGCGAGAACCCAAATACAGAGCCCTGCTTCTCGATGATACCAATCACTTCGTATGGAACGCCGCCAATGCGCAGTTCGCGGCCAATCGGATCAAGTGACTTGAAAAAATGATCGGCGACGTCGACGCCAATGACCAGCACGCGCGCACCGGCCGATTCGTCCTGCGCGTTGAACGCGCGTCCACGCGTGATCCCGAATTTCTTGATCGCGAAATAGTCGGCTTGCGTAGCCACCGCCTGTACCTGACGTTGCTTGCTGTAGGACGAGACGGCATACACGAAACTCTCGCTGGTCATCGCAGCGCGTGTGCCTTCCGGCAAGACGCTCCGAACCAACGCTGCTTCATACGGGCGCAAAAGCGGGCGTCGTGTGATTTCTCGCCAGTCTTCATTGTCGTCGGGCGTGAAGTCGTTGGAGCGACGCAGCGTAAATGTGTTCACGCCAAACAACTTGCCCGCGAAATCGTTCTCGACGTAGTTGCTCATGCCCTCGACGATCGATACCACCGCAATGAGGAACATGACGCCGATCGTAACGCCGATCAGCGTAAAAAAACTTTTGAGTTTTTGAACGCGAATCGTGTTGAGCGCCAGAACGATTGCTTCGAAAAATGGCATGCGGTCCGCTCGTAGATTGCTACGAGCAGACAACTACTCGTAGCGCAGTGCTTCTACCGGATCCAGTCGCGCGGCACGCGCCGCCGGAAGAAGTCCAAAAAGAATGCCAGTAAAACAACTGGCTCCCAGCGCCGCCACCACGGCCAACGGCGGAATGGAAGCCGCAATTGGTGTAAAGCTGCGAATGGCGAGAGTGACGAGCCAGCCAATGAAGAGGCCGAGACTGCCACCAATAACCGTGAGCGTGGCTGCCTCTACGAGAAACTGCCACATGATGTTTCCCCGGGTAGCCCCCAGGGCCTTTCGCACGCCAATCTCTCGCGTGCGCTCAGTAACGGAGATCATCATGATGGCCACAACGCCGACGCCGCCCACCAGCAACCCAACAGCGGACAGCGCGATGGTTACCAAAAAGAAGATGCCAAAAATGCTGTTGTACGTTTCGAACAATTTGTCTTGCGTGAGGATGGCAAAATTCGACACGTCTCTGGGCCGCAATCCACGACTGCCACGTAACGTCGCCGTTACATCGTCAATGGCCAGCTCGCGCGCGTTCGGCGCGTCCCCGCGAGGTTTGACAGACAGGCCCAGGTCATTGATCCGACCGCCCAGGTGTCGCACCAACGCAAAGACCGGCATGACGGATTTAGGGCTTTCTCCGCTCAGAAAGCCAGCTTTGTCTTCGTACACGCCGATCACCTCGAACGGCGATCCGTTGAACATCACTGTCTTGCCAAGTGGATCCTGTTCTCCAAACAAACGCTCCGCCATCAGTTTATTGATGACCACCACACGCTGACCCGTTTGCGCTTCGGATTCAGTGAACGCTCGGCCCTGATAAATATCTGGACCAGTTAGTTGCGCCCAGTTTCCCGAGTACGCCTCGATGGAGGCCGAGGGCAGGGTCGTGTTGCGATACTTGACTGCCGCCGACCAGTTGAGTCGCATGCCCACTTGTTCAACGGTAGACAATTGACCCAGCGCCTGCGCTTCACGAACAGAAATTGATGGATTTCGCAGCCACGCACACGTGTCCTCGCTACCGTCGCACGCTTCGAACACGATGGGAAATCGCTGCACAAAAAACGTGTTCGGTCCGGCGGCTGCGAGATCACTGGCAACGGAATTGTTGATGCCGCGCACCGAAGCCGAAATGGCGACGACCACAAACACCCCAACGGCAATTCCGAGAATCGTCAATCCAGCGCGCACTTTGTTGGCGCGCACCGAATCAATGGCGATACGAACGCCTTCGGTGACCGCGAAGGCCTTGGTCGTTAGAAAACTCATGGGTTATTCCTGACGCAGTGCAGCGATGGGATCGAGCAGCGACGCCCGGCTTGCGGGATACACTCCTGAAATGATGCCAACGCCGGCACCAATTGCGATTCCCAGAAAAATGGACCACGGCGCGACACTCGCGGGCAGTGGTGTAGTCAACGCAATGACTTGCGCGAGGCCGATACCAAGCGCGACACCAATGGCCGAACCCAGCGTGCCCAGCACCGCGGACTCGATCAGAAATTGTGACAGGATGTCGCGGCGTTTTGCACCGAGCGCTTTGCGCACGCCGATTTCGCTGGTGCGTTGCGATACTGCCACCAGCATGATGTTCATGATGACGATCGCGCCCACTACCAGGCCGATTGCGGGGAGCGCTATACCCGCCATCACGAGATAGCCTTGAATCTTGTTCCAGAACGCCAACGCCGATTCCGACGACTCCATCGCGAAGTTGTCTTTCTGCGCGGGACGCAAATGGCGGCGCGCACGCATGACCGCTCGAGTCGCTTCCTGCGCTTCGGGAATGCCTTCTTCGTTGGGCAACTGAATCAGCAAGCCGTCCACTTCATTCGGCTTGGAATTCAGCAGGCGCCGCGCCTGTGAACGCCACGGGGCCACGATGAAATTGTCGAGCGACATCCCGAACACATTTCCCTGGGGTTCGGCCACTCCCACCACCTGATACGGAATTCCGCCCAGCTTTACTTCGCGACCGATCGCATTGAGGCTGGGAAACAAACGCTCGGCGGCGTCGATTCCAATCACCACGACTTTCTCCCCACGATCGAGCTCTTGCGCAGAGGGCGGGCGACCTTCCTTCACTCCGAGGCTTTTGATGGCGAAGTAATCACCGTCAACCGCTTGCACTTGCATACGACGCGGCTTTCCGCCTTCGGCCGACGACACATCAACACTGCCATTGCTGACGATCGCAGTTTTTGTGTCGAAGGAGAGCACTTCACGCACCGGGGCAATGTCGCCTAGCTCAAGCTTCGGACGTCGGCGATATTCTTCCCACACCGAGCGGTCGACCTCGCCAATGTTGATGTTGGGGCGACTGCGCAGTTCGAAGCTGTTGAGGGGAATGAGTTTCCCCACCAGATCTTCTTTCATGTAGCGTCCCATGCCTTCGACAATGGACACGACGGTGATCAGAAACATTACGCCAATACACACACCCAGCAGTGTGAACGCACTCTTCAGTTTCTGAGTGCGAAGCGTTTCCAACGCGAGCTTTATTGCTTCAAAGACGGGCACGGGGGCGTTTCTCAGTAAGCGAGGGAGCACGCCCCCGGATTAACCAGCCCGCAACGCGGCCGACCAGTACCGGCCGCGTTGCGAAAAAAACAGCGTCTAATGGTTGCCAGGAACGTCGATGCCAAGTTTGGCAGCGAATTGATCGCGACGTTCGTCGCTGGACAGCAGGCCGTCACGCAATACAACGACACGTTTGGCGTGCGCGGCAATATCCGGTTCGTGTGTGACCATCACGACCGTTTGTCCCTGCGAGGACAGGCCTTCGAACACGCGCATGATTTCTTCGGACGTCTGCGAGTCGAGGTTACCCGTTGGTTCGTCAGCGAGCAAAATGGACGGCCGGTTCACCAGCGCACGTGCGATGGCGACGCGCTGACGCTGACCGCCTGACAGTTCGTTGGGACGGTGGTGAAAACGTGAGCCCAGCTGCACGGAATCGAGGGCGGCCTTCGCGCGTTCCTGCCGCTCCGATGCCGAGACACCGGCGTACACCAACGGCAATTCGACATTCTGCAACGCAGTGGCGCGGGGCAGCAGGTTAAACGTTTGAAAGACGAATCCGATTTCCTTGTTACGGACCCGAGCCAAGGCGTCGTCGGACATAGCCGACACGAGCAGTCCGTTCAGCCAATATTCGCCGGCGTTCGGTGTGTCGAGGCAGCCCACCAGGTTCATGAATGTTGACTTGCCCGAACCAGATGGACCCATGATCGCAACATATTCGTTTCGACGAATGGCGAGATCGACGCCCCGCAACGCGCGCACAATTTCACCGCCCATGTCGTACTGGCGTTGCAAGTTGCGCGTGACAATGACCCAATCCTTGGTGGGCGCGGTGCCGGGTGCGTTGACAACCGCGGCGCGCTCACCAGTGGTGCTCAGGCCAATTTCATCGAGGGCATCGGTCACGATTTCTTTCCTGTTGTGGTCTTCTTCTCATCGACCTTTGTTTCCTTCACCAGGGTGCCATCCTTGAGTTCCCGGATGGCATCATAAGTGCCGGATACAATACGATCGCCCAGCTTGAGCCCACTTACAACCTCAAAGTGCCGCTCGCCGGTTATACCCACCTTTACGGGCACGAAGGTCACTTTGTTGTCCGCGCCGACCACGAAGACACCCTCGACATCCCGCTTGGCCAGCGTCTTTTGGGCCGTTCCGTTCTTGGTGACAGCCTGCGCTGTGTCGCCATTGGGGATTTTTTCATTCTCGCGCAGGGTCAGTGCGATGATCGGAATCGACAGCGATTGCATCCGAGTATCCGTCACGATACGGGCGGTGGCGGAGAAATCGGGGCGCGTCTCTTTGGGCGGATTGAGAAGCTGCACCTTGATTTCGTAGTCGACCGCTTGATCCGTCGTGGTGGCGCTCGCGCCCTTGGTCGAGCTGTTCGAGATTTCTACGACCCGCCCAACAAAATTGGTGTCGGGGAACGCATCGATCTGGATGACCGCTGAGTCGCCGACAGAAATGCGAGCGACTTCGGTTTCATCAACTTTGACTTTCGTTTCCAGCACGCTCATGTCGCTGATCGTGAGCAGCGTCGCCGCGTCTTTGTTGAGCGTACCCTGAATTGCGACTTCGCCTTCTTGCACCACGAGACGCGTAATCTTGCCGCTCATGGGAGCGGTGATCGTGGTGCGACTCAGCGCTTGTTTCGCGTCGCGCACTCCGGCCGATGACTGGTCAACGCTGAAATTCGCGGCTTCGAGTTGCGCTTCGCCGACTTCGACCTGTGTCTTGAGCTGTTCCAGCTGCTCGGCGGTCACGCCCAACGGCGAGTTTTTTTGCAAACTGAGCTGACGCTCGTAGTTGCTCTTTCCCTGAATCAGGTTCGCTCTGGTTTGCGCTGCCTGCGCTTTCGCTGATGCGAGCTGCGCTTCGGCGCGCTGCAGGGCGGCAGTCGGCTGTTCGGGGTCGATTTGCAGCAGGAACTGCCCCCGGGTCACGATGTCGCCTTCTTTCACGGACAGGCGAATAATCTTGCCCGTGACGTCAGCGCTGACGTTGACTTTGGTGCGCGGCTGGATTTGTCCGCTGGCGACCACCGTTGCAACGAGATCGCGGTTCTCCGCAGCTTCGATGCGCACGTCAATCGGCTTTGAGTTTTTCTTCTGCTGATTGACCCATGCCAAACCGCCAATGCCACCGAGGATTATGACGGGAAGGCCGAACTTCACAAACTTGTTCATGACTGGTTGCCTGTATTAGCGAAGAGGACGGCCAACTGCAGCTTCAAGCTGCGAGAAGATCCGCTGGAAGTCGAAGATAGCGTTGATGCGCCCGGTTTCAGCGCGATTGAATGCGTCGCGCGCCTGAATGAGATCGAGCAGTGTCGTGGTGCCGGTTTTGTACTTCTCTTCGGCCAGCGTCAGCGCTGTCCGTGCCGTGCGAGCCGTTTGCTCCTGCAGGGCTACTGTCTGCTGTTGCGTGCCCAGGTTGAGCCACGCCGCATTGATATCCGCGTTGAGTTGCAACTCCTGGGTACGTAACGTGTTCTTCGCGTTGGTGAGCTGAATGTTGGCAGCCTGGATTCGGTTTTCACGCTGGAAGCCGTTGAAGATGGGCAAGGATAAACCCAGGTTCAGGCCGTACGGCAGCCGCTGAAAACCGAATGGGAATTTGCTCTGCTGGTCGCGAATAGCCGCTTCGGCAGCAGGCGTGAACGAGATCTGCGCGCACTCGGCGAAGCGATTGGACAATCCGACTTTCAGGCGAACCTCTTCGCTACGTTGGCACGACGCAATTTGGGCCGGAATCTGCGCTTGCGCTGAGCTGATGAGCAGATCAGTGTCGACTGACCGTTGCGCGTTGCCACCGAGTGAGGATGACAGCGAGACCGAGGGGAAATACGCGCGGCGCGCTGAGGTCACGCTGTACCCAGCCTGCTGCTCACGCACCTTGTTTGACTCGAGCGTCGGGTTGGACCTGCTGGCCAACTGCAGCAGTTCCGGGAGCGACTGCTGCGGCATTGCGAGAGAAGGCAATGGCTGCAGTTGCGTCGACAGGGAAGCCGGTACTCCGATCTGTTGGAACAGCCGAATCTTGGCGATGTCGATTTCGTTGTGCGCGCGAAGCACGGCCACGCGCTGATTGCCCTGCGAGACTTCCGCGTTGTCAACGTCCAGCTGAATTCCGGTTCCGACCTGCAGTCGGGCTTTGGCGAGCGCCAGCTGGGCCGCTGTCGTCGCAAGAATCGTGTCCTGCAATTTCGCGGCCGCTTCGGCCGACAGCACGTTGATGTACAAGCCAATGACCTGCTGACGCAGGCCCTGTTCGGCAGTGCTGATGTCCGCCTCGGCACCTGCCTTGCCAGCGAGCGCGCTTTTTCGATCACTGAGCATGCTCGCGGAAAAGTTGAGGCCCGCGTTAATGCTCCCACTAGTGGACAGAACGTCGTTGCTGGCACCCTGGGGAACGCCGTTGAAAAATATTTGTCCGCCCTGGCGATACCCCCCGCTGAAACTCGAGCTGACTCCAGGCAGGAAAGCGCCGTTGGCGACTCGCGCATCATTCGCGGCGGTACGACGAGCGTTCAACTGCGACTGAAAATTCGGATTGTTGCGCTTCGCCAGTGTGACGGCATCGTCCAAGGAGAGCGTACTCCCAACTGTCGGCACCGGCGCCGCAGGTGTTTGCGCGAAACCTGCAGCTGGCGCCAGAGGGCCAGCAACGCAGGAAATAGCGACTGTAAGAGCGAAAAATCGCATGGGATGGTTGCGTAAGTGGATGAGACTGGGGGCCGTACGGTGGGTCGAAGGGCACGGTTTCAGCGTTGGAACCTTTTGGAACTACTTCGGTATGGCGTCTCTTACAACATCAATGGACTTGGACGGAATCATCAGCCGCAACAAGCGACCCTCGGCATCGCCCCACAGGGTGCGAATGAGCCCAGTGCCATCGTCAAGGTTCCAGCGAAACGCCGGCCTGACCGTGCCGGCGATCGTGACCGAGTCAGCGCCTGATTCCAACGAAAGTCGCAACTGGCTCTGCGCGTTGTCCAGCAACGACAGGGCCGGAATTTCCACAATACGGCCAATTTCGCGCGCACGACCGCGCAACACAAACGCCAGTTGATGGTAGAAATCTGCCTCCAGCACGATCATTCCGGGGACGAGCAGGTACTCTCGCACCGACTCGCCCGTGGCCCTCACGGTTTGCGTCGTGAAGCGGCTTCGCAGTCGCTGGCCGCCCGCTCTGACTGTCACTTTGGTGCCTTCGCGAATTTCCAGCGAGTATCGAATCGGGCTTCCCAGCGAGTCCGTGGTGAGTTGCACCGCCACGCGCCGGTCGCCGGAAACCGACTCCGATCGCAGTTCAAACGCGCTGCCGTCTGGTGCAGGCGCCCTGCGCAGCGAGAATTGCTCTCGTCCGACCCGGTGCCCCTGTTGCTCGATACTGAAGCCACCAACATCGACTCGATCCACCTGCGCTTCGGCCGACGCGGCCACGCCAGTTTGCGACACCAACAGCAACGCAACCACGGTATGCACAATTTTCCACTTGTGCTTCCAATGACCCAACGGACTTGTCATGGTGGGCCGGGAAGGGCGAAGCGCGTTGCAGAAAGGCATAGACTGCGAAAGGTAGTCATTCGGGACTGTGTGACCTCTGCACCAGCTCCAAAAAATTGAAAGGAAAATGGTGGGTGGGCGCGCGCGGGCGGCATATTGTGCACGCGATGCTTAAACCAACGTCTTCAGCGGAGCCCGCGGGGTGGCCGCGATCATGGCTGCTGATGGTAGTGCTGTCGGTCTCCGCGATGGCCGCCTGGCAACGCACACCCAACTGGGCGCTCCTCGTTTTGGCCTCGCTCGCGGCTGTACGGGCAGTGCTGTTGCTGCCTACCGTACGCGCTCCGCGCCTTTGGGCGATCGGCGCATTGCTCGCGCTGGCCGCGACAATGGGTGTTGGCGTCCAGGAGACCTACACGCTGGGCGTCATCCGGAGCGACAGCGCCCAGTGGCTGGAAGACGACCGCGCCGAGCGTGCCACCACGATTGCCGCGCGAATTGCGGAACTCCAGCAACTTTTGACCGAGTCGGCGCAAACGGCCGTCGAGCGCGCGGCCATTGCGACGTATCCGAACTTGCCGCCGCTCGCACTCCCCGCCACCGGCCGCACCGAAGTCGGAATGGTTTTGTATCGCGAAGGGCAACTCTTGTCGCACGTGGGGCAAAGTCGGGTGCCGCTGGATACGGGAGCGCAAGGAATGTCGCTCGGGTCGACGCCGTTCTATACAGCGCTTGTTGTACGCGCGCGCTCTGATGACGGTCTGTATCAGGTGGTCGCGACCGCCTTGCTGGCTTCTGCCCCGCCCGCCGATCGTTTTACACAATCCCTGGTGCAGGAAGTGGCGGGGGCGCGTGCGTCGAGCGTGCAGATTCTTGCCCCGCAGGAGGTTGCCACGTCGGCAGATGCCGGCGAACGCACCGTGCGATGGGGCGCCGGTGCGTTTGCACGGGTGGTGGAATCTCCTCGTCGTGTCGGAGAGGCCCTCGCCACGGAAGAGGAACGAGCCCGCGCGCGCTCCAGCGTTCCATTGGCGATTTCCGCCTTGCTCATGCTGGTCTCGGGCTGGCGGCGTCCGGCGCGCACGCGCGAGCGACTCGCCATGGTGCTCGCGATGTTGGTGGTGGTGGCCCTTGTTCCGCTCGGGTTGCTCTCCAATCGCTCCGGAATATTCAGCGCGTCAAATTATCACACGCCGATGGGCAGTCGCTTCACGGCAAATGTGGCGGCACTGATCCTGACGGCCTCGCTGTGCCTGAGCGGTTTGTTTCTGGTGCTGCGGTCGCCGAAACTTTTGTATTCACGCCGCGTCGCGTTGGTGTTCGTTCTGGCGTTGGCTGGCGCGGGCCCCTTCGTTTTGCGCGACCTCGCTCGCGGCATTGTCCTCCTCCCAACCGGCGCGTCCACCAAATTGTGGATGGGTTGGCAACTCGCCATCGCGCTGTCGGGTGCGGCCGTGCTGGTCGCCGGCGCAAGCGCAGGGCAGGTCGCGATCGGATCGCGGCGCGGATTGCCTTGGTGGTTGGCACCACTCATTGCGTGTATCGCTGCTATGCTCGCGCTGCCCTTCTGGAGTGCCGCCGGTGGCTGGCCGATGTGGTATCCCGCGCTGTGGATTGTTGCGATTGCATTTCTCGCGTTAGTGCGAAGAGGGCCGGCCCTAATTGTGGGTGCGGCTATCGTCGCCGGTTGCGGCGCGGTAACGCTGACTTGGGGTCAGACAATTCGCGCGCGCATGAATCTCGCCGCGAGTGATGTGGGCAAACTGTCGGCCGAATATTCAGATGCCACCAAGTTGCTCGAGTTCTTCGCGACCAGGTTGCAGAACAGTCCGTCTCCCTTGCGCTCCGCCGATGACCTGGTTCGCGAATTTGCCTCTTCTATTCTGGCCGGTGCCGGCTTCTCGGCGCGTATTGGCCTGTGGACGCCAGAGTCTGATGATACTCCCGACGTTGACGTGCGCCTCGCCGCTGTTGTCGATACGACGCATTTTCAACGTGATATCGCGAGGCAGGCGCGCGCGCGCGGGATCGCGGAGATTCGTTCGGTCCGCAATGGACCCATCACGATCCTTGCCGCGGCTATTCCATTGCCCAACGGGGATGTAATCACCGTTGCAGTACCGCCTGTCAACGTTCCCAATTCTGGCGATCCGTTTGAAATTCTGACTGGCCTTGCTATTCGGGCGCGTGCGGAACCGCCATACAGCTTGTCGCTGAACAACGCGTCCGTCGCGCGCGAGAACAGGGCGCGTGACGACAATCCGCTCGCGAGTGCGTCATCGCAGGGAATCCGATGGTGGCGCGGCGGCGATGTAATGCACGGTGACGCAATTGATGCCGAGCGCGGTGCGTCGTCGGTGCATGTGGAAGTTGACATGCGCGGTGCGACCGCGCTGGTACCACGCGGGGCGTTGCTCGTGTTGTTTGACGTCGCCGCCGTGCTCATTCTGTGGGCGTTAACCGCCATGTCCGATGGTGGATTATGGCGCTGGCTGCGACAACGATTGCGGCAATGGTCACGATCGTATCGTATCCGCCTGAGCTTCGCTTTGCTCGCGTTTTTTGCCGTGCCCGCCGCGGCGTTTGCGGGATGGGCCGCATTTCGTTTGCGCGACGATGACCAGTCAGCGCGCGAATTGATCGTACGCGAGGCGTTGCGGGTTGCCGCACTGCAGCCCAGTCAGTCGGCGCTCTCGGAAATCTCGGATGATGTTGGCGCATCTTTGTACTTGTACCGCAACGGGCAGTTGAGCGCGGCCAGTGATCCGCTGCTAGATCATTTGTCGCCAATTGGGCGCTTGCTGCCGCGCGATCTGTTCCAGCAGCCGACGGCCGACGACCTGGATGATTTTACTGCGGTTCCGGTTCCGAACGGATCGACTACGGCGCTGGTCGGATTTCGTCGCGTGCGCATTGTGGGAGACGCCGCAACACCTGGTGCCCTCCCCACGCGCATCGCTGCGGTCGTCGCGACACCGGCTCGCGGTAACGACTACGAACTTGACGAACGTCGCACCGATCTCGCGGTGCAGGCGCTGTTTGCACTGGCGCTGGGTGCCCTCGCTGCGTTGTGGTCAAGCGGAGTCGCGGCCCGTTCGCTCGCGCGACCTGTTGGTACGCTGCGTGAGGCGGCGTTGTCACTGGCCGCCGGTGAGCGGTCGGTGAAACTCAGTGCGTCTCCGGCCGAATTTGTGCCGGTGTTCAGCGCGTTCGAGCAGATGGCGGGTGATCTTTCCTCAAGCCGCGACGCGCTGGAAACCGCGCAGCGTCGCACGGAAGCCGTTTTGCAGCACGTGGCCAGCGGTGTGCTCGCGGTGCATCCGGACGGTGCTGTTATTATCGCCAACCCGCGGGTCGAGTCGATGCTGGGCACGCGACTCCGCGCGGGAGCGCCGGTTCCGCCGTTTGCAAAATCTTCGCCGCAGCACGCGCTCTTGGCGCGCGTGAACGCGTTTCTGGTGTCTGGTAGTGAAGACGCGTCGTTTGATCTCACGATAAACGCGCGCCAGTTAACGGCGCGCCTGACGCGCCTGCCGGCCGGCGCCGTACTCACGTTGGATGATGTGACAGATATTGCGTCGGCGCAGCGGGTGCTGGCGTGGGGCGAAATGGCGCGGCAAGTCGCGCACGAAATCAAGAACCCACTCACGCCTCTTCGCCTCGGTGTGCAACACCTGCGTCGTGCGTACCGTGATGGCCGCGGCGATTTCAGCGACATCCTCGAAAAAAACGTCGCGCGGGTGCTCGAGGAAATTGATCACCTTGATGAAATTGCGCGTGCGTTCAGTCGGTACGGAACGGCCCCGGCCGAACGCGAAGCGCCGCAACTGGTACGCTTGAGCGAAACCATTCGAACAGTGCTCGCACTGGAGTCGTTGGGTGAAAGTGGTGTCGCGTGGAGTTTCGACAGTACGGTTGATGAGAGTGCCGATCAAGCGTGGGCGCGCGCCGTTGAACTCAAGGAAGTGTTGCTGAATCTTCTGGAGAACGCCCGACTTGCGCAGGCAACCAAAGTGGCGGTGCGATTGGAACGTGCAGGCGGTTCGCTCTGCATCAGCGTAGTCGATGACGGCACGGGCATGGCCGCCGACGTGTTGCCCAGAATTTTCGAACCACACTTTTCCACTCGTACGAGTGGAAGTGGGTTGGGACTGGCCATCAGCCGACGCCTTGTCGAGAGCTGGGGCGGCACGGTCGACGTGATGAGTGAATTGGGTGGTGGCACAACCCTCCGCATCACATTGCGCGCCGCCACATAACTCATTGCGTTAGAATTCCCGCATGCCGCGCCAACCACTCGCTTCGCCGCACCGAATGACAGAAGTGCCGCCGCCGCATCTGGCGGATTGGGAGTTGCCGCCCGGCTGGAGTTGGGGCGCGGAGGGGCTCGTGCGCGAACATCGGCACTATCAGGAAGTGATGGACGCGTTGGGGCGGTCGCTGGCGTTGGTGAGTGCGCCGAATCCCGATCATGCAGAGTGGCTGGCTAACGAAGCCCGTGCGCTGGCGCATCGCAACCATCCCTCGATTCCCACGACCTATCACTACTGGGCCACGTATAGCGCTAACCGCCGCGGCCCTGGATATCTGCGACGCTGGATTACTGGCGAAACCGTGACCAACCGTGTGACACGTCAGGGGCCGGAGACAGTTCCGTTCGTGTTGCAGGTGCTGCGCGAAGGTGGATCAACGCTGGCGTACCTGCACGACACGGGCGCGGCGCACGGTGCGATTTCGCCCAGCACCGTTTGGCTCACACCCGGCGGGCGCCTCTGGATTCTCGGATGGGAGTGGGTGCTGCACCGCGATCAAATTCCAGACAAGCTGCAACCGGATCCTCTGTACACTACCTGGGCGCCCGAATGGCCGGCCGGACAATGGCAGCCCACCGCGCTCAGTGATCAATGGCAATTCGCTGCCATGTTATTCACAGCGCTGACCGGTGAAATGCCGCCGGACGATCACGTGCCGCCGCTGGCGCTCATTCGACCGGATTGTCCGGTGGCACTCGCCAAGGTGATTGAACAAGGGCTGCAGCCCGATCCGACACTGCGTCATTCGTCGGTCGCGGCCATGGTGCGCGACATTGATCGCGGTATTTCCGTGCACACGAAACTGGTGTCGCCGGAAGGCGATGAGGTTCCGTTCGAACAGCAATCGCCCGAAGCACGGTTGCGCTGGGCCACGGGCGACGATTACGAAATTCTCGCGCCACTTGGACGCGGACAGTTTGGTAGTGTGTGGCGCGCGCGCGATCTGTCGCTGTCACGCGAAGTTGCGATCAAGATGTTACATCCACATATCTCGAAAGATGACGTTGCCGTTGGCCGATTCAGACGCGAAGCACGCCTGGCCGCGCAACTCGCGCATCCCGCGATTGTCCCTATCTATGACACGGATAGTCAAGGCGAGATCGTGTGGTACACGATGGAGCTGGCCGAAGGTGGATCGGTCGCCAGCCTCGTGTCACAGAGCGGAGCGCGCAGCCTCGAAGAAATTGCACCGCAAATCGATCAGATTCTCGAGGCGCTTATTGCCGCACACGTCAGTGGGATTATTCACCGCGATCTGAAACCAGAAAACATTCTGATTGATCGCTACCAACGCTGGCGCATTGGTGATTTTGGTATCGCCTACGCGTTGGGCGATGAAGCGGCCGGCAGTTCCGGCACGCCATCATTTGCCGCGCCTGAACAACTGCTTGGCGAATCACAAGGTCCGGCGACCGACTGTTACGCGTTGGCCAGCATTGTGTACTACGTGCTGACTGGTGTGCCGCCGTTTGGTGAAGGCACGAGCGAGATGATTCTCGCGCAACAGTTGTCCGAAACGCTCCCGCAACGCCTGGCCACGACCGAACTACCGGAGGCGCTGGTGGACTGGTTACGACGCGGACTTGCCGCGCGCATCGAAGATCGGTACGCGGATGCCGAGGAGATGCGAATTGCCTGGCGTCAGGTGGTGCGCACGTTGAGAAGGCTTGAAGACGCGCGTCCCTGGTGGCGCAGGCTGCTGGACGGACCGACAGAAGGCGAGCTGGTCGACACGTTCGAAGAAACAGACTCGACACGCTGAGCCTTGCTCTGGTAGAGCAACTTGTCCGCACTCGCCAACAAATCTTCGAGCGAGTGTGGTTGTGACGCGGTCACCCGCACGTGCCCGATGCTGACCGAGAGCGGCGCCGCGAGCTCGTTGCGCGCGTTGAGGGTTGCAATACGCTGATTGATGCGGCGACGTATGACCGATGCGGCGTTCGCATCGCCATCAAGCGCCAGCACGGTGAATTCATCGCCTCCCAGTCGCGCGACAATATCAGAATCACGCACGGCGCCGCGCAGCAACCCCGCCATGGCGCGCAACGACTTATCGCCAGCGGCGTGGCCAAAACGATCGTTCACCTGCTTGAATCCATCGAGGTCGGCAAAGAACAGCACCAGATCGCGCCCCTGACGACGCGCAACCCGCAACTGTTGTTCAGCCAGCGTGAGAAATCCGCGACGATTGTAGAGGCCCGTGAGTTCGTCGGTGAGCGACGCGCGACGCAAATTCTCTTCTTCCTTTTTGCGGGGAGCAATGTCACGAATCGTGACGGCAATTCCGCCTTCAACCGGCACTGCCTGATGCCACAACCAGGTGGTTGCAAAGCGTCGGGGTGACACACGCATTTCTGACACGATGGACGTACTGGTTTCCATCGCCTGCACGTAGTCGGTAAAGAGGGCGCTGTTGCACCGCAGGGGTGCCGCAGAACTTGTGCGCATCCCCAACATCGCTTCGCGCGATTGGCGGAGCAGAGTGGCGCCCGTTGGATTCACGTCGAGCAGTTCGAAGTCGTGAACGAGTCCCGCCGCATCGCGCATTGCCCGCAGCAGGAAAATGCCATCCGCACTGCCGTGCATCGCACCACGCAGCCGACTTTCGCGAGCGCGGAGGTCCGCCTCGCGCTGGCCTCGCCTGGCAAATTCGCGCTGAACCAACACCCAGCCGCCCAAAGCGATGAAGAGAGTCAGCAACCAGGCCACGGTGTTGTACTGTGCGAAGTCGCGCATTGACGCAGGGTGTGGGCGGCCGCCGCGGGTGTAAGCCCGAGGCCTCCGCCGGTGAGGGACGCCAGCCGGTTTGACTGATTTGACCGGTTCGGGAGGATCGATGTCCTAGGGTGAAAGCACCTTTCATGCCGTGCAAGCGCTGCGGCGTCCAAAAATTCCGCCGCCGTTCCACCTTTGTTATGTTGGTGTAACAAGTTGCACAACAACGACTTACGCGTAAGTCACGAAAAAGAGGCGTGGACGTGGCCCATTAATGCCAAACTTGAGCTGCCCGTACCTGCACACTTTTTGCCGCCACCGGTTCTTCTACAGCGGAATTTTTCGCCGAGCTGAGCTGTACCGGGGGTGGGCCTGCCTGTGGAAAGGGTACCTGTTACAGTTCGCCGGAGCGCTGAACAAGGCAGGGCTTTCACTTACTGAGGATGTGTCGTGACACAACGCATGGGCATTGCGCTAGCCAGCCTGATTTCCGGTATGGTGGCGCTCTATCTGCACCTGTGGAAGTTGGGAGTGGCTGGCACTCTGTCGTGTTCCGTGGGTGGACACGGCTGCGAATACGTTCAGGGAAGCCGCTACGGGTGGTTTCTTGGCTACGACGTTGCGTTGATTGGCACGATCGGGTACTCGCTGCTCTTCCTGGCCGCGATCATCGCCACGCTGCGCCGATTCGAAGACGCGCGGTGGGCAAACACGATGCTGCAGTTGATCATCTGGCCCGCCATTCTGTTCACGTTGCGACTCAAGTACTACGAATTCTTTGTGCTCAAGGGATTCTGCCCGTGGTGCCTGATCTCAGCCGTGTGTATTACGACGTGCGCCATTCTGGTGAGTTTTGACAGGCGTCGCATAAACCGCCTGACCGCGAGCGCGATACCGAATTTCTCGTAACGTTGCGTCGGGTCTCCGGGTCACGGAACGTCGGCATCACCCACCATCACTTTGTACAATTGCGCGAGGACTTCGCGCGTTTGATATCCGGGCAACGCGCGCGCGACGCGTCCATGCTGATCAATCGCGAAAAAGGTTGGTGTGCCCTGAAACCGAAACGTAAGTGAGACCATCGCGGGACCGTCGACCGGACCAATCAGCTGCAGGCCTGTGAGCCTGGCGCGTTTGACCATGGGCGCACCTTCAGCTGCGCCTTCGAGGGTGAGTACCTTGAGACGAGGCAGCGGTCGGCCCGCAGACATCGTTTGCAAATCGGCAAACGTTTGTTTGCACCATTCGCAGATTTCCGAGCTGATCATGATGATGGCTGGTTCACCTTTCGTCAGCAGCGGCACCACGTGACCATCCACCGTCTTGACGGTCGACACACCCAAAGCGGTCTCGGCATCCGGTCCATCGGCGTTCGCGCGCACGGTGTCGACGGAGGAGACCGTGGGCTTTCGTTCGAGCGTCAACGCCAACGCGACGCCGCCCAAAAAGAGCAGCGCGATCAATGCAGCGGTGGTGGCGGATCCGCGTCGTGAACGAGTCATCAAACGATCGACCTATCGATTCCTCAAGGGACTTGTCTGCAGGTTCGGCCGGGCCGGAGCGACACCGTGCGTTGAATGATCACACGACGGTTGCCGGCGCGCCACCAATCCGGCTTGGCGCACTCGATGTCGAGGCGTATCTGGGCGACCCAAATCGCAAGCAGCAATTCGTGACCCCGATGTTCGATGTCATTGCCCCGAGGTACGATGCGTTCACGCGTTTGTTTTCGTTTGGGATGGATGCAGCGTGGAAACGCGAAGCGCTTGAGGCCGCCGTGGCCGCGGTCAAAGTACGCGCCGGGCTGCGTGCGTTAGATCTGGCCTGTGGCACGGGTGATTTCGCCGTGGCGCTCGCGGTGGCATTGCCGGGTTTACATGTCACCGGTGTGGATGCGTCGCCCGGAATGATTCAGGAAGCGGAGCAACGCCTTCGATTGGGATCCGAGAATACGGCAACTCCGCGTTCGTCGTCGCTTCCGGCCAACGTGCGCGATTGCATTGACGTGCGAGTTGGCGATATGATGGCGCTCGATGCTCCCGACGCCAGCGTCGATATTGTGACCGCGGGTTACGGTGTGCGAAACGTTCCCGACGCCGCGGTTGCCGTGCGTGAAATGGCGCGTGTATTACGATCGGGTGGCACGCTGGTGACTCTCGATTTCTATCGTCCGGAATTTTCATTTTGGCGCGCGCTACTGCTTGGCTATCTCACCGTCGCCGGCAATGTCGTGGGATGGCTTTGGCATCGGGATCCGGTGGTGTATGGCTACATTTCGCGTTCCATCGATCACTTCATGAGTTGGCAGGCCTTCAGCGCGTTGCTCGAGCGGGAAGGGTTTGTTGTGGATCGGGTTGTTCGACACCTCGGCGGCGGAATCGCGTTGCACGTTGCGACGCGACGCTAGCCCGTACGTTTTCGAAAACATGGTGCGGCGTTGAACAAACTCCTTGATCGGGGTAGTGCAGCAACGGAAGGAAACGGAGTTGGTTTGGCCCACGCGTGGTACGCCGTTGCGATACTCACGCTGGCCAACATGTCGGGATTTATTGACCGGCAGATCCTTTCGTATCTCGTCGTGCCTATGAAGCGCGATCTTGGCGTGTCCGACACGCAGATGAGCCTGTTGATGGGGCTCGGTTTTGTTGTGTTCTATTCGGTGCTGGGTATTCCGATTGGTCGAATGATCGATCGCGGCAGCCGTCGCGCAATCACGGCCCTGGGAATTGCGTTGTGGAGTTTGATGACCACGCTGACTGGCGTGGCGCGTTCGTTTCCCGCGCTGATGCTCACCCGCATTGGAGTCGGCGTTGGTGAAGCGACGCTTGGCCCCGCATCCGTGTCGATCATCGCCGACGTGTTTCCGCGCCGACTGCTCGGCACCGCGATGAGCGTGTACACGACGGGCACGTTTCTCGGCTCGGGCGTTGGTTACATGCTGGGTGCATTCCTGGTGGACCGACTGGACAAACTCGGCACCATTTCGCTGCCGGTTATTGGCGACATGCACGCGTGGCAAACGGTGTTTTTTCTGGTGGGCATTCCCGGATTCCTGATTGCACTGCTCACGTTGACGATGCGGGAACCCGCACGACAGCGGTCCGATCCTACCGTGCAATTGCCGTTCAGTGATGTATTGGCGTACATGCGACAACACTCGCGCACCATCACTGCGCTGACGTTTGGATTCGCGTGTTCGGCGGCGGTGAACTACGGAATCGGTGCGTGGATGGGTTCGTTCTTCATGCGCACGCATCACTGGACAGGATCGCAAGCCGGTGAGTGGCAGGGTATTAACACCATCATCTTTGGACCCATCGGAACGCTGCTGGGCGGACGCTTGTCAGACCTGTTGCGAAAGCGTGGTCACAGCGATTCACCACTGCTCGTGGGCATTGGAGCAGCACTTGGCATGATTTGCACGGCCGCCGTATATCCCGCGGTCGGATCGGCCGACGTTGCGAAATATCTGATCATTCCGGTCAACCTTTTCGCCGCAATGCCATGGGGCGCTGCAGCTGTTGCCATGGCTGAAGTAATGCCCGCCCGCATGCGCGGACAGGGAGCCGCGATTTACCAGCTCGTTGTAAACCTGACAGCCGGAATATTGGGGCCGACGTCGGTCGCGTTGCTGACGGACTACGCGTTTCGCGACGAATTATCGTTGCGCTGGTCGCTGGTGATTTGCACGCTCGTTGGCATGACGTTGACTATAAGTCTGTTGGCGTGGGGCCGGCCCGCGTATCGCGCAACCGTTTCTTACCGGACGGCGGCGGATGGGGCGTGATGGACTGGACCGTTTGCACAGGACTGAAGAAACACGACGACCTGCGAATGACTCACTGTGGACTGCAACTGACTAACTGCACCTGACGAACTGCAACTGCAACTGCAACTGCAACTGCAACTGCAACTGCAACTGCAACTGCAACTGCAACTGCAACTGCAACTGCAACTGACTAACTGCCTTTGAACAACTCGGACTTTGCAAGGATTTTTCGGACGAACTCGGTTTGGATTCGAGGGACAGATTGGGGTCACGAATTTGGACTCCTCTTGACAACTACACTCGGGAGTTCAGGGTGC
>Ga0105047_10000375_pt1 | contig 74362 bp, 57 predicted proteins | sample MAT04_FD_78384 | JGI IMG/M metagenome (GOLD analysis project Ga0105047, IMG submission 78384) | Freshwater microbial communities from Lake Fryxell liftoff mats and glacier meltwater in Antarctica - MAT-04 (megahit assembly) | ecosystem: Environmental > Aquatic > Freshwater > Ice > Liftoff... | reverse complement strand
GTGCTCCTTCAAGAAAAAGAAATCTTCTATTGAGACTTTCCGTAAAATATTCATTGCCCAATGTCCAATGTAGCTTTTTGCTGTCTGCCGACCAATGTAAGTTGATACCTGCATCACGCGCTACCTGAGCGACTGGAACCGCTTTCGTTTTGGCCGAAAGTCCCACAGGTTGACCGGTTTTGGGCAATGGAGCGATATATACTTTGTGCAATTCTGTAAATGCAACCCATTTGTTATCTGGACTTGGTACAAAATTGGTTGTATAGCTGGTATTGAAAACGACATCTGTCTTTTGGGTTTTCAGATTAAATTTTTTGAATGCTTTTGCTATCGAACCGAACAAAAATCCACCTGTAGTATAAAATATTTCGTTCTCATCTGCTGAAAACATTGGTTTTTCTCCTTCCTGAGTGATTAGTTTGGGGTTATCGCCATTGGTATCGCTGATATATATTCCTGAGTTTGTATTGTATTGATATCCTTGATGGCCATTGCCACCTTCTTTGCGATAGACGATTTGTTTGCCATCAGGGGAGAAAGATGGTGTACGATAGATGGCAGGATCTTTGGTGATGACGGTCGATTTTTTGTTTGTCAAATTATACGTTTGTATCTTCCCAAGATTCTCGTCATTCCAAGTCACATATACGATTTGATCTCCTTGAGTACTGAACTGTGGCTCCGCTTCGAAGTCAGTTCCGTTGGTCAGTCTCTCAGGTTTCATACCATTTTGAGACATATATAGATATCCCAATGCACTGAAAATCAATTTATTTCCATCAGGGGAAGTCACTGCATTTCTCAATACTTTGATATCAAATTCTTCTTCGTAAGCTTTATTCTCAAACTGCACTGTCTCCATGAGTTTGTGTTTGGCATTGACGGTAAAAGGTATGTCTGTGACTTTTTTACTTTCTATATTGACTTTCATGATTTTTCCTTTGGCCCAAATAACTATGTCCTTATCATCTGGCATCCAGTCGAATCCCGTATAGATACCGAATACTGTCCACGCTTCTTGCTGGTCTTTGCTTAGTTGATCGTAAATAGCCCATTCTCTAGCTGTCGCTATGTCGTATATATACAAAACGGACTTTTCTCTTACTCTGCGTACATAAGCGATTTTATCACCTTTATTGGATATTTGTGGTCTGCAAGCACCACCGGGTCCACCTGTTACTCTTTTGGTTTCGCCAGTTTCTATATTGTAGCTATTGATGACAAATATCTCGCTGTTTGGGTCTTTATTATATTGGAAATATCCACCTGGATACACGTCTTCACTGTAATAAAGTATCTTTCCGTCGGGTGAGATAGTTGGTTCATTGACATCTTGCTGATCATTTTTTCTTTTGGTGAGTTGGATACCTTCGCCACCTGATATGTGATACATCCACATTTCACCTGCTCCAAGCGAACGACCAGAAGTGAAGTGTTTTCTAGCTATAATATACTGACCATCAGGCATCCATATCGCGTTGTTGAGCAATCGGAAACTTTCTTTCGTGATTTGTTTGGGATTACTGCCATCATCATCCATATAAAATATATTGTCGCCACCTGCCGAATCACTTGTAAATAAAATCTTCTTTCCATCAGGACTCCATCGTGGCTGTACTTCCCAAGCAAGTCCCGTCCGGATTGCTTTTGCTGTCCCACCTGAAGTAGGCATGGTATAAATATCACCTAGCATATCAAATGCTATTGTGCTCCCATCAGGACTAATATCGAGATTCATCCAGGTACCTTCATCGGTGGTGAAGGATACTTCTTTGGATGTTCCGGGAGGATTATTTACGTCCCATTTTGGTTTGTCTTGTGCGGATAAGCTTATTGCAAGTAAAATTGAGAAAAATGATATTAATTTGTGCATTTCAGATGGTTTGGATGATTAGACCGTAAAAATAGAAAAAGAAGAAGATATTATTCCTTTTTGGGAATGTAAAACTTAGGTTTGTAAACACGCTGCAATAATTTGAGACCATTAATACATTGCCAGAAACTTAAAGACTAATTATCATGATGATCCCAATGATATTTTCCTTTTTGCAATTGCTATATTTAAAATAAGAACAAGATATAAAGAATGACTTCTCTGCAAAAGTATAAAATATTTAATCTATGGAGTGTCGTTCAATTCTGAATCTCACTTCTGTAAAGAAAGGCTTCCACCAGTTTTGCGGCAAAATCAAAGTTATCTTTTCCTTTGGTCAATGAAGTATCATATTCCAGCGTCAATAAATATTGATTATCTACGTCCACCAAAACCTGATGAAAAGATTGTCTGGCATTTGAGTAAATGGCTTTAAATCTTTTGTCCGGAAAATAATCATATTTTGGAACATCATTTCCACCGGATAAGCCTGTCGATATCATGTCTTTGAAAAACACTTCATAATTATTGGTCAGGGTGTCTGTGTTTTTTTCCAACGTAACAAAAAGCAGTGGTACAGATGTAGTTTCCAGTTTTTTATAATAGGTACATACTTTTGTTTTTGTATCATTAGTCCCGGTTTGGAAAATGATATCTACCACTGAGTAGCCCAACATTTTTGCCATATTGCTTTGATCTACTAAGTCACAAGGCAGAAGTTTAAAATCGATTTGTACCTTTGGTTTTTCTACGTTTGAACAGTGTACCATAAGAATCGCCAAAAACATTAAAATCATATAATTTTTCATAAAGGAACTTATTTTAATAATTACAAGAGATTTAAAAGCATCAAATACCTTTGTTTTATCGTTGTTTTTAAAGCCACAAAGCATTTAAACTTTCCAGCAAAGGTAAATAATAAATAGGTATTTTACGCCTAAAATTTCTATTCATAGCATGTAAAATCGAATAACAAAAACTAAAACGAATAAATTAATGCAGCTTAATTAAGGCAGATGATGTTTGATTTATTTATATGTTGTATCCAACTAATTCACCAAAGCATTTGTTTTGATAAACATTAATGATAGTACAAAAATTAACTAAATGAGTAAATACAGTTTCAGCCATATTTTTATTTTATTGATCTTAATGATTGGTTTACAAAATGATGTGAATGGTCAGGGAGTTTTTTCTATGGAAGAACATATCGATAAATGGAAAAATTCAATGGAATACACCATGGAAGTTGCACATTTAATGCCGGATTCTTTATATAATTATAAACCAACGGAGGAAGAAATGACCTTTGGTGAACAACTGCAACATATGGCGCAGAACATGACATGGCTGGCTACTGCGTATCTGATGGATGATCAAAAATATTTAAAAGACGAAGTATTCAAAAAACCACTTTTACCTGCTGATATCCGGTCGTTGATCAGTACGTCATATGAATTTTCTATGCAAGCTTTACAGAAAATTGAAATAAAAAATCTGGATAAAAGCAAAGATTTTTTTGCAGGCCCCAAGACAATCAGACAGTTTATCCATTTACTACATGATCATGCCACCCATCATCGAGGTCAATTGATGGTCTACCTGAGGCTAAATGGAATTAAACCTCCAAAATATCGTGGATGGTAGAGTACCGTATAGTCAAGATTGGCTAGGTATGAGTCAAAAATAGAAAATTCAAGGTTTGGTATCCAATAGTTTTTCAAGATAATGATATTCAATCCCAAACAGCTTCTTTATTTCATCCACTTTTACCAATGCGGTCTCATCAGGAGGTGATTTTACGCCTGTAATCATCAGGTTTTTACCGGTATGTTCAGATGATATAAACTCAAATACTTGTGCTTTGTATCCATTTGCTTCCATCAGAAGAGCCCTGATACCATCTGTGATAATCTCAGCTTGTCTTTCTTCAAGGATGCCATTTTTTAAAATCGGAGATAGGGCGTTATGGTGTTTCATGACACTTCTGATCTGTTTGTGGCAGCAGGGTGAAACGACAATATATTGGGCTTGTGCCTGTATGCCTTTTGCGATTGCCATGTCTGTAGCTATGTCACATGCGTGCAGCGCAATGACCATGTCAGTGTCTATTACATTGGCTTCGTCGATACTTTTTTTCTGAAAAGTAAGTCCAACAAATCCGCATTTCATGGCTACTGAATAACACACTGCAACAATGTCCTCCCGCAATTCGTAGCCGGTCATCCTGCACCGCATTTTTTTAGTATTTACCAGATGATCGTACAGCGCAAAAGTCAGATATCCTTTTCCGCTGCCCATATCAGCAATCGTTATCATTTTGTCGAGAGGGAAATCCCGGATCAGGTGGTCTACTATTTCTATATATTTATTGATTTGGCGGTATTTATCCTGTGATTTATCCAGTATTTTGCCGTCTTTTCCAGCTAGTCCCAATTCCTGCAGCCAGATTTTATCGGGTGATATCCATCTTTCTTTTTCATGGTCGTGTGTGGTTTCAATATTGAATTCCTGCTTCAGTTTTTTTGATATCAATGTGGCTCTTTCTTTTTTGTTTTGTAACAAAGTGAGTTCAATATCGTCAAAAAAAATCACTGCATTAAAAAACATATTGCCCAAAAGGTGATCTAATACATCCATGATCTGTTGCGGTGCATAGTTTTTTACCTCATCTCTGGTCTTGTATCTATAAGTGAGTGAATAGCGCAGTTCATGTTTGATAGTCACCGGTTTGAGGTATACATTGATGACTTCTTTGTTTTGATGTCTTTGTTTGGAAAAAGTAATTTTAAATGATTTCCCAAGGTTTACCGATTTTTCTACTTCTGATATAAATTTGGATTTATTTTCATTTGAGGCGGACATATGCAGGACTTTGATGTGCAAATGTACTAATCCTGATACAATTACTTTCGGTTATGAAGTAAAATCCATTACTTTTGCAACAAAAATTCATCCATTTATGGAAAACGTGCTATTTACCATTTCCGGTTTTGATGTGACCTTATTGCAGGTTTTGCTTTGTATTGCAGTGATTATAGTAGGAATATTAGTATTTGCAAAAGTGAGCAAATATTCATTTTCCAATGAGACAGGTACTAAAATACCTGCCTACAGCAATGCCGGATTTATCACCAGACTAGGTATGTCCATTACTTTTTTGGTTTTGCTTGTGATACTGCGACTATTAAATTTTGATATGATAGTGTTTGATATCAATGATTTTGGTGTGACAATCAATCATCTTGCAGAGATCATGAGTCTTTTCAGTTTAGCATTATTATTCGATTGGATTATTAGTCATCTAGTAATCAGAAATAAGTATAGAAAAAGAGAAATACCTGTCAGAACATCCTTTGAACAAAATAAACACAGTGAAACCAAAGCTACAAAGCTGGTAAGATATATTGTCTACATATACATCTTGCAGGTACTTTTGAAGCGCTTGGGCCTGGACGCAGTACTGATCCAAAGGGAAATCAAAGGGGATATATTTACCATTTTTATTTCGGATATTATGATCGCTATAATGATCCTTTTGATCGCAAGGGTCATAGTTTGGTTTGTTACGCAAGTGACACTGTACAGAATGTATCAAAGCAATCAGATGGATGAAGGTATCCAATATGCGATCAATCAGCTGGTCATGTATGTTGTATATATCATTGCCTTTCTTTTTGCATTGGACAGATTGGTTTCTGATATGAGCATCGTATATGGAGGAACCGCTGCATTGCTGGTAGGTATCGGATTGGGATTACAACAAACTTTCAATGATTTTTTTTCCGGACTTGTACTGCTGTTTGAACGGTCAGTAATGGTTGGTGATATTCTGGAGATAGATGGTCAGGTGGGCCGTGTTCTGAAAATAGGACTCCGAGCATCTAGAATAGAAACCCGCAATAGTGTCTCGATGTTGGTACCCAATAGTAAGTTGGTCAATCAATCTGTGATCAATTGGACCCATTATGATAATATTGTCAGATTTGAAGTGGGAGTCGCCGTAGCATACGGTACAGAAACTACCGTGGTCAACGAATTGTTACTGAAGGCAGCAGTTTCAACAGCTGATGTGCTTAAGACACCGGAACCATTTGTAAGACTAAATGATTTTGGTGATAATGGCTTACTTTTCAGCCTGTATTTTTTTTCCAATCAGGTGATGACTGCTGAAAATATCAAAAGCGCGGTGAGGATTGAAATTGAAAAACTATTCAGAATAAACAATATTAATATACCATTCCCACAAAGAGATTTGTGGATGCGGCAAGGTGCAATATCTTAAATCAATATGAAAATTTTTATAAGTGCACTCGCCATTTTGATATTGATGCTCACCATTATAAATGGGGTAAGAAATAGATTCAGACCTGAAGTGAGGCCAAATAACACCCTTATACTGATTGGCATAGTAGTTTGTTTTTTGGCTGTTTTAGCAATTTGTTTATCAGCATATTTTGCCGGAAATTCATCACATATTCCAAAAATGATGTTCCCTGCTTTTGTCTTGGTGGTATTAATAGATCAGTACAGGAGAAATAGACGAAAATTACGACCATAAAGCTGATCTTTTCTATAATTTATTCGAGATTGTTTTCAAAATACTTTGATTTTATTAATGATAGAGGTAAACAGACGTTTTTGAAAATGTGTTTATTTGGTGGCTTTTGTATGGTGAACCAAACTTTACACGCTTTTGCAAAATGGAATTAAGAGTTTATTTATTAGAAGTCAGACGAAGCAATAAACGGCACAACAGGCATTGGGAAATAATAACTATGATATCTGAGGCTAAAAGTTAGATGACTTATACAAAAAATAATGGAAACACCACTTGTAGACAATGATTATATACTGGAAAAATATCCGGGCAAAGGTGGATGGACATTTGCCTTGATCCCGGAAATACCTCAGGACAAAAAGGCCCATTTTGGATGGGTTAAAGTACGGGGTACGATTGATGGATATGAGATAAAAAAATTTAATCTAATGCCATCTGGAAATGGCAAACTATTTCTTTCTGTCAGAGCTGAAATCAGAAAAGTCATCCGGAAGCAGGCCGGCGATATTGTTCATATAGTACTGTATCCGGACCATGAGCCGCCGGATGTGCCAATGGAATGGCTGGAATGTCTAGCAGAAGAACCTAAGGCTTATAAATTCTTTAAATCACTAAACGACACAGAGCAAAAATCATATATTGATTGGGTCTATAACGCAAAAACGGACGAGACTAAAGAAAGAAGGATAGGGGATTGCATGGATAGATTGTTGTTGGGAAAAAAGAGGTATGATTTTTAGTGGTAAACTGAAATACTTTGACCATAAAACCATAGTACCAAATAGGGATGTTTTGTAACTATTCAGATCACAGCACAGTAAATGAAAATATGTGAAGTAAAGGATGAAACCCATTGTTAAAATGAGTGAAGGACCAGTTTTGTCACTCGTCACGCATCAGATCAGACGGTATTTTTGCTGTTACTCTGGCCATAAATTTTTATGATTATATAATGAAGCAAGAGATTTCTTGTAAATATTATAAAATGGAGGTATCCGATACATACAGATCAATAGATGCCGCAAAGCATCAAGTAAACATTAACGGATGACCATTTGTGCTTAGAAATTAAAATATCAACATTTTTGACTGTCGTATGGATTTTTTAAGGGCAAAGAAATTTAACTTTGCTCTATAAGACTTGAATTGTTACATTTTTTTAATATTTTTACCACAAATTTTGATGAATGCAACAACATTTTGTAAGAAGCGGAGCATTACTGGGTGCAGCAACAATTGTATTTAACCTTATCATATACCTGATTAGCCCTAAGTTTTTAGTGAGTTGGGGATCTTGGGCAGGACTGGTGATTACCTTATATTTTATGAGTAAAGCGGTAAAAGATACACGAAATGAACTCCTTGGTTTTATATCACTGGGGGAAGCATTTAAAGCTAGCTGGCTGACTTATGTACTGGGGGCTTTCTTAACCACAATATTTATGTTCATTCTGACCAATTATGTTGATCCTGGATTGGTAGATGTTGTAAAACAAACGCAAATAGAAGCCATTGAAGAAGTAGCTGTGTTTTTTAATATTCCTGAAAGTCAGATGGAAGAGCAGATTTCGATGATCGAAGATACCAATCCTTTCGGTCTGGCTACCGTGGCATTATCCTTGCCATTGTCATTTTTATTTCCCGGAGCTGTATTTGCAATAATAATGGCAGCGATCATGAAGAAAAACGATCCTAAACTGACTGAAAATTAATTCACATCCATTGAATATCAATCCATTGAATATATCTCTTGTCATACCGCTTTACAATGAAGCAGAATCACTGCCCGAACTCCATGATTGGATCGTTAGGGTGATGCAAAAACATGGGTACAGTTATGAAATCATTTTTGTCGATGATGGCAGCAAAGATGGTTCGTGGCAAGTGATAGAACAACTCCAAAGCAAAAATGCTAACGTCCGTGGCATCAAATTCAGAAGAAATTATGGCAAATCTGCTGGACTGAATGTAGGATTCGAGCGCACACAAGGTGATGTAGTGATCACGATGGACGCAGACCTTCAAGATAGTCCTGATGAAATACCAGAGCTTTATGACATGATCAAAAATCAAGGTTACGATCTTGTCTCAGGTTGGAAAAAGAAACGATACGACCCAATAACCAAGACCATACCGACTAAGCTGTACAATTACGTGACTAGCAAAATGTCAGGCGTGCAACTCCACGATATGAATTGTGGACTGAAAGCCTATAGTGCTGATGTGGTAAAGAATATTGAAGTGTATGGTGAGATGCACAGGTACATTCCCGTGATAGCAAAATGGGCAGGTTTTACCAATATAGGCGAAAAAATAGTCATCCATCAAGCTCGGAAGTATGGTGTCACCAAATTTGGCCTTTCTAGATTTATTTATGGGCCGCTAGATTTGTTTTCGATCATGTTTATGGGTAAATTTGGAAAACGACCGATGCATTTTTTTGGCGTAATTGGTACGTTTATCTCTTTTGGTGGCTTAGGATTATTGGCATGGTTGAGTATAGAAAAGTTATTTTTTGATACAACGGGCATTGCCAATAGACCTGCATTTTATCTAGGTATATTGATGGTCATCGTCGGTGTCCAGCTATTTATTGCAGGATTTTTGGGAGAATTGATCAGCAGAAGTGCATCTGAGAGAAATACTTATAAGATTACAGAGGTGATATAAGGGGGATTTTAAATAAAAATATAGTTGCAAAGACTTGAAATTATGTGATATGTAGGTATTAATTTTGTGGTAATGTCAAGCACAAGTTGCAAACTTGCGCTAGCAGGGGGAAGAATTTAAATTATGTGGTATGTAGTTATTGATTTTGTGGCAATGTTAAGCACAAGTTACAAACTTGTACTAGCAGGGCTCAAACTAATTCATTGATACCATCAGTATACAAAAAGTATAGAATTTTTGGTTCTGTTTAAAAATGATAACGAGAGCGTTGCGTGTGTTCGACCAAAACCTTGCAACAAAAAGATAATAAATAAAAAATAAATTGAATGGATATAATTTTTGAAACATTTCAACACCTTTTAGATCCTGATTGGATAATGAATAATGGGGGTTTATATTTGGTTCTTATAATTCTGTTTATTGAAACAGGGTTATTTTTTGGATTTTTCCTTCCTGGCGACCCTTTATTATTTGTGTCGGGCGTGGTCATAGCTTCTTCAGATGGCACATATCCTTTTAGCTACGATATTTTAAATTTGACATTTTGGATGTTATTATTTATGATTTCAACTATACTGGGTAATTTTTTTGGCTATTGGTTTGGAAATAAATTTGTTTATCTTTTTAATCGAAAAGAAGATACTTGGTTTTTGAAAAGAAAACATATAGACGCTGCTCATGAATTTTATGGTAGCCAAGGTGGATTTGCTATAGCAATTGCTAGATTTTTACCTATTGTGAGGACTTTTGCACCTATATTAGCAGGAACTGTCAAAATGGATTTCAAAAAATTTACATTTTATAATATCATAGGAGCAATAATCTGGGTAGGTAGCCTTACTTCATTAGGATACGTCTTGGGAGATAATCCTTGGGTAAAAAGTAATTTAGAATATGTTATTATTGGCATCGTTTTGATTGTAACTTTACCCGTTATTTTCAAATTAGTTTTAAAAAAGAAATAACTTATTCAAAATATTTTGGGAGGTAGTGATAGTATTCCAAACTACTTCTGGCTCAATGCTGGCGCGTACATAGGCAGTGATCACCAATGATAAAAATATAGCGACATGGTAAGTGGTAGGTCTAGTTTTAAGGAGATCAGGGTCAATAAATTTGTATGCGATATAGTGCAGCTTCGGTTATCATGAGTAGGACCTGTCAATATGATTTCTCAAAAATAGATTTAAATAAAAATAAAAACTAATAAGAAATTAAATTATGTGGTATGTAGTTATTGATTTTGTAGTAATGTTAAGCACAAGTTACAAACTTGCGCTAGCAGGGGATTTTGTGGTAATGTTAAGCACAAGTTACAAACTTGCGCTAGCAGGGTTTTTTGACATAATGTCTTTTTATTTGCAAAGATACCAATATGTAGTATTTGAATCAAGTGCCTTCACTTTTTTTAACCAACTAATTCTGCTTTTACACACAATTCGCAACTGACATACATTATATATTTATAATTCAACTGTTGAGTCCACTCCGAAAAGTAAATTTAACACTAAGGTTAAAAGAAGAAAATTTGTACTGTATTGATAATCAACTGTTTCCCTTCAGGGATGTTTTATATATCACTAACAAAATTATAAAGGTCAATATTTTTTGATATGTATGAATCAATATCTAAGTCAATTATTTCCAATCGTAAATTAAACTCATTACTTAATTTAATGTTTTTTGATCAAAAAAATCATAATAAACATCATAGATAACAACGTCAATATCATGTACTCGAGTCATAAAATATTTATTTGGTAAAACATAAAGCCAAGGGCCAGTTGCTTTACCAAGAAGATTAACGATTATACTATTTTTAGAATAATAAATCATATCAATTATCTATAAAAATGTTTCTTTTAGTTTAATTGTAAACGTCTTTTCTATTTCCAAATTGAATAATATCAACAACTAATACATCATCAAAAATATTGTAAATTATTCTGTAATCTCCTACTCGAATTCGATAAGCATCACTTCCTTTTAATTTTTTATAGCCTATTGGTCTTGGATTATCTGCAAGATTGTAAATAGCGGTTTTTATATTCGAATAAAATGGCTCATTTATTTTTTCAAGCGCTTTGATTGCCACTTTTTTAATGGTAATTTTATAGATCACTATATATTTTGTCTGTTAGCTTCAATTATTTTAAATGCTTCATCAATGGGGATAGATGGTTCATTGCTTTTTTGAGCTTCTTCGTAAAGTTTGATGTCTTCCAATTCATCAAGCTCTTCCATGATGGCCTCGAAATCCTTTATGGGAAGTACTACACTTAATTTTATGCCATTTGTGTCAGTAATGAATTGAGGATTGATGGTCACCATATTTTTTGATTTAATATCTATATAACCACAGTTAAAAATAAAAGGTTTCAGTACCCAAAGATAAATTTCTTCATTCAGTCAATCCACTTCCTATACATCCATCTCCATTATCTCTCCCTCTACAATCAGATTGCCTTCAGTCACAGATTGGATATATGCTACCGAAACACCGGGTGCTCGTTCAAGTAATTTAAAACCCTTTTCTGTTACTTCCAAAACAGCTAGTTCCGTTACGATTTTTTTGACACAACCTACTCCCGTGAGGGGCAGAGAACATTTTTTCAATAACTTAGATTCCCCCGCTTTATTGACGTGCATCATGGCTACGATGATGTTTTCAGCGGAAGCTACAAGGTCCATCGCGCCACCCATACCTTTCACCATTTTGCCGGGTATCTTCCAGTTGGCGATGTCTCCTTCTTCGGATACTTCCATCGCACCGAGTATGGTCAGATCTACATGTTTGCCACGTATCATACTGAAACTCATTGCCGAGTCAAAAAAACTTGCTCCAGGCAATGTCGTGATAGTTTGTTTGCCTGCATTGATGACATCAGCATCTTCTTCACCTTCATATGGGAAAGGTCCCATACCGAGAACACCATTTTCGCTTTGGAACTCTACATTGAGCCCTTCCGGCACATAATTAGCTACTAAGGTTGGGATACCAATACCCAGGTTGACGTAATATCCGTCTTTTAATTCCTGTGCGATTCGTTTGGCTATGCCGGTTTTGTCCAGTGGCATTGTTTAAAGATTTAGTGTTCAGTGATACATTCCTAAACACAAAGTTAGATCAAATTTCAGTAAAAGATAACAAGTGAGTTTAATTTTTGAATTTGTAGGCAAAGGTTCGATATTCTTTCCCTGCTGGGCAAAAAACATTTGGGCCTTCAATACAGTGCCTTAAAATTCCATTACAAATTCAATGCTAACCATTCATTATAAAGAATTAAATTCGCCAAAATGCCATAATATACCAGAAGGGTCGTGTAGAAAACATTCACTTCCCCAATCCATTTTCCGAATAGGAACAGTCCTAATATTTTCATATTTCGAAGATAGATCTAATGCCATCAGATCATTCCAAAAACGATGAACATCCGCCACTTCCATAAATATCATGGTGTTATCGACCCAGTCTTTTACATAAGCATCCTGCAAATAAAAGCCTAAACCATTGCTTTCAAAATAGGATAAACTATGTGACAAAATGTTTTCGTTGAAGCCAAGGTCTTTATAAAATTGACGGGAAATTTTGAAATCATTTGAGCCAATAAAAGGTCGGATTGATTTTCCTTTGTGTTCCATGTTATATTGATTTTTAGTAACTATTTAGGTACTTAGTCTAACGAGTAGTTTTGTCACGATTTTTGCAATTTGTAGGCAAAAATAGCATCAAAAATTTGTATTTCAATTCTTACGACGACGGGCTTCACCCGTCGTTACCAATATTTTGCCCCTACAGGGCAATGAACTAAATAGTTACGATTTTTAAATATTTAAATTTTTGCTAACGATATTGACATACAAACATTTTGCTTATTTGAAAGTTGACCTGTAAACTACTATGTACTGAACTAAATAATATTTTTTTGTCAAGCAGAGGTGCAAATAGCAAATTTATTTGGCTATATTATTTAAAGCGCTGCATAATTTATTTTAAGACGCCTTTCTTTTAAGAATAAGTGCACTAATTAATGTCACTATAAGCCCTATAGGTAAAATTTCTGTATAAGTGATAAGTGCATTAAAAAACGGATTTTTATACATCTCTCCAAATTTTGTCATTTCTTTGGCTTGTTTGTCAATATCAGTTTGAGGCACACCATCTGTTTTCATTTTTTCGAGGATTTGTGCGGTATATTTTTCCATAAAATCAGGCATAAAATAGTAATAGTCTACCAACCAGGTGATCACATAGATTGTGGATGCTATTAAAGTGATTAGTAAACCAATTTTAAATCCTTTTCCAAATGAAATTATTCCATCTCCGTGTTGATCTCTGTATTTTTTGATACCGACAAAGATAAGAGAGAAAGCTACCAACATACTGGTGTATCCATAGATAGCTCCACTTTCTATATTTCCTGAAGCGTGAAAAATAGTAGTTGTGATAATAAGCATAGCAGCGACTATCAAACCCGCTATGATACCAAAAGTGATGACTAATTTGTTCATATTTTAACGATTAAAAAGTTGAAAGATGCCACAAAAGTGAATTCAAATTTGAAATTACCGGTCATACTTTTGTGTGATTTTGTTTCAAATATGCATAAATCATACCTAAGTATGATAATATTATGGTATTAAACCCAGCCTTTTTGCTTTTTCTATGGCTTGTGTTCGTCTTTTAACTTCCATCTTTTCAAATAGATTGGAGGTATGCGTTTTTATTGTGTTTAAAGAAATAAATAGATTTTCTGCTATTTCTTCATTACTTAGACCATCAGCAATTAGTACAAGTACTTCCAGTTCTCTTTTGCTTAATCCAGTTTGATTCAAAGCGTCAGAATTGAGCTGGAACGTTTCGTTTTTAGAAATATATACTTCCTTCTCGATAATTATAGTCTTGGGTTTTTTATCAGTCAGCTTTAATGCCAGCCAAATTCCAAGTCCTGTAAAAATAATGGCAATCGCGCTGATATAAATTTCTATGGAATAATCGAACATAAAAAACCTGATTTCCAACCATCTAAGTACATAAAGTAGTATGGCAAGGCTGGATGCATATAACATAATATCTTTATTTTTAGCAATTCGGTCAATGAGTGACATATCTAAAACAAGGATTTTATTGACATTAAAATTTGTATCAAAAGTAGCATTTATTTTTACTTTTTATTTTTAAATAGATGATAAAGTCATTGTAAATATTTTGAAATTCAAATGTTGCCAAACTTAAATATAAATAATGGAATTTCAATGTATCATATTTTTGTATAAAAGATCTTAGGTTTCAATTGTCAGTTGATAAAGAGTAGCCCTTCAATTTATAACTTACTATATTCATACCCAATATGAAAAAGTGCATCACCCAGCGAAACCACGCTTGCATTGTTATGTCCTATGATATGTCCGGAGTAAGTTGAGAGGACGTCCATACTTTTTGTACCGTATGGATCTTTGATTTCGCCCAGTTTATCTCCTTTTGATACTACATCCCCTGATTTTTTTTGCCAGATAAATATGCCGGGCGAAGCAGCCCTTACCCAGTTGTCTTTATGAATTATCCATTGTTCAAGTACTCCGATTTTTTTGTTTGCTTCAGTCATTTTTAAAGCATTCAGGATGTTTTTTATCAGATGCATCCCGGCATTAATCGAGTACTTATCAAGCCGAATAGATTCGCCTCCTTCATACACAATAGCAGGTACTTTCATATCAAAAGCTGCTTTCCTGAATGAATGGGCAATCAAGGGTTGTTCTATCAAATATTTTAATCCACTGTGTCTGGCCAGCTTTTCTGCGATGACATCATATTTATTGTATCTAACTTGCGGATGATTATATCTGGCTTCACCTCCCGTATGAAAATCTATGGCCACATCTACATAGGGTAATATTTTTTTAGTAATAATCCTGGCTACCCTCGAGGCAAGTGAACCGTTCATATGACCAGGAAAGGATCGGTTTACGTCTTTTCCATCGGTGACATCTCTGCTGAAGTTGATAAATCCATAAACATTGAGCAATGGAATGATGATTACCGTCCCGCAAGAGATGTCCGAGTATATGCCTTCTTCCAGGCTTCGCCTTACTATTTCTATGCCATTGATTTCATTGCCGTGTAATCCTCCCAATATGAGTACAGATGGTCCCGGTCGACCGGTATGTAATACGTGGGCGTATACATTGATACGATTGTCAGAAGGTAGTTTTCCGGCATTGATGCGGATGGTATGTATTCGTCCGTGGGCGATGATCTCATTGTCTATAATCAGTTCATTGATATCATTGAGTTTCGGTATTATCAGTGATGATAGCATGGATTATCTTCTATTTTTTTCTACAAACTGAATAATCTTACCGGCTATATCAACTCCTGTAGTCCCTTCAATGCCTTCGAGTCCGGGAGATGCATTTACTTCCAGGACTACAGGCCCTGTGTGGGTTTTTAACATATCCACCCCAGCGATTTTAAGACCAAGAATCTCAACCGACTTTAATGCAGTTTCTTCTTCCTGACTAGTGAGTGTTATAATTTCTGATGTACCACCTCTATGCAGATTGGACCGAAAATCGCCAGGTCGGGCCTGTCTTTTCATGGCTCCGACTATTTCACCATCCACCACAAACGCACGAATATCTGCTCCTTTGGCTTCTTTGATGAATTTTTGCAAAATCACTTTTTCTTTTGTGGCATAAAATGCTTCGAGGATAGATTCGGCATTACTTTTATTTTCAGCAAGAATGACACCCATGCCTTGTGTGCCTGAGACCAGTTTGATGATGATGGGATATGGTGCCATTTGGTCTAACAAAAAAGGCATGGTATATGGATTGCTAACGTAGACAGTTTTTGGTACGCCTATACCGTGGCTCCCCAATATCTGCAAACAACTGAGTTTATCTCTGGCTTTTAATAGAGGTTCCGCATGCAATGTGGAGAATACTCCCTGACTTTCAAACTGTCGGATGACAGCCGCCCCATAGGTTGTGGCAGTAGATCCTATACGTGGGATGACGGCATCTATTTTTTCGATCGGTTGATTATTAAAAAATATCTTTGACTTTTCTGATTCTATGACAAGATCACACGCCATATGATCAATCACCCGTACATAATGATTACGTCGCCTTGCAGCATCTACCAAACTTTGCGTGCTATATAGCGATGCATTGCGGGAAAGTATGATGATATTCATTGGACACTTGTTAAAATAATTTGTAAAGATAATTATTCCAAATAAATATCAAATTTCTTTATCAACACAAAGAATGTAATTACTTTAGTGCATTCAAAATCAAAACATGTCTGCAATAGAACTTAATAATAAAAGAACCATCAATGCCTGGGCCCTATTTGATTGGGCAAATTCGGCTTACGCACTGGTGATTTCCACAGCAATTTTTCCCGGTTATTTTGAAGAGTACACACCCAAAGAGATCACACTGGGTAATTTGAATTTTTCAAACAGTTCATTATACTCATTTGCCGTGTCATTCTCTTACATCATCATTGCATCGCTGTCTCCTTTGTTATCGGGCATTGCTGATTATAGTGGGCGACGTAAGTTTTTTCTAAAAACTTTTACGCTTATTGGCTCTCTGGCCTGTATAGCCTTATATTTTTTTAAAGGTGAGCCACAACTTTGGCTTGGTACATCTGCTTTTATCTTGGCTACTATAGGATTTGCGGGTAGTCTGGTATTTTATGACTCCTATTTACCTCTGATTGTTACTGAAGACCGTTATAATAAAGTCAGTGCAAAAGGGTACACATACGGTTATATAGGGAGCGTTATTTTATTAATTTTTATCCTGATGATGATCCAAAAACCGGATTGGTTCGGACTTTCAGACGGTCAACTTGGAGCTAGGATCGGATTTCTTCTGGTAGGTGTCTGGTGGCTTGGATTTGCCCAATATACATTTAAGTACATGCCTAAAGATAAAAAGAATCTTTTTACTGCCGGAATGATAAAAAACGGATACAAGGAAATTGCTGGTGCATTCAGCAGGGTTAAGAATATACCAAACATCAAACACTTTTTATTGGCATTTTTTTTCTATAGTGCAGGTGTTCAGACTGTCATATATCTGGCAACAATATTTGCAAAAAAAGAGTTGGCGTTCGAGACAGCGGAGTTGATCCTTCTGGTGCTTATTTTGCAATTGGTGGCGATAGGTGGGGCATATTTTTTTTCTATGCTTGGCAATAAGAAGGGGAATAAATTTTCAATTATGGTTATGATTTGCATCTGGATATTTATATGTATTGCGGCTTATTTTACGTATGACAAGTTGTTTTTTTATATATTGGCTTCTTTTGTGGGTTTAGTGATGGGTGGAATACAATCTCTTTCACGGGCCAGCTATTCTATGCTGATTCCGGAAAAAAACCATGACACCACTTCATATTTCAGTTTTTATGATGTAGTCTATAAATCTGCGATTGTTGGTGGAACGTTTATATTTGGATTAGTAGATAATATAACCAATAATATGAGATATTCCGTACTGACTTTGGCTATTTTTTTTATTTTGGGTCTTTATTTTATGACCAAAACAAGGATTGACAATAAATTTGGTGCAGTATAAAAAATGCCACAGCATGTATACTGTGGCATTTGTGATAATGTTATAACAAATCCTTAGCGAAAACTTAAAAACTGTAGACTGCTGCTACTAAAAGTGATGATAATTTATCTGACCGGTCTGCTTTGGTAAAGTCAGGTGTGACCAGATCAGCAGAAAACATGTCCATTCGATATTCCGGAATGATACGAAGATTACCAAGGATAATATTGGCTGAAACTGTCAGATCAAGTAAATCATTGCCAGTGCTTGACGGCTCTTCTACATCCAGTAACCCTAGGCCATTGTCCTTGAAGTATTCAGATCTGATCCCAAATGATAGATTTTCACTTGTTTTGTAATTGGCATATATAGCTGCGCCATAAAAATTATCGGTTACATTGGTAGCATTAAGTCCCAGATTTAGATAATCTGAAATGGCAAAAGTTGTGGTCAGGTCCAATTGCATAAAATCATCATCCATTAAGGTGTTGAGATAAACAGCACCCTTTTCAAAAACATAGGATAGTTGAGCACCTGCAAAATAGGTTCCATTTGGGTTAAAATCCGTAAAGTCTGTAGGATTAAATACTCCAATCATTGCACCGAAACCTTTGCTTAAGTCATAATTTATTTTGAGACCAGCATGATTAAATGGCCCGTACGAAAACATGTATGAAGTAGAGTAATGATAATTTAATACCGGCGAAATAACTTCATAACCCAAAAACGTATTAAACTTTCCTAAAGTTAAGGTAAGTTTTTCTGTAGGCTTGTAATATGCGTATGCCTGATTTACAATATTCAATGATCCTTGCGAATTAAATACTGCATCTTTTCCTCTAGGGCCGAAAACCAGGTCAGCAACAAATCCTGATTTTTTTGTTTCGTACTTTCCAATCAGGTTAAACATGCCGACAGCAAATCCAGGCAAATTAGCAAAAGATGTAGGTGGCGACACTGTTCCACCATTTCCAGCATCATTTGTGCTGTTTAGGTTAGTGCGGAAATAGGTATCTGCAGAACCGGTTAAAGTAAAAAAGGAATCGATTTTAATTTGTCCATGAACTACTGAAGTCAGGCCAAAAAGTAGAAAAAGTAAAAAGCTTTTCATTTTCTTTAGATTTAGATAGTGATAAAAATTGTTTCTAAATTCCAAAGAAGACTTGAAAATAATCCTTAATAAGGCTTATCTTTGTGATTCGAAATTAGCATTTCAAGTCTTCTTGGTGCTTAATTGCCCTCAAAAACTCCACTTTTTGAGGGTTTTTTTATTTATTAGATCAAGACTCGGAAACCATCATGGCATAACTGCCTCGTTCTATGTTTTGATATGCACTCATTTCATGTTCAGTAACATCGAGACCTTTCATTTCCATGTCTTCACTTACTCTGATTCCTACTGTTCTCTTGATGATAAAAAGTACTAGGAAAGCAAATGTAAACGTAAAGGCACCTATCGCTAACACGCCGATGAGTTGAGTTATAATGTCTCCATTTCCAAATATTCCGACTGCAAGAGTTCCCCAAATACCGCAAGCAAGATGCACTGAGGTTGCACCCACCGGGTCATCTAGTTTGAGTTTGTCAAAAAACACAACCGAAAAAGGAATGATAGCGCCGGCTATGGCACCTACAATGAGAGCAGAGCCCGGAGTAAATCCATCTGCGCCTGCAGTAATTCCTACCAAACCACCTAGAACTCCGTTTAGTACCATGGAATGGTCCAGAGATTTGAATTTTATATAGGATACAACAAAAGTAGCAAGTGCACCTGCAGCTGCTCCCAGACATGTGGTCACAAATACCAGTGAAACTGCACCCGGGTCAGCAGAAAGTACTGAGCCACCATTAAATCCAAACCAACCAAACCAAAGTAGAAACGCTCCGATCGTGGCCAATGGCATATTGTGGCCAGGAATGGGCCTAACTCCCTTTTCTGTATATTTGCCTTTGCGGGCTCCAAGCAGGATGATGGCAGCAAGTGCACCCCATCCTCCCACGCTGTGTACTAAAGTAGAGCCAGCAAAATCAATAAATCCAAGCGTATTGAGCCATCCACCACCCCATTTCCACATGCCCGTGATGGGATAAGAAATCAATACAAACAACGTAACAAATACCAGAAAAGGCATTAGTTTTATTCTTTCAGCTACAGCGCCCGATACTATACTGGCGCATGTAGCAGCAAACATTGCCTGAAATATAAAATCGGTATAGTAAGTGTACTTTCCACCGGCATAATCCACTAATCCGGCAGCCCCTTCAGGTAAGCTCAGACCAAAGCCTGAAAAACCCAAAACGCCTCCTGCAAAATCTGCACCGGGATACATAAGATTAAAACCAACAGCAAAATATGTAATTAAACCTATGCAGAGTATCATTACATTTTTAAACAATATATTAACAGTATTTTTTTGTTGGACAAGACCCGCTTCAAGGGTTGCAAATCCAAGGTGCATGATGAATACCATCATGGTAGCAATGAGTATCCATAGGTTATTTGTTACAAAAGGAACTTCAGTCATGACTATTTCTTTTTAAAATTTTAAATTATTAAAGTGCAGATTCATTTATACTGCCAGTACGAACAGAGATTATTTCATCAATCGATGTAATGATAATTTTTCCATCTCCTATTTCGCCGGTATGTGCTGCGGAGATAATCGTATCAACTACTTTTTTTACATTTTGATCTTCAACTATGATTTCGATCTTCATTCTGGCAATGTATCCCACATCATATTCTACTCCTCGATATACTACATGCTCTGCCAGTTGTTTGCCATAACCCTTTACTTCAAAGAAGGTGAAAAAATTTGCCCCGATTTTACTCAGTTCATTTTTTACGATCTCAAACTTTGAAGATCTTATGATGGCTTCTATCTTCTTCATTACTTTTGTTTTGATTAAAAAAAATGATAAATATTGACAGCAAATGTAGATGCCCACTATTTAGCGGCAACCATGTAAAATGATAGTATTGTTATTTTTAAAGGATAAGATTTAGATATAGCAGCTTGATTCTCAATATGTACGATCATTTCATGCTGTAATACTCAGTATTTATTAAAAATATAATTTATTTCTAAAATATTAAATAAATTTGGGGGTATGACCAAGAAAAAGCTAAATAAATGTTACTTATCATTTAAAAAACATAGGGTCTAAGTATAAAATTAGTTTTATAGTTTAATTTTAAGATTAAACACTGAATTGACATAAATCAATTTTTCATTTGAAATTTGATAAATTGACTAATGCTGGATATGTTTTTTAACAAACACCTTTTGAGCATCAGTTTGGTCTTGATAGTTCTGCAAACATAAAATTGCTTTTTACTCTCTTTAAAAATAATTGCATTGTTATATGATAAGTTCAGGAAGTTTTAAATATGATTGCATCAAGGTCTTTGGTAAATCAGGGTAAACCTTTATCTTAAAATATGCGGGAAAATTATTTATCCAGACCTTAGATATTTTATTAAATTAATGAAAATTTACTTCCAAAATGATGAATATTGAGTACCTATATTATATATAACCATGCGCTTATATGGTAAAATATCGATCTATCTGATTTTTATATATATTTTATTTAATTTATAAATCATTGAAAAACAATTTCATATATGTTACGATTATAATTATATGTATTTTTTTAGTATAATATTTTTTTATATATATAAGCCACCATATATTTGCAGCAGAATAGCGTGAGAAACTATTCAGAACCTACCTTTTATTTCCAACCTGATTATAGTAATAGTTTTACCTTCAAAGTTTTATGAATGTAATTCATTCTTATATGAAATTACATAACGTTAGTGCACATTTTGCATTATACATTAATTCTATTTATATATTATTATTTCCAACCTGAATTTTGATTTTAGACCCGCACGAGTAAAGGCAGCTTATTGCTTTTAATAGTTATTTTATTTCTTAACCAATAAGTTACTGGGGCTTAAGTGGACATGTATGCCACTAACTCTCATAACAGTAAAAAATTTATTTCTTAAAACTCAAAATTTGGATCTCATGAATGGAGCAAATTCAACACAATTCGATACCTTATTAAGGAAATATTTCCTTTTTATGGTATTACTCAGTGGTACATTTAGTGCTGCGATGGCCCAGACACCATCGTGCGCTTGTAAGGGTGCCATCAATGTTTCTGTAGATTTAGCCTGTGAAGCTGCTATCTCCGCAGAGCAAATTCTTGCAAATGGTGCAACATGTGGTGGTAGTCCTACTACTTTGTTGGTCACATTAATGAAGACACCTACTGGCGGTGTTATCGCTACCGGTAATGGTATTGCCACTTTACCAGATGGACAGCTATATGTAGGTAAAACTATATATGGTAAAGTTACAGACCCTTCAGGATTAAATTCCTGTTGGACGACTATCAAAATCGAGGATAAAATCAAACCTACCTGGGAAGATACTGATCCGGTGGACGTTGTAATTACTTGTCCGGCAATGTCAAGTTTTACACCTGTGGCAATTGATAATTGTCATACACCTGTAGTATACATTGTTAGTGAGACAATTATAGTAAACGATTGTTTCAATCCGATCTTTGCAGGCGCTGACACAATTAAGCTGATCGAAAGAACTTATCTGGCAAGAGATGAATCGGGTAATATATCTGAAGTAGCTTGTGTGGTCAGAATTTGGGTAGTGGGACTTGATGTGGATGATATCATAGGTGTCAGAAACATCTCTGTAGAGTGTGATGATAATTATGCAAGATTGCAGAATGGTAATCCTTCTCCTACACCTATAACTATTAATGGCTTGACGTATTTCGGGACAGGTGTACCTTCTTTGTATCCGTGGATGCCGTCTACTTCTAGTGCTGGAAAAGCTGATGTAAATCCGGCTAATGGTAATTTGAGGCTTTCAGGTGGAACTCTATTTGGAGATTTAACTGGCACTGGAGCACAGATTTGTGTTACTGTGGCAGCTACAGGAAATATTACTTTTAACTGGAATGCACAGATGATGGGAACAATACCTCCTCTAGGAAATTATGCAGGAGATCATGCACAGTATGGTGTAAATGGTGCATTTACAAATCTCACCACAGGAGGAGTCGGCTCAGGTGCTACCCCTCAAAGTGGGACAGGAGTAGTTGTACCTGTTGTTTCTGGAGATAATTTTTGCTTCAGGGTGCGTACAAATAATTTTGAAAGATGGACGGAATTAATGATATCAAATATAACAACAAGTGTTAATGGTCTTATTCCTGCAAATATTGCATTAAACCCAGGAGGTTCTGATTGCAACATCTATGTCACTTATTCTGACACTAAATTGCCACAAATAAAATGTGTTACAAAAATAATCCGTAGATGGCAAATATTAGAGTGGTCATGTGATTCCAAAATTCTTGAATTTATCCAGATCATAGAAATACGCGATTCAAAAGGACCTGTTGTGACTGGATTGAAAGACGATTATGCAACGACAAACGGGCATAAATGTGAAGGTTTATACAAATTACAGAAGCCTGTCCTTTCAGACAATTGTTCTGATTTACTTACCTATGATGTTACCACGTACGATGAAAACGGAAACCCTACAGGTTTTATTAAAGGAATTAAATTAACTGACGCTGACAGATATGTTAAACTTCCATTGGGTTGTGTAGAAATACTATACACAGCTTATGATGAATGTCACAATCAAACTGAATTTACCATTTCCGTTTTTGTAGAGGATAATACTCCACCTGTAGCGATTTGCGATCAGAATACAACAGTGGGTCTGACACTAGATGGCACAGCTTGGGTTCCTGCCACTTCATTTGATGATGGTAGTTATGATGAGTGTGATCTGGCAAAAATGTTGGTAAGAAGAATGGATCCTACAGCGTGCAAGCCATGTAAGACCCCTTCGTTCCCTGGATTTACTCATTTGGGAGAATATACGAACATAAACAAAACTGTACCGCACTACTATTATATATCTAAACACAGAGCAAACGTAAGAGTTGCAATGAGAACTGCTGAAGCAATGGGTGGATACGTAGTGGCAATCAACTCAGCACCGGAAGGAACATGGTTACACGGTAAGGTACTGGATTGGAAATTAAATGAAGACTATTTGATCGGACTTAGAGATCCAAAAGCAAAAGGTGAATATAGCTGGTCAAGTGGAGAAACATCCACTTATAGAAATTGGAATGTTGGTCATCCAAGAAACAAAAACCTGACAGATGGTCTTGACTCTTTGTGGGTAATTGCTAAGGATGCAACAGGAGCTTCTTCTGGAAAATGGCAGACTATAGCATTTGACAATTGTGATTCTGATGAGTATTTGTATGTGGTAGAAATTACTGACCCATGTGGATTTAGTGAGTATGTTAAATTCTGTTGTGCTGATGTCAGTACATCACCTAAACAGGTAGTATTCAGAGTAATAGATAAATCAGGAAACTGGAATGAATGTATGGTTAATGCAATTGTACAAGATAAATTACCTCCACGCATTACCTGTCCGCCTCACATGACAGTCACTTGTAATGATTATTTTGATACTGCAAAATTATATCATACTTTCGGGTGGGCTACGGCGTATGACAATTGTGATAATATCCTTATCACTACCGACTCTATCGTTGATCTTAACAGTTGCAGAATAGGTAAAATCACACGTACATTTACTGCTACTGATCCAGGTGGTCGTACTGCTACATGTACACAGATTATACACGTACACGGTCCGGAATTTCCTTTTGTAATGACAGAAAACAGATGGCCATTAGATGTTACAATTGAAGGATGTGAAGATCCAAACGACGATGCTTTCAGTCCAGAAAATCTTGGAAAACCAAATCTTGCTGCTGACAATATCTGTAGTTTAGTAGGTTCAGAATATGAAGATCAGATATTTACTTTTAACAATAGCTTTGGAGAAGCTTGTTTCAAAATATTGAGACACTGGACAGTCATCGACTGGTGCCAAAGATATGATCTCCCTGGCGGAGGTTACGAGTACAGAACATGGACTCATACACAAATTATAAAAGTATATGACCCGGTAAAACCGGTTATTACCAGTAGTTGTGCTCCTAAATCCGTATGTACGTTTGATCCTACATGCACTGATGGTTATATTGAGCTTACAGCTACCGCTACCGATGTATGTACTCAGATATTAAGGTATACATATAAAATTGATGCATTCAATGATGGCTCTTTCGAATTAAGTCTCTCAAAATCAGGATTAGGAAACACAGCAGATGCAAGCGGCAGGTACCCAATTGGAACACATAAGATAGTTTGGGCTTTTGAAGACAGGTGTGGAAACGTTACAAAATGTGAGCAATTATTTACTATAGCTAACTGTAAAGCGCCTACTCCTTATTGTATTAATGGTCTGGCTACTAGTCTGATGCCAATGGATACAGATAATGACGGAACTCCTGATGCTGGTATGGTCGACATTTGGGCGAAGGACTTTGACAACGGTAGCTCACATCCATGTGGATATAAAGTATACTTATCGTTTGCACCAATTACTTTAGGTCAGGGTGGATTGCCTGTTGTAGTGGCAAACAGAACATTTACATGCGACGATTTGGGTAGGAACGATATCAATTTGTATGCAGGTGTACTTACACCAATGGGTACAATAGTACAGGACTTCTGTTCTACTTTTATCAATATCCAAGACAACTTTGATGTTTGCGATCAGGATACTATAGATGGTAGATTTGTTGTAAATGGATCAGTAATGACCGAAACAAATATTCCGGTAAGAGAAGTGAATATTGCTCTAGAAGGAAGTGAAATGAACTTAATTACCAATAATACTGGTATGTTTAATTTCGAAGGTATGTTGATGGGTGCAAATTATGTAGTTAAACCTACTAAAAATGACGATCACATCAATGGTGTATCTACACTTGACCTTGTAATGATTCAGAGACATATCCTGCAAATTGAAAAACTCAATTCGCCATACAAACTTATCGCTGCAGATGTAAACAATGATAAGAAAATCACAGCATCTGACCTCACTGAATTGCGCAAACTGATACTAGGCATTACTAATAGCTTTCCAAATAATAAATCTTGGAGATTTATTGACAAAGCCTATACATTCCAGGACATTCAGAATGCACAGACTGAATCATTCCCTGAAGTTTATTTCATAGAAAATATGGGCACTGATATGGAAGCTAATTTCATGTCTGTAAAAGTAGGTGATGTAAATGGTAATGTTGTGGCAAATGCAAATGACAATAATACTGAATCAAGAGCATCTTCTGTAATGGAGTTGACAGCTGAAAATCAGATACTTACTGCTGGACAGACTATTAATGTGCCAGTAGTGTTGGCTCAAGATGCAGATGTGTCTGGATTCCAGTTTACTGTCAATTATGATACCGAATTATTCAGCCTTGAAGCTGTAAATGGAGGGATCACAGGAATGACAGACAACAACTTTGGATTTACCAGACTCGCAAGTGGAATAGTGACTGTAAGTTATAACCGAGAAAATTCATTAGGTCTTAAAGCCGGTGATGTTGTCTTCACACTTTCACTTAAAGCCAAAGATCAAGGTAAACTTTCTGAAGGATTCTGGATAGATTCTGCAGTTACAAAGGCAGAAGCTTATACCTCTGATTATGATGTGATCAAAGTAGAATTTAATGTGAATAACAGAGTGGATCAAGCAGCAGTATTATATCAGAATACGCCTAACCCATTTAAGGCAAACACATCAATAGGGTTTGATTTACCGGAAGTAATGGATGCGACAGTGACTATTTTTGATGTAACGGGTAAAACACTAAAAGTGATCAGCCAGTCATTCAATAAAGGTTTCAATAGTATCGAGCTGAATAAAAATGAACTTGGTAGCGTAGGTGTATTGTACTACAAACTTGAAGCAGGTGACTTTACTGCTACCAGAAAAATGGTTGTAATAGAATAAGTTTTCTATAAAGAATTTACTGTTTTTGGGATGGGACCCCGCTTCGAAACGTCGAAGGGGGTCTTTTTCATTTAATAAACCAGTAAATTTAAGGATTCTCTATTAAATTTTGAAACATCATCCCGCATTTAATCCTTTATTTAGAAATATTTGCTCTTAAAATACTTGGTTCCACTCCGAATATGCCACTTTTATGATAATCATCTGTTTTACCCCTTCTTATCCGAACCTTGGCAACCCTCTGGCCAAACCCCCGGCCCCTGAAGGGGAGAACACCTGAAGGGGAGACTGTCTAAAGGGGTGTACCATTCATGGAAATAGTAGATTATCAAGTTAGTATAAATATATATATTCCAAATTTAAATAACAAATTACTTTTCAGTGGGGACTCAATACTTAAAATACATTTCAAAACAATATTTGGCCAAATCTGAACATTTTTCTGTTTATCCGCTTTATATTTCTTTGAATAAATATAATCAACATGGAATACCGCAAACTGGGAGTAACTGATATCAACGTCAGTGTCATTTGTCTTGGCACCATGACATATGGCCAGCAAAATACTGAAGCCGAAGGTCATCAACAATTGGACTATGCATTGACGCAAGGTATCAATTTTGTAGACACTGCTGAAATGTATTCAGTACCGGGAAGAGCTGAAACAGCGGGATCCACTGAACGAATCATTGGTACGTGGCTAAAAAAATCAGGCAAAAGAAATGAGATTATTCTTGCTACAAAAGTAACGGGTCCTTCACCTGCATTTAAACATATCAGCACAAATCTTGGTTTCAGCAGGGGTAGAATCATGGAAGCTTTGGAAGGTAGTTTTAAAAGGTTGGGCACAGACTATATTGATGTGTATCAAATGCACTGGCCCGAAAGAAAAACCAATTACTTCGGTCAGCTTGGATATATTCAGCACGATAATCAATGGGAAGACAATTTTGAAGAGTCTTTAGATACCATGAATGAACTGATAAAGCAAGGAAAAATTAGACATTGGGGTCTATCAAACGAAACTGCATGGGGAGTTATGAGAACTTGTCAAATCGCAGATATTAAGCAACAACTCAGGCCACTTTCCATACAAAACCCATATAATCTTTTGAATAGAAGTTATGAGATAGGTCTTTCTGAAATATCTATCCGAGAGAATATCAGTCTTTTGGCTTATTCACCGATGGGCTTTGGGCTATTGTCCGGTAAATTTCACAAACATTTAGATACCCCACAAGACAGAATCAATCAGTTTAAAAATCTTATGAGATACAATGGGGCAAAAAGTCATGATGCTACTGCTAAGTACATTGATATTGCTGAAAATGCAGGTTTAAGTCCAGCTCAATTGGCTTTGGCTTTTGTAAATGACAGACCATTTGTTACGAGCACAATTATAGGAGCAACAAGTATGGATCAACTAAAAGAAAATATCTCAAGCATCCATATCAAATTATCTTCTGAAATCACAGAACAGATTGACGCAGTTCATAAGGAAATTTCAAATCCCGCCCCTTAATCCATTGTTCTTGCCATAGAAAATGTTTATTTTTGCAAAATAAACAAATAGGAAAATGATTTCAAAAAAAGTAAACTCGGTTCAGGAAGGAATGTTTGGTATTTCAGATGGTATGACACTTATGGTTGGAGGGTTCGGACTATGTGGTATTCCTGAGAATTCAATTGCAGAACTTGTAACAATGGGAATTAAAAATCTTACCTGTATCTCAAATAATGCTGGGGTGGATAATTTCGGCCTTGGGCTACTTTTACAAGGCAAACAGATAAAAAAAATGATTTCTTCATACGTAGGCGAAAATGATGAATTTGAACGCCAAATGCTGAGTGATGAATTGGAAGTAGAGTTGATCCCTCAAGGTACATTAGCTGAGAGATGCCGGGCAGCTCAGTCAGGATTTCCTGCTTTTTATACTCCGGCCGGATTTGGTACAGAAGTGGCTGAGGGGAAAGAAACAAGAAATTTTAATGGTAAGATGTATGTGATGGAAAAGGCTTTTGAAGCTGACTTTGCCATTGTTAAAGCGTGGAAAGGAGATGAGGCAGGAAACCTTGTTTTTAAAGGGACAGCAAGGAATTTTAATCCCTGCATGTGTGGTGCAGCTAAAATAACGGTTGCCGAGGTAGAAGAAATGGTACCACTGGGTAGTCTTGATCCAAATTTCATACATATTCCAGGTATTTTTGTTCAAAGAATTTTTCAGGGTGAAAAATACGAAAAACGCATTGAGCAAAGAACTGTACGACAACGGGTGTAATTTAAATTAGGTGAAATTATGTTAACACAATTGGAATTTACTCTAAAGCCTTATGCTCGTGGTTTTCATTTGATCACAGATGAAGTCATTTCTCATTTGGGACAATTACCTGAATTAGGATTATTATCTTTATTTATTAAACATACTTCAGCGGGTCTGACCATTAATGAAAATTGTGATTCTGATGTGCTTTACGATTTTGAATCAGTTTTCAATAAAATTGTGCCTGAAAATCTACCATTTTTACGCCATATTATAGAAGGGCCAGATGATATGCCTGCACATATAAAGTCAGTAATCACCGGTAATTCGATCACAATACCTATTTCTAATCATACACTTAATCTGGGCACATGGCAAGGCATTTACCTTTGTGAATTCAGAAATAAAGCTAAGGGTAGGGCTTTAGTGGCAACTATGATTGAGTAACATCGATTATGCCTTTTGCTGCTTATCTAGCGATAAATTTACGCTCTATGTTTTTTTAAACAAAAATGTTCTTTTTGTTTTTCTTTTCTATGTTTTGATATTATTTTTGTCAAATTTTTTAATTCTAATGTCTTTTATGCGAATTTCAATTTCTTCCCTAAGAATCGTTTTTTTATTTTTTATTTTTTATATTGTTTATCAACCTTCCTCCAGTCAGGAGTTGATGAAGTATAATAAAACATCAGAATCTACAACCCCGGAGTGGGTAAATGAAATGTATAAACAAAATCCTGATCCCGGCATTGTTTTAAGATTATATGATGATTATTATTCTAACAATACTTTTGTTAAAAATAAACATACACAATATTTAAAAAAGTGGCTCAGAGCAATAGGAAGATCTCACAATCGATCAAATGTTGAGGATAGAGCTTACCTAGCTAAAATCGACCAATCAGAAAGTTTGCGAAATAATGCTGCTTCTTGGACAAGTTTGGGTCCTTATGATTGGGATCATACAGCAGCAGCCAGGAGTTATGCTCCCGGTTCGGCGCATGTATATACTGTAGAACAATCTATTTCGCATCCTGATATTTTGTATGCGGGAACAGCCACAAGTGGACTTTGGAAAAGTGCAAACCGAGGACTAACGTGGATACCAATGACCAATAATTTACTGGTATCATCAGTATATGCCATTGAAATTGATCATACAAATGCAAATATAGTTTACGCTTCAATAGGTAATTCAGTGCGTAAAAGTACTGATGGTGGCATTTCATTTTTATCCACTGGAGATGCATCATTTCAGGCTTTAAGTTTGACTGTAAGAGATATACACATGCTGACAGGAAACAATAATATTATTTTTGCCTGTACAAATATTGGTTTGTTCAGAACAAATGATGCTGGTCTCACATGGACTAATGCACAAACTGGTGATTTTCAAGAGGTAGAAATTCACCCTGGAAATACAAACATTATTTATGCAGTGCGTAAAAATGGAACTAAAACTGAATTTTTCAAATCTGTCAATGCTGGTGCAAGTTTTACGTTGACAGGAATCAATTGGCCAGTTCCCCCAGTAGATGGAGATCAGGAAAGAACAGAAATAGCTGTATCACCTGCCAATCCCAATCATGTATATGCACATTGTTCGGGTGATGCAAATGGTGGTTCAGGTTTATATGGCGTTTATGTCAGTACAGACCAAGGCAATAACTGGGCATTCAGATGTTGTGGTACTCAACCTGCAGGACCTCCTTCTGCCAGTAATCCAAACTTAATGGCCTGGAGTGATGAAGGCCTGGATGATGGCGGACAATATTATTATGACATGGGATTTGCTATCTCTCCGACCAATGGGGATTCCATTTTTTTGGCTGGTGTAAATTTATGGATTTCTGGCAATGGGGGGACATCTTTTACCTGTCCGTCAAAATGGTCTCATTCATATAAACCTAATTATGTCCATGCAGATATTCACGATATAAATTATTATAACCATACCAGAGAACTTTGGATAGCATGTGATGGTGGCATATTTTATTCATCTGATAATGGGGCAAATTTTCAAAGACGAAATGTGGGAATTACCGGTACGGATTTCTGGGGTTTTGGTCAGGGATGGTGGTATGGTGATGTGATGCTGGGTGGAGCTTATCATAATGGGACAATGTTACGTGAGGAGAATGTTTATATTAATAATTGGATATGCACTGATGGAGGTGACGGTACCATGGGTTTTGTTAATCCGGGTATTGACAGGCAAGTGTATAGTCAGTATGATATAAAGACCCTAAAATCCGACAGAAATATAAGTCCAGTAACCAGAACTTTTCAAAATAAACCTAATAATACCTACATCATTGGTGCATCTAATGATTTATTGATAGACCCAAGATACTTTACCCATTGGCTCACTGGAAGTGGTACAAAATTATACAAAACCAAAGACGATGGTTATACATTTGAGCAATTATATGATTTTGGTGTAAATATTGGTGCTATGGATCATTGTTGGTCCAATCTTAATGTTATTTATGCCTGTACATTTCCGGATTGGTGGGGAACCAAAAGAATTTACAGATCCGATAATGGAGGTCTTAATTGGGTCGAAGTCACACCTCCTTCTGCTATATTGGGATCAAATCCTTCACTTTGGATTCCATATGATATAGTAGTAGACCATGATGATCCGATGAAAGTGTGGATGGCCCGTACATCTATGTACGACAGTAATGTAAACGGATATTCTGTGTTTTATTCATCTAATGGCGGAGCTACCTGGCAAAATATCAGTGGAAATGGTTTAAATGGACATTCACCTACAAATATGTTTTTACAAAAAGGTAGCGCACATGGATTGTATATCGGAACCAGAAAGGGTGTATTCTACAAAGATGACAACCTTTCTGACTGGATATTATTCAATCAGGGATTGCCTGCTCAAACGCATAGCACAAGGATGGAGGCGTATTACCGAAAACAAAAAATAAGAAACGCCACAGACCGTTCTGTTTGGGAATCAAATTTTTATAGCAATAGTACACCTATAGCATTCCCGTCATCAAATATTGACAAAATATATTGTTCAAGAGATACAGTTTATTTTGTTGATCACTCTATTATTTCGGATCAGAATGTAAGCTGGCAATGGAGTTTTCCAGGTGGTTCGCCATCGACATCCGCGATCAGAAATCCGAAAGTAGTATACAATAATACAGGTACTTATGATGTGACACTCACAGTTTCAGACAATTATGGAACATCGACCAAGACAATTCAAAATATGATCACATTGATAAATGAATGTAAAATTGATACCATCCCCGGAAAATCTTTGTTTTTAAATGCATCTACTGATTATGCTGTAATTCCCCCATTAAATATATCCACCAATACCATGACCATCTCATGTTGGGTCAAACCTAACGGAATACAAGCTACCAATGCTGGAATAGTTTTTTCGGGCAGCGGTGGTGCTTGTGGTTTAAATGTGAAAAGTAATAATCAACTGGGATATCACTGGCAGGACGCTTCCGGGTCCTATAGCTGGAATGGTGGTCCCATCCTTCCTTCAGGGATATGGTCTCACGTAGTATTGGTCATCAGTCCTTCCAGTGCAACCATTTATCTTAATGGATTGCCTTATACACGCACGGCTTCACACAATGTCGTTAATTTTACTACTGATTTCAGAATAGGAAGAGATAGAACCAATAGTTCCAGAAATTTTGTTGGTCAAATAGATGAAGTAACTATTTATAATAAAATAATGAGTATAAATGAGATTAGAGAATTGCGACATCTCACTCGTCTGGAGGGCAATAGTCTGGTGGGTTATTATCAATTTAACGAAAGTAATGGCTTGGCGCTAGATAAAATAGGAGTAAAACATGCCACACTAATTGGAGCAGCAACAAGAACAGTGTCATCAGTTCCAGTCGGAAAAGGGGCTTCATCAAGACTTACCATCAATTCAAGCGGGCTTAAAGATTTTATAAATGCAGGGGTAAAAATGTATTTTCCCTCAAATAGTACTTATCCAAATGGTGACGTGGTTGTCACAAAAATTAATCAGCTGCCTGATGTATATCCAACAGGTAGTTTTCAGGCAGATAGTTATTGGGTGATTAATAACTATGGTAGTAATACAAATTTTACAATGCCGGATAGTATCCAATTTTATGATTCAGGCAATATTTCCGGAGGTTGTCAACCGCATAATTATTTGTTGTACAGACGATTGGAAAATGGGGAAGGCAATACTTGGGGTGGAGATATAGATGAGGCAGAATATTATAATCCTTATCCACCTGATAATTATATAGCTTTCGGAAATGATAATAATGTAAATTCTTTCGGTCAGTTTTTCATAAAGTTAGACGGTAGGCCCAATGGTTCAGCAATTGAAACTTGCAATGGTATAGATGATGATTGTGATGGATTAATAGACGAAAGTTATAGTCTTGTTGTCTCAAATCATGCAAACGAAGGAGACAACACTTTAAGAGCTATTATGAATTGTGCTCAAAATGGTGATGTGATTACTTTTGCTGCTGATATTGATACTATCATACTGTTATCTCCATTGGTATTAAATAAAAATCTTACACTTTTGGACAACACAGGAAATAAAATTGTAATAAAAGCCAATCTGAATAGTCCTGGATTTAGTGGAGCAGAATCAGCCATAAAAATTCAAAATAGCAGCGAAATATTTTGTAATAATATACACTTTCTTCAACTAAATAACAGTCAAAGTAAACCTTTGATTTTGAATAATGGAATACTGATTATGACTGATTGTAAACTCAGCGGCAATCCAGATTCTATTGTCAAGCAGTCCACAGGAGCTACGTTTCAAGTCAATGGACTAGTGGAAATTGACTAATGAATTTGCTGTTTTGATAAGTACTAAGTGCGATTTTAACCAATGATTTTTGTCAAGGAATTTATTTATAGAGTTCCTCTCAATTCCTGTTCGCGCTCTATAGCTTCAAAAAGGGCTTTGAAATTTCCTTTGCCAAAAGATCTGGCACCATGTCTCTCTATGATTTCGAAAAATACTGTAGGTCTGTCCTGAATTGGCTTCGTAAATATTTGAAGGAGGTAACCTTCTTCATCGCGATCTACAAGTATATTCATACGCTTCAGTTCATTGATATCTTCTTTTATGGTTCCGACACGCTCCAAAACGGTTTCATAATAATTGTCTGGTACATAAAGGAATTCTATACCATTGTTCCTAAGTGATTCGACAGTATGAACGATGTCATCAGTGGCTATAGCTACATGTTGAACTCCAGCACTTTTATAAAAATCAAGATATTCTTCTATTTGAGATTTTTTCTTTCCCGCTGCCGGTTCATTGATTGGAAATTTTATAAATCCATTACCATTACTCACCACTTTACTCATCAAAGCAGTATAATCTGTAGAAATATCTTTATCGTCAAATGTTACCAACAGTTTAAAACCCATAACTTCTTCGTAGAAATTTACCCACTTATTCATCTGTCCCAACTCCACATTACCTACACAATGGTCAACGTATTTGAATCCCAGTGGATTTATTTTTACAGGACTGGATTTTGCCACATATCCCGGAAGAAATGGGCCTTGATATTGACTTCTTTCCACAAGAGTATGTATCGTTTCTCCATAGGTTTTAATGGCAGCCAATTTGACAAAACCATGTTGGTCTTCAGCAATAAATGGTTCGAATGCGCTTTCTGCTCCTCTTTCGATGGCTTTTTGATAGGCATCATCGACGTTGTCAACCCACAAAGCCAACACCTTGATACCGTCTCCATGAAGTGCTACATGCTTCAGTATTTCATGATTTGGGTCGAGCGCTGAAGTAATGACAAAACGGATTTTGCCCTGCTTCAGAACATATGAAACCACATCTCTGCTTCCTGTCTCTGGACCTTTATAGGCAATAAGTTCAAAACCGAAGCAATGTTGATAAAACAACGAGGTCTGTTTGGCGTTGCCTACGTAAAACTCAATAAAATCTGTCCCGTTGATCGGAAAGGTATCTGTTGCAGTTTCTTGATTGGATAGGGTGGAGGTATTCATATTAAATATTTTAAAATTTATTTTTAGTAATTTAAGGTTTACTGTCTGGTGTATATAATATTATAACCAACTTAAAGCATATTCATCATCTTCAATAGATGCTGCATAATTGGTCATCAATAAAGGTTTGAAAGTATCCACCATGACAGCCAGCTCTCTGGTGTCTTTCTGACCGATACTTTTTTCGGCTGAGCCAGGATGTGGTCCGTGAGGGATTCCTCCGGGATGTAGTGTTATCTGACCTTTATCGACATGTTTTCGACTCATAAATTCTCCATCTACGTAGTAAAGGACTTCATCGCTGTCTATATTGCTGTGATTATAAGGTGCGGGGATAGCAAGTGGGTGGTAATCGTACATCCTGGGAACAAACGAACAGATCACAAAACTTTTGGTCTCAAAAGTTTGATGTATCGGAGGAGGCATATGAATTCTACCAGTTATAGGCTCAAAATTATGAATAGAGAATGCATATGGATATAAATACCCATCCCAACCGACTACATCGAAGGGATGGGCTTTATAATGGTAAGGGTAGAGGTTGTCCTGTTTTTTGATGTACAAAAGAAAATCTCCTTTTTCATCATAAGTGACCAGTACATTTGGCTTTCTGATATCTCTTTCACAAAATGGCGCATGTTCCGCCAATTGACCAAAGTCATTTCTATATCTTCTTGGCGTCAGAATAGGAGAAGATGATTCAACAATAAATAATCTGTTGTCTGTAGTGTCAAATTCCAGCTGATAGATTGTTCCTCTTGGGATTACCAGATAATCACCATATTGAAACCGTATATCTCCATACATTGTCTTAAGTGTTCCTGAGCCTACATGTATAAAAATGCATTCATCTGCATCTGCATTTTTATAAAAATAGTCTGTCATGCTTTTTCGTGGCGCTGCAAGGATGATTCTGCAATCACTATTTACAAGCACAGGCTTACGACTTTCCAGATAGTCATCCTCAGACGGGATACTAAACCCTTGCAAACTTCTATGCTTAAGCTGTTTGTCATGGATTGTGATAGGTGCAACATTCATAGGCTCACCTATTTGTGTTATCATAGTGGGAGGATAGTTGTGATACAAAAGCGAATACATATCGCTGAATCCTTCTGTTGAAAACAATTGTTCATTGTAAAGTGTGCCGTCTTTCTTGCGGAATTGTATGTGCCGCTTAGCTGGGATATTTCCAAGTGAATGATAATGCATATTAATTTTGTTTAGCCAGGTTTTCAAAAATTTTGTTTAATGTATTTTCCAGTATCAGTAGTTCTTCCACGGCTATCCCTGCATAAGCTTCAGCTCTGAACTCCTGAACTATAGGCTCTACAAGTCTATATTTTATTATGCCTACAGCGGTAAGTTCAATCATAAATCTTCTCCGGTCTTTATCATCTGTATTCCTTATTACCAATCCTTTATTTACCAATAGGTCAATTATTCTGGTAATGGTGGGAGCATCTTTAAAGGTCAACTCACCGAGTTCTTGTTGGCTTAATTGATGATGTTTAAATAAAATATGCATTACGACCCATTGATCCACGGTGACATCCACTTCCTGGTGCATGAGCAAAATGCGGGAGAAAGTGAGTTTCATCAATTTTACTGTCTTCTCCAAGGTAAAACCCGAGATTTCAAGTTTTTTTTCAATACTTAATGGATAACTATTGCTGGACATGTTTTATTAATTAGTATACTAATAATATGCAAAGCAATGAAAATGTTTTCATATTATTGAGTGATCATGTGATTATTTTTTAAAATAAATATTATAAAACATTTTTGAAGTAAAATTTTACAAGAAGTTAATTTTTTATTAAAGTCTATTAAATATATAGAATAAATATATTATTGAATATTTATGAATTAACTTTGCATTTTTTAATACAAAAATTGGATAAATTATGTCAATACGACTAGGAGACATTGCACCGAATTTTAAGGCGAAGACTACACAGGGTGAAATTGATTTTCATGAGTGGCTTGGTACATCTTGGGGATTACTATTTTCACATCCGGCTGATTTTACTCCAGTCTGCACTACTGAACTTGGTAGAACTGCATTGCTATCCGGCGAATTTCTAAAGAGAAATACGAAAGTTATTGCCGTTTCGGTAGATGATCTTGCTTCGCACAACAGATGGGTTCCTGACATTGAAGAGGTAAATGATGTGAAAGTAGATTTTCCAATAATTGCAGACGAAAATAGGGTGGTAGCAGAACTTTATGATATGATTCATCCAAATGCAAGTGAAAAAACCACTGTTAGATCTGTATTTATCATTGGTACGGATAAAAAAGTAAAACTTACCTTGACCTACCCTGCATCTACCGGTAGAAATTTTAATGAATTGCTCAGGGTATTGGATTCGTTGCAACTGACAGCAAATCATGGACTAGCGACACCTGCAGATTGGGTTTTAGGAGATAAAGTGATTGTTATCCCATCCATAGCGACAGATCAAATCAGCGCCAAATACGGAGTTGAGCCGGAAATAGTAAAACCTTATCTCAGATACGTACCAGGAAACGTTGTACAACAGTAAATGAATGTGCAAAAAAAAAGAGCCTGAAATTAATGATTTCAGGCTCTTTTTTTGTGTCACAAACTTAAAATTTATAAAGCTATATGTAGATATGCTTATTTTTAGTCCAATGATTGATTGTCTGTCGAAGCACGTTTTACTATATCCTGATATTCCTTGGGTGACAATCCGTCGAGACAATAATCTATAGGATTAATAGCTACTCCATTTAACCATATTTCATAATGCAGGTGCGGGGCAGTCGAAGTACCTGTACTTCCTACTTTGCCAATAAACTGTCCTTTTTTTACTATATCGCCTTCCTTCACATTTATAGAATGCATGTGAGCAAATAATGTTTTGTAACCATATCCATGATCTATCATAAGATGTTTTCCATAACCACTACCGGTTTTATTAATAGAAACAACTCTTCCATTACCCGTCGCCTGTATATCAGTCCCTTGTGGCGCAGTAAAATCAATACCTTTATGAAATCTTCTCAGTTTATGAATAGGATGTATTCTCATACCAAAACCAGAAAGAAACTTAACATCTTTCTTGAGTGATGTTTCTTTTACAGGTTTGATAGATGGGATAGATGCTAATTTTTTTTCTTTGACCACAGCGACTTTATACAGACTGTCTAAAGATTTTTTCTGAATATCAATTTTTATTTTAAGTTTATCCACGGTTTCCAGGTTTTCTTTTATCATTTTACCTGTTTCCTTGAAGTTTTCCAGAAACTCATATTTATCATGTCCACCTATACCCCCATTCCATATACCATCATCTATTGGTTTTACACCTAGAATCATTCTGTTAATTTCACTATCCTTCTCGTGGAGTGACTCAATTTTTTTTGAAAGTAAGTCGTATTCGTCTGTAAGTTGGGTTAAGTAAAACTCAAGTTGCTCTTTTTCTTTCTCCATCACCTTTTCTTTTGGTGTAGGGAAATACTGGTAGGCGAATACAAACATTAAAACTGAAGTAAGTACAACGGCAGATGTAAAATACAAACTTTTGCGAAACTTTTCCCTTCGCGATAGTTTGTGTTCCTCATATTGTAAAGTGTGCTCGTTGTATACGTATTTTACATTCTTCATTTTCAGATTATGATTTATTATGACAAAAACTTATTGGTTAAATATTTGCCAGAAAATACGGATACTATTGGTATTAAAAACAGTGTAAAAATATAAAATTATATTCAGCTATCCAACACTATATTGATTTATTTTTATATAATTATTATAAATTTGTACAAAATTCACACTTATTGTTGATAATAAAATCTCTAAAAAGGAGGTAGGTATTTAAAATTTAGTATCAAATATATAGCTGAAAATTATCATATGTCAATTGAATGATTTTATTAAAATTACCAAAAAAAAAGTAAAATCCCCTTTATGGTTTAATTATTTTACCGTCTTTAGATTCATTTGCTGCAAGATCATTTTGATCAGTGTTGATTTGGCTAAGTTTAAGTATAATTTTATCTCTAAACTCAAAAAATGCAGGAAGTTCGGACGCATTCATGGGTTTGGAGGTGGGTAGTTTTTCCTTCAGGTGATTGACTTGTCTGCCATTTTTCCAAAAACGGAAGCAAACATGAGGTCCTGTTGCTAAACCTGTAGCCCCGACATATCCAATGGTTTGGCCTTGTTTAATACGTGAACCAGGTTTAACCCCTTTTGCAAATCTGGACATATGCAGATATTGTGTTTCGTAAATCTTATCATGCTTAACCTTTACAAATTTTCCATTTCCGCCGGTATAGGCAGCAGCACTGATTACACCATCGGCTACGCTTCTGATTTCTGTACCATAAGGAGCAGCATAATCGGTCCCCAAATGCGGAATGGTTTTTCCTTTTATCGGATGAAAGCGCCTGAGATTATAATTGGAAGAAATTCTTGAAAACTTAACAGGTGCTTTAAGAAAAGCTTTTTTTGCTGGTCTTCCTTCTGCATCAAAGTAGCCTTCATCATCTTTGTTTTTATATAAAACGGAGTAATTGGCTCCATTTTCGTTGATATAACACGCCCCAATAAGTTTTCCAATTCCTACCAATTCTCCATCTACATATTTGTTTTCATATATCAACTTAAATTCGTCCCCTTTTTTGGTATGGTAGAAGTCGACCGAACTGGACAATGCATCTTCCATCAAATCAATTACAGCAGAATTTACTCCTTTAGATTCCAAAGCACTCCAGAGTGAAGTTTCAATTTTTCCTGAAGCAATTTCTTCACATACATCCACTTTTTTTTCTACCAATCTGACATTTACAGAATCTCTAAAATCATAAACAATATATTTATATCTGTCAGGTTCGTAAACGATAGCAAGTGGTTTCTCATCGCATTCATGCTTTTTTATAACATGATATTTTGTACCTGCCTGTATATTTCTGACATTGAAAATATCTTTTGCTTCATGTTCAAGCAAGAGTATAAGATTAGCAGTAAGCCCATTTGAACTTAATATACCACCAAAAAATTCATTTTTCCGGATCGTATTTTTCTCAATATGAACAGAATCAAGATTAAATCCGAATTGGTAAACAGGACTTGATGAAGTATATGATGGTGCGGATTGTTTTTCTTTTGAAATGTTATCGGCATGGTAACCGAATATGATGATGGAAGCAATAATCAAAGAAACGATAGTATCAGTAATACGTTTTCTTGACTTACTCATTTTTAATAGTGTAAGTTTCAAAATACAACTGGTTTGCGGTTATAAAAATCTAAATTTTCTCTTAAATGTCCTCTTAAGACACCGCAAGATAGGTTCAAGTTTTAAAAAACCAAAAAAAAAACTGTTAATGTTTTTTAAATAATTTATTTTTTACAAATAAAAAACAATTCATTTCCCATTCTTTGAGGTATTGAGTTGTAACATATTTCTATAGTTTGAATATGTAGTTTTGAACTAAACAAGGATAAATATTCTGATAAATTTCCACCAAATGGAGGACCGTCATGCGGAAATTCTATACCAAATAGAACACCCGCCAACTTACCATCTGTCTTTAGTAAGCGTTGCATTTTATCTACATATTTTCTCCTCAGGGTCGGGTCTATCGCACAGAAGAAAGTTTGTTCAATAATTAAGTCATAAGTACATTCAAGGGTAAAAAAGTCAACATTCAAATAGTTTATCATGTCTCCGTTATTTATTTGGAGCTTCATATTTTGTATGGCTACTTCTGAAATGTCACAAACCGTAATGTTATCAAAACCATGATCAATCAGATAAGACGCTTCATGCGAATGTCCTGCCCCTGGGATTAAAATACTTATGTCTTTATCATTGAGTTGATCGATATAAGCTGCAATTGGAGGCGAAGGCATATTTATATTCCACGGTGTGTCACCCGACTGATGTCTTTTGTTCCAGTAATCCGCATCCGATGATTTCATATTGCTTACTATTAGCTTTATATTAGGAAATCAAAACAATCTATTGCCCAAAAAAGTTAATTTTGTGATCTTATAACTCATAAATTTCAAATATCGACAAATCCGTGATTAATACACTAAATTGCAATGGCCGATTAATTTCTTTGGATAAGCCGGTTGTAATGGGAATTATAAATGTAAATGACAATTCATTTTACATTGCATCCAGAGCAAAAAATACAGAGCATGTGCTGGCCAAAGCGTCACAAATGCTTAATGAGGTTGCCTCCATTTTGGACCTTGGCGCAATGTCAAGCAAGCCTGGTGCTGAAATTATTTCTATCGATGATGAGTTGAAACTTATATTGCCGGCCGTCGAAGCAGTTATAAAATTATTTCCTGAGGCAATCATTTCTGTTGACACTTTGAGAAGTCAGGTAGCCAAAGAAGTAATTCAAGCGGGTGCTGTGATGATAAATGATATTTCAGCGGGAGGTTTTGATCAGGATATGATGAGAGTGGTTTCATCTTACAAGGTACCTTATATTATGATGCATATGAAAGGTTTGCCATCCACCATGCAGAAAAATCCTTCATACGAAGATGTAGTCATGGAAATTACCCGTTTTTTTGTACTTAAACTACATCAAGCCAGAGAGTCTGGAATTGTTGATATAATTATTGATCCTGGTTTTGGATTCGGTAAATCATTGGAACATAACTATCAAATGATGAAGAAACTTGAAGTTTTGCAAATATTTGATTTGCCGATAATGACTGGTATTTCCAGAAAATCAATGGTATGGAAACCATTGAATACAAATGCGAACAACGCGCTAAACGGCACCACAGCATTACACATGTACGCTCTGCAGAAGGGAACAAGAATATTGAGAGTACATGATGTAAAAGAGGCCATAGAATGTATAGCACTGTATCAATTGCTTAAGAAATAACTTCTCCAGAACGGGTAAAAGGCCACGACATCGTAATCAATTATTTATTTATTCTAGGGTAAACCCTGATATACAGTTCAAGACATGGTCTGACTAGGTTTTGAATTCAATGATATAATATTAATGTACTGTTAATTTTTTAAATTTGCAGGATATATTATTAATTTTAAGCGTTTTATTATTAAACAATAAGGAAAGTTGAGCTTGGATGAAATAAAATCTGATACTGAATCAATTGACAAAAGATCTCCTTTAAGAATTTGGATAAGAAGAGTATTCTTAGGATTCTTAGCACTCCTATTTTTAGTAATTTTACTCCTTCAGTTTGCTGCAGTTCAGACTTGGCTGTCAACCAAAGTTACAAAATATTTATCAGAAGCTACGAATACCACAGTGACGGCGGAAAGACTTAAAATCAGTCCGTTTGATGGTTTAATTCTTCAAAATTTTGATATCAAAGATAGCAGAGATAATACAATTGTTCATGGAGGAGCCTTAAATTTTTCTCTCAGCAAAAATATTTTTTTTCTTATAAATAACAAGCTTGATTTATCTTACATTGGTGTAAAAGATATCAGATTGAATATTATTACTGAATTGGGTGAAAACCGATCGAATCTTCAGAAATTTATGGACAATCTATCTACCTCACCTTCTTCTTCTTCTAAGAAAAGTGCCCCGCTTGACTTTAGGCTTAAAGAAATAGATTTGTCAGAAATTTATATAAAAATTGATAATAAAAACAAGGGCAAATATGATCTGATAACTTTGGTTGGTGGTAATTTTGATATTAATTACATAGATCTGATTTGTAAAGATTTTGATATAAATTCGATACTCCTTGATAGGCCTACTTATCAAAGTCACATATATGAATTTGACTGCTCTATAGTTGATGAATTGTCAATTGCACAAAATATGGATGCCGAAATAGATGATATTTCAGAGCCGATAACGCTTACTTTGAGAGAATTTGCTATAAAAGGAGGTAAATTTGGAATATCAAATGCTTTGATCGTCACAGAACAACAATATAAAGACTATCTGGATTATAATAATTTTTACTTTGACAATGTAAATGTATTGCTGAAGGACTTAAGCTTTAGAAATAATACAGAAATTCAGGCCAAACTTGAAACTCTTTCTGCATCTGATAATACCGGATTTGAAATTCATAATATAAAGAGCGATACAATAATGATCAATTCGGGATCAGCTGAATTGAGGTCTTTTAGTATTGATATGGGGAAAACTCTGGTGAAAGATCAACTTAGATTCAGTTTTGCTGATTTCGCTTCCTTTTCTCAATTTACAGATAAGGTTATCCTTAATGCTGAGTTAAGTGACTCAAAGATATATCTGAATGATTTGGCTCATTTTGTGAAAAGTTTGAGCAAAGTCCCTTTTATTATCGGAAACAGCAATGAATACATTCACATCAATGGCAGGTTTTATGGCAAGATAAATAGCCTGGCAGGAAGAGATGTGGATATTAGAATGGGCGAAAAATTAAGTCTTGCAGGATCATTTAATACCAGAAATCTTCTTGATCCTGATAATACAGTGCTGAATATACGGTTGGAGAGGTTTATGACCAGCATGCGAAAAATAAAAATGATTATTCCATCCTTTAATCCTCCTGAAAACTTTTATAAACTTGGTTCCATAAATTTTACGGGCAGATTTGATGGATATCTTGAAGATTTTGTTGCATATGGCAAACTGAAATCTGATGTAGGGACTGCAGAGATGGATATGAGATTGGATGTGACACAAGGATCAAACAAGGCCAATTATTCAGGGACACTGAATCTTTTTAACTTTAATCTGGGTCGATGGAGTGATAATAAAGACCTTGGACTTGTCAATTTTAAATCGAAAGTTGATGAAGGAAGGGGATTGACTCTAAATACAGTTAGCGCAGATCTGATAGCTACTGTAAATTCACTTGTGTACAAAAAGTACAACTATAAAGATTTTGTAATAGATGGGAAAATAGATAAAAATACTTTTAACGGTGTTTTTAAAATACAAGATGAGAATATTGACTTTGTTTTTGATGGTTCTTTTGAATATTTGGATAAAAAGGTTTTTCTTAACTTTAAATCTGATGTAAAAAATATCAATCTTCAGGCATTAAACTTGTCATCTTCGCCATTAAGCTTTAAGGCCAAAATGGACATTAATGTCACAGGAAGCAATCTGAATGATTTTACAGGAGACATAAAAATGTCAGATTTCAAAATGAACGCCAAAGACTCGCTATATAACCTTACGGCTTTAGATTTGACTTCGAAAAATACAGTAACAGGAGGTAAATTGATCTCTATCATGTGTGATATAGGTATGATCAATTTAAATGGTGAATATGATCTGCCAAATATAGTAAAATCCATAAAAAAAATACTGTATACCAATTATCCATATATTACAAAAAGTTGGAAACAAGATATTGCTACGGTATCCGCAAAACAAAAATTTGATTTTAACTTTAACCTTCAGGATAGTAAAAATTTCCTTTCATTGATAGGGCTGGACAATAGTTATTTCAAAAGATTGAGTCTCAAAGGCAGATTGGATACGTATAAAAATGAGATTTCTATAGCTTCTGAAATACCAATATTGAAAATTAATAAAGACTCTGTCAATAATTTGCAGCTGCTCGTTACTGCGGATAGTAAGTCAGGTGATATACTGGTCCATATAGATTCTACTTTTGCCTTGGGCAGACATTTTAATCCAATAGACCTGAATACAACGCTTAAAGGAGATACTTTAAATTTTTCATTATCTACTGAAAAACTCATTGATTCGTTAGAAAATTTTGACATTAAGGGGCAATTGATTCCTCACCCAAAAGGCTATAATCTGACTCTGGCAGATAATCTGCTAGTAATGTTGGGAACACAATGGAAAATCGATAAAACCAATAATGTTGTTTTTGGTGAAGGATATGTCAATCTCGATAATTTTATCCTTTCTGATGGTCAAAGAAACATAGGTATAAATGATACAAATAACAACAAAGGATTAATACTTGAAATTGATAATTTTGATATCGATATTGTTAATGGTTTCATAAAACATGACAAGATGATATTTGGTGGGATAACCAATGTTTCTGCCAGGATTGAAGATGTTTTTACCAAAGATAAACAAATAGGTGGATATCTAAATATTCCTCAGTTTACTATTAATGGTGATTCTTATGGATCCATATTTATAGACGTCAATAAGGCTGCATTCGCTCCGATCAGAGCTAATATATCTATAGGAGATTTTCTGGCAATAAAGGGTACTTATGATGAAAAATTAAAAATGGTGGATTCGAAGATTAAATTAAGAGAAGCGCCAATGAAAATCATAGAATACCTGCTGAAAGCCGGAATAAAAAATACGAAAGGTACTATTGATGCAGATATTGTTTTCGGAGGTACTGTGGGTGATTTAAAATTATCAGGAGAAGGGACAATAGATAATGGGAAAACCACCCTTATCTATACAGGGACGACCTATTTTTTTGATAAGCAAAAAATAAAAATAAGTAATACAGCCATAGATCTTGATGGGGCAAAAATTACGGATCAAAACGGAAACTTTGGCACGATTAAAGGAGGTTTAGTACACAAAATGTTTAAAGATTTTGGTGTAAATGCGGTGATTTCAGGAAATAATGTGGTTGGCCTTAACACTACTAAAGCGGATAATCCCAGTTATTATGGCTATGGAGTCGGACAACTCAGTGCAGAGTTTACCGGGTCATTTGATAAAGTAGATATGAAGATTAACGCAATTACCGGACCTGGAACAAAATTATTTATTCCGGTGGATAATCACCAATTGACACTCAATCAAAGTTTTATTAAATTTATTGAAAAAGGAGAAGATAACGAAATAAGATCAAAAAAACCTTTCACAGTGAATGGAATTAATGTAGAAATGACCATCACATTGACCCCTGATGCAGAAGTAAGTCTGATATTTAATGAAACCAGAGGAGATATAATCAAGGGCTCAGGTAGAGGAAATATGAAAATAGACATCACCAGACAAGGTGAGTTTGAAATATTTGGAAATTACGAGATCGAGCAGGGCCAGTATTTATTTACTGTAGCCTTACTGCCAGTTGCAAAACCTTTTGTGGTAGAAAGAGGTGGTACTATAAGCTGGACAGGTGATCCGGTCAATGCAACACTAGACATCACGGCAAAATATAGGACAAGGACTTCTGTAGAACCATTCATTGCGGAATATCTCACCTTAGCCAGTCCGGATGATCAAAGGCTTGCTGGCCAGAATACTGAAGTTGACCTTCAACTCAAGCTCGGCGGCTCATTATATAAACCAGAGATAAGGTTTGATTTGTCTTTCCCAAATCTTACTGGTGACATTGCTAATTTTGCGGATAGTAAACTCAGGTTATTAAGAAATAATGAGTTGGAATTGAATGGACAAGTCCTGGGTTTGATAGTGTTTAATTCTTTTTTGCCATCCAATAGGGTAGCAGATGTTTTTGGTGCCGCCGGTATTCAGTCAGCCGGTATTAATACATTGAGCGAGTTTCTTACCAGCCAGTTATCATTATTTATAACAAATATTCTTAATTCTATGGTGGACGAAGGTGGATTGATTTCAGGGATAGATTTTGACTTAAATGTGCGAAATAACAATTTTGGTATTTCGAGCAGCAACAATATTCTGCCTGATGAAATAGCAGTAAGAAATACCCTCGTTTTTAAAAACAATCGTTTTTCAATAGATATTGGAGGCAATTATGTATTGCAAAACCAGGGCATCGCCATCAATCAGGTATTACCGGATTTTGCACTTGAATTCCAACTCACTGAAGATAGAAAACTGAAAGTTCGACTTTACGGTAAGTATGATATTGATCCCATCACCATCACAGGACTCAGAGAAAAATATGGCCTTGGCGTTGCTTTCCGAACCGAATTTGGATCCATGGTTGATTTTGAAAAAAATTTAAAATCAACAGTCGAAGAAATAATTGAAAGATAGGGCTAAACTTATTTTCATTGTTTTACTTTTAACCCAAAATCCGCATTATAAATGAACTACATGAAAATCTGACTTATATTATCTCCACATAGGTCAGATGACCAACGGTGTAAATCGTTCTCAATTTATGTCATCGCTGTAACTAAGGAATTGTATAGAAATAACCTATACTTTTTGGCTTGTTCTTTTATCCTTTTTCTTCGTTGCAAATTCGTCAAGTAGCTACTGCTATTCTCCTCATTCGCGCCTTGTAAAATAAAAAATTTATCGACGTCAAATTTGTACACTCTATTTCATAACGATACCTAAGGCTACACCTGAAAGATAAAATCACTGCGCAATGCCAACTATTTTGTAATGTATTCATTCGAATAAAGTCTAATGCGGAATTTGGGTTTAACCATATATTATAACGAAAGTCAATCCATTGTTTTTAATCTTCTTGGTTTTTCCTTTCTCAGGGGAAACAAATATGATTGCTGAAATATTATTTTTGGCGTGCATATAAATATCCAGAGACAAAATTATTATTAACATTTCTGCTTGTAATTTGAAAAAGTATGTGACTTTTCAAATATTATAAGTCATAAAAGGCATAAACGAAAAGATTTTACGGATTTAATCAATTTTTTTTAAATACTTTAAACGAATTAATAAATGTCAATCAACTTATTAGAGTTAATTAAGGATCAGGTTTCAGATCAGCTCGCAAAACAGGCTTCAAGCTTTTTAGATGAATCGGAATCAACTGTAAGTACAGCTTTGGGTAGTATCATGCCAACTCTTTTGGGTTCTGTCATTCAGAAATCATCTACAACAACCGGAGCACAAGGTATTATGGACTTAATTGGTAAATTGGATTTGGACAGCCTAGGCGATATTACCGGATTATTTGGTGGTGGTGCAAGCAAAGTAAATGGACTATTGAACTCAGGCGGAGGAATCGTGGAATCCCTAATGGGCAGTAAATCAAATGGTGTCATCGATTTAATTTCTAGCTTAAGTGGAATGAAGAGTGGATCTACTTCATCATTGCTAAAAATGGCAGCCCCATTACTCATGGGCGTTATTGGCAATCATGTGAAAGGCAAAGGGCTCACTTTTCTGACCGACTTATTGTTGGGCCAAAAAAGTGTAGTTAATAAAGCCTTACCGTTGGGTTTAGGAAGTTTATTGAATCTTGAAAATTTTTCAGGTACTTCAAATGTAAAAACAAATATCAATACACCTGTGACAACTGGTGGTGAAAATAATTGGATGAAATGGCTTCTTCCCGTTCTTTTGGGGCTTGCTGTAATATATTGGTTAGGTACAAAAGGCTGTGGAAATAAATCTGTAGAATCTGTGGATGCTTTAACTACAGCAATTGATTCTGCTGCTATGAAGGCTGTAGATGCTACTGGATCTGCGGTTGATACTATGACCGCAGCTATAGATAAATTGTTTCAGTATAAACTTTCTACAGGATTTGAGTTGGTGGGAGCGTCCAAAGATGGTATCGAAAGCAATATTATAGCGTTTATAGAAGACAAATCTAAAGTTGTAGATAAAACGACCTGGTTTAATTTTGACAGACTGCTTTTCGATACCAATAAAGCTTCTTTACAGCCAGCAAGTCAGGAGCAATTGAATAATATAGCCCAAATCTTAAGTGCTTTTCCAGTGGTAAAACTTAAAATAGGAGGATATACTGACAATACAGGTGACCCAAAAACAAATCAGCGATTGAGCACCGACAGAGCATTTAATGTAATGAATGGACTCGTTAAGCTAGGTGTTGATAAGAGCAGATTAAGTGCTGAAGGATATGGAGATAAATTCTCGGTCGCAGATAATAGGACAGAAGAAGGCAGGCAGAAAAATAGAAGAATTGCTGTTCGTGTGACTGAAAAGTAGTAAAATTTTAGGACTTTTTCACCATAATATTAAAAATATAAAGTAGTAAGCTATTAAAAATAAGGAGCGATATGTTGAAGTATATCAGAGCTATTTACTATCAATTTACAATGATGTCTACGGATAAATCAAATTATAGAATTCTATGACGTTCTAGTAAAATAACTGATTGAGTCTTTATTTTTATAATAAATTTGAAATTTCGGAGGTATGAATTTATGCTATTCTATTTGGGTGGTAACGATTTTTAATGTTAAAAATTTTTTTTTTTGACATAACAAATTTATCTTTGCTGCCTGTCGTTGAGAATATGATAATTCAAGAACGATTTTGGCCCGATTATGCACCTGATCGGGTCTTTTTTTTTGGAAAAAAATCAATATTTTAGTCCCCTCTGATTGCTATGCAATAAAGATTTATACATAGAATTTTTCCTCTGATGGATTTGAACTATTCAAAAGAAATCTGATAAAAAAATTAGGATAGACCATTTCTTATTTAGGTTTTTTAATTGATTTTGATTCAATTATAACAAAAGTTACATGATTTGATGGCATAGCCCTAACTATAGTTATATAAATGGGGCTTAAATACACACCTAACTTTGTGATGTTAATTAAATCATTTATTAAATTACTTCAAAAATTAAAAAATTTACAATGAAAACACTTATCCTTTTATGCTTGTGTTTCGCTCTAATAGGCATGGCGACCTCCTGCAAAACATCAAAATATGGTTGTTACGAATTTACTTCAGATGATCATGAATGTATTGTTAAGCCAAAAAATAGTTGAAAAAATTAAATATTTACGCACCTAAAATTTATAATTATGAAGACTTTAAATCGCACCATATTCTTTTTTTTATGGTTGGCCCTATTTCAAATGTCCTTTGATGTAAATGCTCAATTCAATGTGGGATTGACCATCAACAAAGTGATGTCAAATGCAAAATCCAATACCAGAAATTTTGGTACTCCGGATGGTAAATTTTTATATGAATTTGGTTTTATGTCTGAAAATACGGATAAATCGTTTGGTATTACCATGTACAAATCTTTTGAAAAGCTTTTTTTAAATGTAAATGTTACCTATCGTGAGTCAAACATCAGATATGTAGTCAAAGAATATACAAAAGAATTTAGATCGCAGATAAATTACATCGATGAATCGCATCAGACATTACACATACCTGTAGTGGCGGGTTTAAATTTTAATAATTTTAAGGTAGGTGCCGGCGCATTTTTCAACTTTCATCTCAACAATGATAACGCACTTGGCAAGACCTTTCCATTTGTAAACAAAAACAGAAAGTTGGATACAGGGGTTGAATTATTTATTGGATACAAATTATTCAACAGAGTTTTACTTTTCACCTGTTATGAAAAATCTTTTGTCAGGGTAGGAGACCACATTTACTATAATCAACAAAGTACAAGAATTCGGTCTGTGATGGATAATATCTCCTTTGGTTTGTCCATTTATCCGGGAGGAATGGATTAATAAAACGATAAAAAAGGGGAAATCTATTTATTTTATATTGTAATTGTGAATTTTAGCTTAATGTAAAATTAAAATCACAAGATGGCTTGATATATCGGTGTTTATGGGTATATATTTGTTTTATATCAAAATAAATGGTGGTATATAACAAAAGTTATATATTGGCCTTTGAATTGCCGGTTTATATTTGTCCCTGATATGTTATTAATGCAAACAGTTTTATTTTTTAACTTTTAAAACAAAACAAAATGAGTATTTCGAAAAAAGAATTTATTGAAATTATTTCAAAATATTTTAAATGCATTCCAGTTTTAGTCATTGGATTTATAATTGGCTATTTTCTTGCGCCAAATGATTGCAAAAAATATGAAAAGTTGTTAGATTCTTTGGAAAAAGGAGGAAAACTTGCAGAATGTATTCCTAGTGAATTTCTTGATAGTGGAACTGAGTTATACTTAACAGAAATCTGCCATTTTGTAAACAGGCTAGACAGCGCTGTAACGGCATCAAGTACAACTCATACGATCCGAATTCATGAAGCGGACGCAGATGCACTTGTTGCAAATTTAACACTTGGATCTACAGCGACAAATCAAACCCAAGCAGTAGTGTTTTCCATACCGGAGATGTTTAAGATATTAATGCAGGCAACCAATGTCACAAGAATTAGTGAGACCCAAATTAACCTGGAGAATACAGGGATAGGTATTGTTTTTGGCCAATACCCAAATACTGCGCCTGTTTACATTCCTAATACTCCTTCGGGTCTATTTACAGCCAATGCTAAAACATGTTATGTAGAATTTGTAAAACTTGATAATATGACAAGTTTAGGTGGAAATGAATATTATGAAGCAATTAAAGGACCGGCATTTAGTTATCCTGGTTTTCCTCAGCCTATACCAACTGCACTTCTTGAACCCATTATGTTTAATTTTCCGAGACTTTGCCCAACGTATTGTCCCCCGTCTTTGCAATAATAGTTTAATTAATTAAAAAGTAACTATACAGGTATGCATCGTGTCAATTATAATTTTCCATTTTTATATGGCATCATTCCACATTATTTGTAATGATCACTCCCATTCATTCAAAAAGTAGGGATATTTGACCTAAGTTTACCTGATTTTTGTGATTTGAAATCATATAACTGAGTAGTTACCATAAAATATATACCATACCATGGAAACCGTATTGCCATATTTCACAGAGATGATTCCGTTTAATTATATATGCCTAATAGCATTTATTGTTGCTTTGTATTTTCATTTTCAGGGGAAAAAAAGTTTGCCACATTTGTTGCTTTTTCTGTTTGTAATAAATTTTATAGAAATATTTCTTATTATGTTCTGGATTAAGCAGTATAAGTCAAATGTCCTGATCTATAATATTTACAGTATCTTTTGTGTCTGTTATTATCTTTATGTTTATTTCCATCATTTTTGGGAAAAGTCTTGGGCAAAAAGGTTTATAATCCTAGCAATAGTATGGTTTGTATATGCCTTGATCCTTTTTATTTATAACTTAAATGAGTTAAAAGTAAACACATCATCTTATAATATCGGTATGATCATGGTTATGGTATTGGTCCTAAAATACTTTTATGATCTTATATATGTAGACAAATACAGAAGTATTGTTAAGGAACCATTGTTTTATTTTTCTCTAGGCTTATTAATCTTTTATGTTTCAAGCTTCCCTTTACTTAATTTTATCAATTTTTTTGTTGTAGAAGATACTGCGATGTTGACTTATGTCAAATTACTTCAGATTGGAAATGTGTTTTTAGCATTGGGTTATTTAGGCGCAGCAATATGGTCGAAAAAGTAAATGATATCAATTGGATCATATTGTCAGCTTTTGTGATGCCAATTTTTCTTTCAGTGATACTGATCTGGTTTTTTATTTCCTACCAGAAAAAAAAGTACCAATATGAAGTGGAATCAAAAGATGCACAGTTGAGAGAACAGGCACTTATAATAGAGCAACAAAACTCGATACAGAACGAAAGAAATAGGATTGCTACTGAAATGCATGACGAACTCGGCTCAGGCTTAACTATTATTAAATATCTGAGCGATGGAGTGGTTTTAAAACTAGCCGATGAACATGTAAGGGAAGATGTTATAAAAATTGCTCACTACAGTACGGGTCTTGTCAGAAACATGTCAGAAATAATATGGGCCATGAATAGTCGTTTTGACAATGTGGAAGGATTATTTGGCTACATCAGAAGATATGCGGTTGAGTTTTTGGAAGACCACAATATTGAACATACTTTTATGGCTGAAGATATCAAGGAGCAAATAAATATAAGTGGTGAAAAACGAAGAAATGTATATCTCGTGATAAAAGAGTTGCTAAACAATGCAGTAAAATATTCGGGAGCAAAAAGGATTCTAATTGAAGCCAGGTCTAACCCGAATTTATATATAAGGATAATTGAAGAAGGAGGTATAGGCTTCAATCCTGATGAGTCTAAAGAACTTGGTAACGGCTTATATAATATTCAAAAAAGAATGGAACAAATTGGAGGTAAAATACTGTTTTGCCGAAAATTTGAAGGAATGGAAATATCGATAAATCTTCCAATTACTCCTGATGACAGTTTTAAAAGCGAGCAAAATATTCAGACATGACAGACAACAAAATTAAAATATCTATCATAGAAGATTTAAAAGACGTTGCTGTCTCCCTTCAAGCCATCATTAATACACAGGACGATATGCATTGTGAACACATTTTCCACAATGCTGAAGATGCCATGCAATTTATCCCAAATCACAAATCTGATATTATTATTGTTGATATTGGGTTGCCGCGTGCCAGCGGAATAGATGCTATTAATTTTCTGAAGGAAAAGTGTCCGCAACTTTTATTCTGTATGTTTACAGTCTATGAAGATGATGAAAAAATATTCAGATCATTGCAGGCAGGCGCAAAAGGATATATACTGAAGGGTGCATCAAAAGAAAAAATCCTAAACTCAATCAGAGAACTCTATCAGGGAGGATCACCCATGACCCCAAGCATTGCCAGAAGGATCATAGATATTTTCAGTGAGATGGGCTTAAATCCTTCACCTGTTCGGTTGCCTCTCACCAATAGAGAGATTGAATTGCTTACCCTTTTATCAAAAGGCCTGTTGTACAAAGAAATAGGAGATCAATTAAATATTACCATTGGAACAGTAAAACAGCACATTCACAAAATATATGATAAACTTCAGGTATCCAATAAAACGGAAGCCATCAATAAATTAAATACCAACAGAGGGCAGTGAGTTTCAATTGTTAATCTATCTTTGTCCATAAAAGTTAAGGCAAATTGAAAGTACTTCTGGTCACGCCGCCATTTACGCAATTAAACACGCCATATCCGGCTACCGCATACATAAAAGGATTTTTAAATACACTCAAGGTGGAGTCAATGCAGATTGACCTCAGTCTGGAGGTGATTCTTGATATATTTTCATCTAATGGTTTGCAAAAAATATTTACTACCATAGAAGAGAAAGAAAAAGAACTTTCTGACAATGCTTTCAGGATTTTCAGTCAACGGAAAAGATATATCCAAACGATCGATAGTGTTATTACATTTCTTCAGAATAAAAATTCAACCCTAGCGCTTTCCATTTGTAGCGGAGGGTACTTACCTGAAGCAGGCAGATTTCAATATCACGAAAATCTCGATTGGGCATTTGGGGCAATGGGTACCCACGACAAAGCAAGACATCTGGCAACATTATACCTAGAAGACATAGGTGATCTGATTACTGAAGTTATCGATCAACATTTTGGATTCAGCAGATATGCAGAGAGACTTGCCAGAACCGCAACACATTTTGATGAGTTGTACGAGGCATTGCAGCAACCCGACAGTTTTATTTCTGAGACTTTGATATCAATAATTGATTCACACATTAAAAGACATCAACCCGAGATAGTATGTTTTACAGCTCCATTTCCTGGAAACGTTTTTAGTGCTTTTAGATGCAGCAAGTTCATTAAGGAAAAATATACAGATACTTATGTAGCTTTAGGAGGCGGTTATGCCAATACTGAATTGCGCAGTGTATATGACGAAAGAGTCTTCGAATATATTGATTTTATTACGCTCGATGATGGTGAAGCTCCTTTACAGCATCTTTTGGAGTATCTGGCTGGCAAGAGGGCAAAACAAATGCTCAAACGAACTTTTTGTCTTGATAATGGTAGTGTCACGTATATAAATGGTTCTGCAGATCTTGATATACCTCAAAGAGAAGTAGGTACCCCGGACTACGGAGATCTGCTGCTGGATAAATATCTTTCAGTCATAGAAATCGTAAATCCTATGCACCGGCTTTGGAGTGACGGCAGATGGAACAAACTTACTCTTGCGCACGGCTGCTATTGGGGCAAATGTGCATTTTGTGATGTTACACTGGATTATATTAAAAGGTATGAACCGGTGAGTCCGGCAATTATTTGTGATAGAATAGAAAAAATAATAGACCAAACAGGACAAAATGGGTTTCATTTTGTGGATGAAGCAGCTCCACCGGCCCTCATGCGGGATCTTGCCATAGAGATTATCCGTCGTGGTTTGGTAGTGGTATGGTGGACAAATATAAGATTTGAAAAAAGTTTTACGCCTGATATTTGTAGATTATTAAAGGCATCGGGTTGCATAGCAATTTCAGGAGGTCTGGAAGTGGCGTCAGACCGTTTACTCGATAAAATGAAAAAAGGTGTTACCGTCGCACAAGTTTCGAAGGTAGCTCATGCTTTTACTGAAGCCGGTATTATGGTACACGCTTACCTGATGTATGGCTTCCCTACTCAAACCTTGCAAGAATCAATCGACAGCCTCGAAATGGTAAGACAATTGTTTGAAGCAGGTGTCATTCAGTCTGGTTTCTGGCATCAGTTTGCTATGACAGCTCATAGTCCTGTAGGGTTGGACCCTATGTCATTTGGAGTGAAAAGCATTGGACCTGATTTCGGTGGTTTTGCTGAAAATGATCTTTTTCATAGTGATCCTGAAGGAGCTGATCATGAAGTTCTATCTGAAGGTTTAAAGTTGTCCATATTCAATTATATGCAGGGAGTAGGTTTTGACGAACCATTAAATACTTGGTTTGATTTTGAAGTGCCGGAAACTACCATTGATTCAGATTATATATCAAATTGTATACATGAAATCGCGGATATTAATATTCGTCAGTCAGACCAAGTAGTGTGGATTGGTGGTGATGCTATAGAGTTGATCATCACTCCCATCAAAAAAAATAAAGGAGAAAGGACAAAAGAAACGTTTGCCGAGATTATAATTTCAGGAAGAACAGAAAATTATTCATTATATTTTAATCAGCAAACGGCAGAATGGGTCATTGATCTTTTGCATAACGCATCACCCGATTCAGAAAATAAATTTACCATCGGGAAAATGAAAATGAGTTACGAAAACGCCGGACTAGGCGAATTCAGGGATTTTCTGGAATCAGAAGGATTTACATTATGGAGAGAAAAAGGGCTTTTGATAGTGTAAGAATTTATAAAGGGGTTCCCATTTGCATACCCGCCAAATAGCCGCCTGTCCATGCAGCCTGGAAATTAAACCCACCGGTTACAGCATCAATATTGAGCACTTCACCCGCCATAAATAAGCCAGGATGTAATTTACTTTCAAAATTTTTAAAATTGATCTGGTGTAATGCAACTCCGCCGGCAGTGACAAATTCTTCCTTAAAGGTAGTTTTGCCCTTGACAGGAAACGCACATTTTTTAAGTTGGGTGACGATATCTGCCATTTCATTTTTGGACAGTGATGCCCAGTTTTTTTCCTTATCTGTCAAAACCCGTTCTATCAGAAATTGCCACAACCTGGCAGGTAAACCAAACTGTGCATTGGCAGTTACTTTTTTCTTTGCCATAGATTCTCTTAAAGCAAAAATATTTGAATCATCAATATTCGGTATCCAGTCGACAAAAGCTGTAAACTCATAATTGCGTTCTGCTAATATGGTAGCGCCCCATGCAGATGCCTTCAGTACTGCGGGGCCACTCAAGCCCCAGTGTGTGATAAGCAGTGGACCTTCAGTGATAATTTTTGTATCTTTGATGTTGACTTTGGCATTTTTTACTACCAATCCCATAAGTCCACAAATAGGATGCTGCGGTAGATTGAAAGTGAAAAGCGATGGACAGGGAGGGACAATTTGGTAGCCAAGAATTTCCAGCATATTCCAGACAAAAGGACTACTCCCTGAAGCTACCATGAGTGATCGTGAGTGATAACAAACCTCATCAGTATGGACTTCATATTTTAATATTTCATCCGCTTTGTAAAGTAATTTTTTAACCTTGGCATTTTTTATAATATCAATCGTATATTTTTCTGCCAACTTCAGAAAACACTGAATGATCGTTTCTGAACTATTGGTGGTCGGAAACATGCACCCATCAGGTTCAGTATACAATTTTACACCATGGTCTGCAAACCAACTAACAGTATCCTGTGCGCCGAATACATGAAAAGGACCCAATAATTCTCTTTGCCCACGAGGATAATAGTTTGTAAGTAACTTAGGATCAAAACATTCGTGGGTTACGTTGCATCTGCCGCCTCCTGATATTTTTACTTTATTGAGTACATCTTTCGACTGCTCCAGAATAGTGACTTTAAGATCAGGGTTCTTTATTTTGGCATTGATGGCTGCAAAAAAACCTGCGGCCCCTCCGCCTACAATGATAATGTCCTGTGGGTTCATAGGATCAAAGGTAAAAAATAAGACGGATTGATCGGATGATTTTTAAGTGGACTGAAATATTTAGCGCTACTTTTCTATTTTTATTAAAAAAAGCCTTTAAATCATTTCATAATTATGTAATGATTTAAAGGCAAAACAACTAAAGCCAATGGTGTTTATCAGCTTTCAATGAATCTTTGGAATTTTCAATACATGATTTAATGGCCTATATTTAAATTATCAACTGACCAATATATTCATATCTATGTTTAGAAAAATTACCAATCAACTCGTCAGAAAAAATGAATAGGAATTATGCAAACGCACTAATTATTCCTCCCATTATAGAAGCAGAAATAACCCAATATCCAACGTTCATAAAAATATATTTCCAGCTCCTTCTCTCAAACAAGGCATTGGTTCCCATTACAGGTAAAAACACAAATATTCCAGTAAGTAGTCCATGGAATGCTCCATGCTTAAATGTCCGGAAATTTGAGCCGTATTTTGTCATAAAATCCTGAAAGTAAAGATTGACTTCGCTGCCCGGTGTCTCCAAACCCAAATTTTGTAATGTTGAAAATACACCCATTTGGTGAATAACAACAGGCGTAAGGCCGACTGCAAGCATAAGGCCAAAGACCAAAGCAAGCCCGTAGATTTTCATCATGTTGGCACTCATTATTTTTTCTTCACTCATGTCTGCTTCTACCATCCATGCTTTACCAAAAAGTGGGCCATACCACAATGCACCAACAGCCAGAGGAACCAAAGCTGTTGACAAAACTACTAACCAATTTAATTCTATCATTTTAAATGTGTTTTGATTGTGGCAAATGTAAAATAATATTTCAATTGATTGTATTTAAAGAATAAAATTTTAGACAAAATAATTGAAGCAGTCTGTTTTGACATTAATAAATTAAAACCACAAACAATAAATTATTGAATAGACATGCATTTTATCCTTTATATTCACGCACACTAATAAATGAAGAGACGACGTCATTATATCTATTTTCATTATCTTGAAAAGCATTCAAATGTTTACCTTCAAATATTTCCAACCTGCCAGGTAGATTGCAGTTTTGAAGAAGTTGTTCACCCATGGCAATGGTGGTAAGATCATCTTCAGTATTGTAGATAAATAATATGTCACTTATGTGTTTAAGATTCCTTATACTTTTTGTATAATCGTGATTTTTATTGACGGCGGGGAACACTTTCATTAATCCAAGCATCAAAAAATGTAGTTTTTTATTTCTTTTTCTATAATACGAAAGATTGCTATCCAGACAGTTTTCTATAATAATTTTTTCAAAAACATTGGTCTTCCACGTAGCATAAGTCAAAGTATGAGATGCGCCAAAAGAAATACCATGACCAAAAACGGGCAGGGAAGGATTGTGTGCTTTGGCGAATTTTGCAACTATCATCAGATCTTCCTCATAATCAAAATTTAAAAAAGGACTTTCTCCAAATCCGTTAAAATCAAAAAGGAAAACATCAAATCCCAGACTTAGATACATCTGAGCATGTCCCCGTCTGAGATAAAAAATTTTTGCCTCTGACAGATATGGGTGGGCCAATATGACCGTACCTTTTGATATACCTTCTGTTTTTTTATGGAGTATACATATTTTTTTATTTTTATATTCTTCTAATGCTTTTGTCCACCCGGTTTCCAATTGGGCATCGGGGTTATATTTTCTTCCTCTGGGCATTAAGAGCATGTGAGTATAATTTCTTATGAATTTTTTTATCATCATTAAGGTAAAAAGTTTAAATTTTTATGTGGCAAAGTTAGGAATTATTCACCTGCAACAAGAAGATTTTAAAGTATCAGATATTTTTATTTTTTTGATATGAAAAATACTGTTATATAAGTTACATATAATGAGTAAGTTTTATAATTAAAATTATTAATACTTCATTTATAGTTATTTATGTATGATGATAATGATATATAAATGTAATTTTATATTTTTTATTTCAATAATAAGTTCTACCTTTATGCTTTCGAATGACAACTTTTATGTCAGGAAAGACAACCGATTTTTTTATTAACCCAAATCCGATCGCATGAACATAGAACATTACACTCCATTACATTTTCACAAAAAGTCATTTCATTTTTCTCATTTCATTTCAACCCATTTTGAACCATTGTTGCTAAGCTTAGTGGTTTTGACAGGTATAATTGGTTCTATATATCTATTTGGGCAGAATCTTGTTTTGGGTGAATCATCTTCCATACAGTCATCTGGCAATAGTCCACAGTCTGCATCCATAGCAGGATTATTGTTGAGCAATGATGAAGATGCGGTTTCCAATGATTTCGATAATTTTTTAAAATTTGAAGGCAAAATAGAAGCAGGCAAGACATTCTATTTTCGGTTTTTGCAAGATGAAAAGGCATCCAGATATGTGATGGAAATGGGAGATGGGGTCCGATTGATTGTGACACAAAAAAATCTTCAATATCAATACGCAGCACCCGGTAAATATACCATAGAATTAAAGGAAATAAAAGGAGGACTTTTAAATATGAAAGGGACAAAAAAGATAAAGGTAAAGTAATAGTCTCCTTTTTCAAAAATATAAACGCCTGAAGATTTACGTTCTTCAGGCTTTTTTTATTTTTATTGTGAATAGTCCTACAATGCCTGAATTATATCGTATTGGGTCAGCACAATCAGGTCTCCGGATAAATCTTTTGCAATCACGGCAGGAACATTCTTTGAAATATACTTATTGAGATCGCGTACTGCCAGATTTACGCTAACCATAGGAAATGGTGGTGCCATGATTTCTGATACTTGTTTTTCGCTATTTTGTAATGGATTATTAAGTATAAATTCCAGAATAGTACTTTCGGTGACGGAACCCATAATATTTTCGGAGTCCATGACAGGAAGCTGAGAAATATCTAAGTCTTTCATCATTTTCAAGACACTTTTTACACTTTCTGATGATGAAACTGAAATAAATTTTTTATCTCTTTTTGAAATAATGAGATCCCTTACCTTGAGCTCACTGTCGAGAAAACCTCGCTCCCTCATCCAGTCATCATTATATAATTTGCCTACGTATCGACTACCGTGGTCGTGAAATAAGATCACCACTACATCTGTTGGTTTGAGTTGGTCTTTCATTTGCTGTAAGCCTGCCAAGGCTGAACCCGCGCTATATCCCAATAGCAAACCTTCTTCTCTGGCTAGACGTCTTGCAGCCAGGGCTGCATCTTTATCGCTTACTTTCTCAAAATGATCTATCAGACTAAAATCTACATTTTTAGGTAATATATCTTCACCGATTCCTTCAGTTATGTAAGGATAAATTTCCTTTTTGTCAAATATGCCGGTTTCATGATACTTTTTAAAAACAGAACCGTACGTATCTATCCCCCATATACGTATATCAGGATTTTGTTCCTTTAGATATTTAGCTACGCCTGAGACTGTACCTCCGGTGCCTACACCAACTATAAAATGTGTAATTTTGCCGTCAGTCTGTTTCCATATTTCAGGTCCTGTAGATTCATAATGTGCTTCCCTGTTGGCTAGGTTGTCATATTGATTAAGCCATGCAGAGTTAGGTATTTCTTTGCTAAGTTTTTCGGCTATTGAGTAATAGGATCTTGGATCATCCGGTTCTACATTGGTTGGACAGACGATGACTTCAGCCCCCACTGCCTTGAGCATATCTATTTTCTCTTTGGATTGTTTGTCACTGGTAGTAAAAATACATTTATATCCTTTTACTGCCGCTGCAAGCGCGATTCCCATGCCAGTATTTCCGGATGTACATTCGATGAATGTTCCTCCTGGCTTAATTCTACCTGCTTTTTCGGCATCTTCTACCATTTTCAGTGCCATTCGATCTTTGGTGGAATGTCCGGGATTAAAAGTTTCTATTTTCCCCAAAACCAGACAAGGAATGCCTTCTACCACTTTATTAAGCTTAACCATTGGAGTATTCCCTATGGTTTCCAAAATATTATTCCGATAATCCATATTTATTCTTACTTTTCTTTAGAAATATTCTGCAAAGATAATTGAATGTGATGAATTAGTCGTTAATTTTTAAACAAAGCTGTGATCAAATCGTCAAATGTTTTACCATCATCAAATCTGTAATCTCTGTATCTATGCACTATTATTTTAAAAAACACCAATTCTCCGTCTTTGATTCTTATTTCTGAATGGATGTTGCCGTATAGCTGGTCAGATTTATCATTAATCAAGGGAAGTTTAAAAGATGGTTTCTGGTAGATGATCAAACTATGCTCATTTTCTGTATGTTGTTTCACCTCGGACAAGTTAACAATGTAGCCGTGATCTTTTAATTTTTCAGCGATTAGCATTTGGTAGTTGATCAAATCCTTGACATGAAATTCTTTCCATATCCTTGTAATAGAAATGGCTGCTGATAGACCTTTTATTTCAAATCTAATCCGAGAATCCGGTAAAAGTGGATTTAAAGTAGAATCAACATAAACCCTATAAATCATATTGGTAATATCAGAATGGGCTTTTGTGGATTGCCAGAGCACATACGGATCTGATAGTAATTCCGAACGCAGATTGTATAATTTGCTTTGAGTGCCATGTCGGGTGAGAAAATCCATTTAATAAGTTGTATTTGGTCAAACACCATTGTTTACTTATTGTTCAGCGGGGTCAATGGTTTGTTCTTTATCCTTGTCTTTAATACTATCCATGGCTTCAACAGTCTTATCCCAGAAGCCTTTAAATATTGGCTTTAAGGAGGCATATACAGCTTTGCCTTTTTCAGGAAGTGGTTCAAGAAGTGGATAGGTTAAGGATGCTGCTTTGGTTTCTGGATTCAGCACGTTAAGACTATTGACAAGCCAGAAAATCAAACTAAGTAAGTAAGCAAAAAATAAAGCTTGAAGAGCACCTCCTGCAAATTTATTTATAATATTAATATTTACTGCTTCGAGCATATCTTCCATTTTTTTGCCGATAAATCTAATCAGGGCCATGACACCAATAAAGGTGATGACTACTCCAAGAAGAAAGGTAATGGCCGGCGATGTTTTAATTATTTCCTGAAGGATATTGATGACTATCGGTGATAATTTTAATGCAGCCAGTATACCGACTACTAGTGATAAACTATCAAACACTGTTTTTATTAAACCACGGGAGTAACCCAGATAAAAACCCAGAGAAATAACAATGGCTACAACGATATCTAATAGCATGAACTTATTTTTTCACAATGATAAATATATTATTTTTATCTACGTATGTAAAATCGACAAAAAGTGCTGAATGTCAGTTTAACTGCTTATATATTTCAGAAGACCAAATAATAAAGTAATACTAATTTTCCTTTACGAACATATCGATCATTACGCTCCTTTTTACTATTTTTGCACACTTTTATCACAAATCAGCTATAATGTCATCAGTCACAGGGAGATTTACCATTATTTTTTGCTTAGTTTTATTCCTATTTGGATCGTGCAAAACAAAAAAAGACATTGTTTATCCCGTTCCGGAAGAGTTTATGCAGGAAGAATTGCTGGACACTTTGGTTATCTCCGATGTTGCAGGCGCTTTGGATTCATTGCCCAAAGAATACAGGCCATCAGCAACATTGACGTTTGATATTCTCCACACCAAGCTGGATTTGAAATTTGATTGGCAAAAACAATATGTCTTAGGAAAAGCGGATATTACAATTTCACCATATTTCAGGCCCATTAGTAGCCTAACCCTTGATGCAGTTGGCTTTGAAATACACAAAATTACAGTTTCAGATAAACCATTGCTTTATGAATATACAGGTGAAAAATTGACCATCACGCTGGATAAGGTATATAAAGGCAAGGAAAAAATTGAATTACACATAGACTATACGGCCAAACCCAATTCAAATGCCGTAGCTGGAAGTGAAGCCATAACTTCCGACAAAGGATTGTTTTTTATAGATCCCCTAGACCTTGATCCGGATGTTCCTTCTCAAATATGGACTCAGGGAGAAACAGAAAATAATAGTCGTTGGTTTCCTACTTTTGACAAACCCAATGAAAGATTTACCCAGGAAATCATTCTGACAGTGGAAGACAAATACCTTACCCTTTCAAATGGAAAAAAAATCTCGTCACGAAAAAATCCAGATGGTACCCGTACAGATCACTGGAAGCAGGATAGAGCACATGCCCCATACTTGGCCATGATCGCAGTTGGAGAATTTGATGAAGAAACAGATGTATGGAATGAAATACCATTGAACTATATGGTAGAGAAAGGATTTGGAAAACATGCCAAAAAAATATTTAATCATACTCCAGAAATGTTAGGTTTTTTTTCGGGAAAACTCAATTATCCGTATCCTTGGGATAAGTATGGTCAGGTTGTGGTCAGAGACTTTGTCTCAGGCGCAATGGAAAATACAAGTGCAGTAGTTTTTGGAGATTTTGTGCAGAAAACGGCCAAAGAACTTATCGACGATGACAATGATTATATAGTGGCTCACGAGATGATGCATCATTGGTTTGGTAATCTGGTCACTTGTGAAGACTGGTCCAATCTTACATTAAATGAAGGATTTGCCAATTATGCAGAGTATTTATGGTTTGAACACAAATATGGAAAAGACCGTGCTGAATATCATCGGATAAAAGAGATGAATGGTTATTATAGTCAGGTCTTTGGTGGTAGTGCACATCCTTTGGTACATTATTTTTATGATGAAAAAGAGCAGATGTTTGATGCACATAGTTATAACAAAGGAGGATTGGTATTGCATATGCTCAGAAATTATGTTGGCGATGAAGCTTTTTTTGCTTCTCTCAATAAGTATCTTGTAGATAATGCAGGCACAGCAGTGGAGGTTGATGAATTGCGCATGGCATTTGAAGACACCATTGGTGAGGATTTACATTGGTTTTTTGACCAGTGGTTTTTAGGCACCGGACATCCTCATCTTGACATTACTTATACTTATAATGATGAGAATAAAGTCCTGTTTGTAGAGGTGGATCAAAGTAAAACGCCCAATGGATTTCATAATGTATTTAAATTTCCTGTGGATATAGCCGTATATTATGCTGATGGAACAATGCAGTATTATCCGGTGATGATCAATGAAAAAAAACAGAGAGTCCTTATTGAAGATCTTAAAATGAAACCTTCTACATATGTTTTTGACGGGAAAAATGTGCTTCTGGCATTGATTAACGAAAATAAGACCCCGGAGCAATATAAGGCGCAGTTCATACTATCTCCAAATTTTATGGATAAGATGATTGCTTTTACAAGTACCAACGATGGAAATGCTGATCTGATAGACATTGCACTCAATGAAAAATTTTATATCTTCAGATCTATGGGAATTAACGCGATTGCAGATGATAAAGCAACCAGTTACATTGACCGGTTACAAAATTTTGCACTAACTGATCCTCATTCCGAAGTTAGAAGGGATGCTTTGCTAAAACTTTTGAATATTGAAGATTTTGACCCGATTGCTATTTGCAGGTTGGTGCTGATAAGTGAGCAAGTATATCCGGTACTTCAGATTGCACTTGAAGTAATGGGAAGTGCTGAGCCGGAAAAATCTGATGAGTACCTGCAAAAATTTAAGAATGAAGATTCGGATTTTTTGTCAGGCACGCTGGCCGGAATAATGAAAGATGAAACACCTGAAAATTTAAATTATCTTGAGTCAAAAGCCAAAAATATTGGCGTAATGCATATATTTGATTATTTCACCAGATATCAGGAGTTTCTGGCAGGTAAAAGCCTTTCTGCTCTGGAACGATCCACTGACTTCCTATACACAATTGCCAGTGCAAAAGAAGGCAACATATACCGGAAATTTCTGGCCACAAGTACTATAATCAAAATTGCTGAAGATATTGCAGGCAGAAATAAAACAAGTCCGGATCCAGCAGGCGAAAAACTCTTTATTAAGGTAATGGATATGAAAAATAATATTGTGAAGAATGAGACAGATCCTAGATTAATACAAGAATATAAGGGAATAAAATAAAGAATACTTAGGGCTACAGCAAGATGTCCTAATAAAAAGTTGACTTCATTAAATTCTAAAACTAGAGCCACAAATTATTTAATTATTCTCTGGACAGAGCACTAGATCTTAATGGTATATTATATCTAAGTAATATTCCGAAATAAAAATTAAAGATGATTTGTATGGCAGATCAGCAATTTTTGTATGAATGATTTTTACTCTTCTTCTTCATTGTCAGTTTCAGGAATAGCTGTCAAAAATCCTCTGTCATTCAAGAAATTAAACCACTTAATAATCTTTTTCATATCACTATGAAAAACCTTGTCCCTGTCGTAATCAGGTATGATGACCTCAAAATATTTTTGCAATTCTTTATGCGTTGCATTGGGAGAAGTTATTGGTAGTTCTGTCTGATTGTCCAACATATTCTGAAATACCTTGGCGATTTCTACCGTATCGTCGTCCGTATATATTGCTACAGTTTCCATGGGAGTAAACTGATGTTGTCTGATCGAGCAAAATCTTGTTTTACCAGTATCTATATCGGCTACCAGCAGTCCATTTGTTTTGGTTGCTACCAATTTGTAAAGACCTGATAATCCGCTGACTGAAACCATATTTTTGATATTCATTCTATTTATTGTTTTTTGAAAAGGATTGCAAAGATAGATTTTAAAATAATATCATAATCCCTTCATGACTAATTTTTAGAAAGTTTGGATTTTTTACCTGCCCAATAACTTCAATAAATCATCTTTGAATGTTGCAGATACTTCTATTTCGTTTCCATCCTCGAGCGTGACATATCCACCTGAACCTTTGTGGTAGGATACGATAGATTTGATATTGATGATATGTGATTTGTGGATTCTGATGAAATGATCAGGTAGCAATTCTTCAAAATATTTGAGAAAACGACAAACCATCTTTTTTTGTTTTCCATGCAAGAAGATGTCTGTAAAATTTCCGTTTCCTTGCAGTCTGATGACATTTTCTGTTTTGATGACATCAAATCCTTCCAATGTAGGCAGCACGAGTTGATGCAACTCAGGCTTCTTTTCTTGCAGATTTTCCAACAGGATTTTATTCCGATTGATTTGTTGTTTGCTTTCTATATTGGTTTTTACTTTTTCAACTGCAATGATGAGTTCTTCTATATTCACAGGCTTCAGCAAGTAGTATGCAGCCGCTTTGTTGATCGCTTTGATGGCATATTCAGCATAAGCCGTGATAAATATGGTCTCAAATGGCACTTCTCTGCAAGCATCAAGCACATCAAAACCATTGCCAAATGGCATCTCTACATCCAGAAATACAACTTCGGGCCTGTACTCGTGGATCATCGGCACTGCATCATGGATATTGGACGCAACACCTACCAACTGAATAGACGGACAGTATCTTTTTATATAATCTGCCAGAATTTCTTGAGCTATTTTTTCGTCTTCTACGATGACTGCTTTGATCATACGGTTTTGTTTTTTTGTACTTTTTCGGAAATGTCAGCGTGAAATGAGATGTTTATTTTTGTACCTGAATTTTCATTCAAATCTTCTGTATGACATTGAATATTAAGTGAATACAACTCATTGAGTAGTTTGATACGTTCTTCAATATTACCTGTTCCTTTGCTTTTTCGTTCACGCTGATGTACCGTTTTCAGCTTGTGGCTTTCTTGCCTTCCGATGCCATTATCTGTGATGGTAACAAAGATGATGTTTTTTTCTTTTGAGAATGTTACATTGAGTGTTCCTGATGATTCTTTATATCTGAGTCCATGCCAAACGGCATTTTCTAGATGAGGCTGAATGATCATATTGGGGATCAAAACATCATCCTGATCAATGGTCTCGTCTATATATAAGGTGTAGGTAAACTTATCCTTAAAGCGTTGATACTCGAGCTGAAGGTAATTTTCTATCATGCTGATTTCTATTGATAAAGGCACAAAATCATTTGCCGAATTTTCTAAAACACTACGCATCAGGGTGGAGAATTTGGTCAGATATTGGTTGGCTGTCCTTTCGTCATGTTGTGAAATGAACTGATTGATGCTGTTGAGACTATTAAAAATGAAGTGCGGATTCATATCCTTTCTCAGCGATTGCAGAGCGATGATTTTATTTCTTTTGCGGATCGACCGAAGAGATTTGTAGATCAGAATACTAAAAAATCCTAACAAAATGATACCGCCAATCAATACATAATTGATCATATTCTGCTTAGAAATAAGCTTATCTTTAAGCACTTGTTCCTCTTCGAGTTTTTTGATTTTTTGCTCTGTCAAAGCTATTAATTCCATGTCCTGTAGCGTACTATCTGCTTTGATGACTTGTTCGAGATCTTTCAGAAACGACTTGTATAATGTGACACTTTTAGTCCCTTCATTCATGAGTTGATAGACATCAGCCAGCTTACCTACGATATCACGGGCTTCGAGGGTTTGGCCAGTATTTACGGCTATATTATAGGATTCTTCGAGTAGTTTCGCTGCTTCTGCTTGATCATTGTTGCGAAGGTAAATCTTGCTTAGATTTTGGATGGCTTCTACTTTTTTGGGTGGATTATTTTGTATGTCTGGCTGGAGTAGTAGGTTTTTATTGATAACAATGGCATTGGTCAGGTCATTATTAAGGATATACGTGTTAGATAGTTTGTCCGTGATGCTGATGAGTTTGTCGGGATCATTTTTGATATTTTGGATGGCATTTTGATAGTTTGTAATGGCTGGACCGAGATTATTGTTACGTACTTGTGCGTCTGCGAGTTGAATGTAAGTTTCTGGTAGTTCATCTTTTAGGTTGGGCGATTGTTCGATCTCCTGAATCTTGGACGCTATGATGGATTCTTCTTTTTGGGCAGATGTATTGAACACTTCCACACGTTCGGCATCTTTTTTATTGATAGATTTTGACACTTCATCTTTGGACTTTGCGCTATAATCGGCTGCAGAATTATAACTATTGATGGCTTTAGCTTTTTTGAGCTGTGATTCCTGAATTTTGGCGATTCTCCGAGTAACATCCGCCAGTGATTTGGTATCATTTAATTTTTTGTAGTAAGTTTCAGATTTTAGGAAATAGGACTCACTGGTAGGGTAGTTACCGGCTTTTTTATATTCTTCACCCAATTCGTAATAAGCATCTGCTATCTTTTGGTCATCATTCTGACGGAGGGCTTCATCAAGTTTGTTTGCTGATGTAATAAATTTTGACCTTTCCATTTTAACGGGCGCAGTCTTTTTTTCCTGTGCCGAGAGTGATAACACAGTGACCAAAAGAAAAAACCAAAAAAATTTCCATCGCATAATTACAAAGAATAATCAGATATTCAATCAACGGCAAAATTACGGATAAAATTTCAAGTGATGTGAAGTTTCACCCTTTCGAGAATGGATTTTACCAAGTTAAGTCTAAGGTTTAGATTAAGGAAGAGATTAAGGTTGAGAATATGATTCGCTTTTGTTTGGTTTATCGTCTACCTTTAGATTTGCAATTTAAATAAATCAACTTATCTGTAAATCCGCCATCCGGCAAATTTATAATTTCAACGAGATGATAAGATCAAATTTAACCGATTAGAAATTAAGCAAAAAATAGCACTTTATCATCAATTCCAGATTTTAACTTATCTTTGCAGTCTACCTATTTTAATATTATAGTGAACATACAGAAATACCCAATTGGCATTCAGGATTTTAAGAAATTAAGTCTCGATCGTCGAAGTTTTCTTAACTTCGATGGGATTTATTTTACGGTCTTCAGACCGGATCTACTCTAGATTGTCGAAGTTTTGCAATGTAGTTTCTAATAGGGACGCATTGAAATAAAACCCATGCGGTAACAAGACTCCAAGATATCCCACCGCTTTTTCTTTCTTGCACATCATCGCATATTGAATTCGCATTCCACCGCTATAATATCCCCTTTCTACCAATCTTACCCACCTTACCGACCGCATGTCTCAAAGCAATCCGATCAGAACCTTTGCGGTAAGAAGATTCCAAGATATCCCATCGATAAGAACTAAGGGATGTAGTTTCGAGCGAAAACGTATTGAAACAACACTCATGCCTTGATCGTTGAAGTTTTCTTAACTTCGATGCGATATGTATAAAGGTCTTCAGACCGGATTTACTCTTTAATAATATGATAATAGCGGTGGGACGTCGACAAGCATTCACCCATTCACCTATTTTGTTACTCTTTTAAATCAAATCCCTTAAGGGGAGACCTTCGCGCTTTATTCCCAATTCCCATACCCACCTGACCACTATGTAGTAGGTGGGCAGGTCACTAAATAAAGTCTGTCACCAAGTCAAACCCATACTTCACCCATTCTGACTCTAGTATAGGTATTTTTGCCGCTACTTTTGATCTTGTAATTCAAATTTTATCACAAAATCAAAAATCCTATTATGAAATTTTCATTATTATTTCTTTCAGTGATGGTTAGTGTTTTTTCATTTATCCCAGCACAAATAGATGACTCACCTAAAACAGCTACAGAAAACAAAATCCAAGTTGCTCTTCTTCTCGACACTTCCAATAGCATGGATGGACTCATCGATCAGGCGAAATCCAGACTCTGGAACATTATAAATACATTGACCACGCTAAAGTATGAAGGCAAAGAGCCACAAATCGAAATCGCTCTATATGAATATGGAAATGATGGTCTGAATCAAGCAAATGATTTCATCAGACAAGTTGCACCTTTAACTACTGACCTAGACCTCATATCTGAAAAACTTTTTGCTCTTCGTACCAATGGTGGTAGTGAATACTGTGGTGCAGTAATCCAAAACGCCATTAAATCACTCCAATGGAACAATGGCAAGGCAGATATGAAATTAATCTATATAGCTGGAAATGAACCATTTGACCAAGGGCCCATCAGTTACAAAGAAGCGATCAACAATGCTTTGAACAATAAAATTTATGTCAACACTATTCTTTGTGGCTCTAGTGGATATCAAGAATCAGAAGGCTGGAAAGATGGTGCCACTCGTGGTCAAGGAAAGTTTTTTATGATAAATTCAGATAAAGTTCTGACCTTCATCGATACACCTTATGATAGAGATATAGACAAACTGAACCAACAACTCAATGATACTTATATCGGTTACGGTAAAAAAAGAAAGGAGAAAAAAATAATGCAAACTACTCAGGACTACAATGCCGAATCCAAAAGCATGGCCAATAAAGTGGAGCGGGCAGTATCAAAGTCTAAAGGCGTGTACAAAAATGCAGAGTGGGACATTGTGGATAAATATAAAGACAATCCATCTGCGATCCAAACTATGCAAACTGATGACATGCCCGAAGAACTCAAATATAAATCTACAAAGCAACAGGCTGAGTTTATCCAGCAAAAATCCAAAGAGCGCGATGATATCAATCATAAAATCAAAGACCTATCCATCAAACGCCAACAATACATCGATGCTGAAAACAAAAAATCTGGAAATGACAAAGATGACTTGGGCAAAGCGATAGAAACTTCAATCCATGAATTAGCTAAGAAAATTGGATATAGTAAGAGTGCTAATTGATAAAAATTGAGATTTCAGCTAAGAAAACGTAAGTGAAATAAAATGAATATACGTAAGTTTATGTTATATTTCTACGTGAATCATTTGTTATGGTTTCAAAATTAACATGGAGTTTAGATACAGTAGTAATTTCAGAAGCAAAAGCTTATGCAAAATCTAAAAACTTAAGTTTGTCGAAACTAATAGAGATGTACCTAAAGTATTTAACATATGCTGATATGCAAAAAAGTAAAATTTCTCCTATTGTTGAAGAGTTAACTGGTGTAATAAATCTAGAAAAAAGTGACTATAAATTAGAATATTCAGATTATTTGTCCAAGAAATATAGCTAGTGGATAAAATTTTTGTTGATACAAACATTGTTCTAAATTTACTATCAAGTAGAAAGGAATACATCGAAGAAACCCAAGTATTCTTTACGTTGGCATCACAATACAAAATTAAGTTATATGTTAGCATTTTGAACTTTGTTTATACGCATTATATTTTATCGAATCAACTTGAAAATAGTTGATGCTCAAATAATTTTGAGAAAATTTAAAACATTGGTTGAAGTAGTGCCATTTGACGAAAGAATATTAGAGTTGTCTTTAGATTCTAAATTTAAAGACTACGAAGATTCTATTCAATATTATTCAGCCATAACCTGTTCTGCCTATCTAATCATTACTCGAAATCAGAAAGATTTTAAATTGTCAAATTCTTCAACAACGTTGTGAAACTTGACACTTAAAAATTAAAAGTACCGGATTAAAACACGAAATTAAAGTCAATTTGAAATAGAATAGGGTGTTTAGTTTTTTATACGCTATTCCGTATCTTACACCCAAATATATTAAGAAAGTATGATATCCCTTTTTGACAAGATGCATGAGAGTAAAACATTTATCGACAGCATACTGACATGTGATGCAAAAATAGCGGTAGTCTTGGGTACTGGTTTAGGTGATTTTGCGCATTCATTGACAGATATTCTGGAGATACCTTACAGTGAGATCCCACATTTTCCTATTTCTACGGTTCGAAGTCATCATGGGAAGTTGGTTTTCGGTCTTAAATCAGGTGTTCCTGTTGTGGTGATGGCAGGTAGATTTCATTATTATGAAGGCTATTCTGCTGCCGAGCTCACTTTTCCTATCCGGGTATTAAAAGCACTCGGCATAGAAAAAATGATCATGACCAATGCTGCCGGTGGCATCAATCCGCATTTTAATGAAGGTGATATCGTGCAAGTGACCGATCATATCAATCTTATGCCCGACCATCCGCTTCGTGGGCACAATGATGAGCGGTTAGGGCTTAGATTTCCCGATATGTTGCAAGCTTATGATAAAGAAATGATACTTTTATTTAAGAAAATATCTAATGATCTTGGTATACTGCTAAGGCAAGGGGTTTATTTAGGCTTACAAGGTCCTAGCCTTGAGACGCCTGCCGAATACAAAATGGCTCGTATAATGGGTGCAGATATCTTAGGTATGTCCACAATTCCCGAAGTCATCGTAGCCAAACACGTAGGCATCAAGGTGGCTGTTTTTTCTATAGTGTCTAATGTTTGTTTTCCCAAATCAGCGCTGACAGAAACCACTGTGGAAGCGGTCATTGCTACCGTGATGAAATCTGTAGAGAAGGTACAACGATTATTTGATGCTTATTTTAAACAAATTAAAGGATAGCTTTTTTCGGTGTTTTTTTATTGTGCAAAACAGTCCTATTTCAAAACATTTTATAATAAAATACTATTCTCTTGGTATAGATTTTATTTTTGATTTTAATCTGATCATGCAAGATATATTAGACCTGGACGAAGATACCATTACCGCCGATGATTTCATTACCATCATCGGTGCCAATGAAAATAATCTCAAAGATGTTTCCGTAAAAATACCTAGAAACCAACTCGTAGTCATCACTGGTCTGAGTGGTAGCGGTAAGTCGTCACTTGCTTTTGATACGCTTTATGCCGAAGGTCAACGTAGATATATGGAGACATTTTCAGCCTATGCTCGTCAGTTTATCGGCTCGATGGATAGACCTGAAGTAGAAAAAATAGATGGCCTTAGTCCAGTCATTTCCATAGAACAAAAAACCACCGCTTGGAATCCGCGATCAACCGTAGGTACGACGACAGAGATTTATGATTTTCTTCGTCTTTTATACGCTAGGGTAGGTGAGGCCTATTCTTTCGTCACGGGAGAAAAAATGATCAAGTACACCGAAGATCAAATCATCACGCATGTACTTACAAACTTTGAAGGCAAAAAGATAGCTATTCTTGCGCCTGTCATTAGAGCTAGAAAGGGGCATTATAGAGAATTGTTCGATCAGACACGCAAAAAAGGTTTTACTAAAGTCAGGGTAGATGGCGAGATAGTAGATCTGGTACAAGGATTGCAACTCGACAGATATAAGGTCCATGACATAGAGATCGTAGTGGATCGTCTGAAGGTTGAAACGGATAAGATAGAACGACTTACCGCTTCTCTTCAGATGGGACTAAAGTTGGGTAGTGACTTCATCATGATCATCAATACGGACGATAATACAACCAAAGCGTATTCAAAAAGCCTCATGGATCCGTTGTCGGGCGTATCATACGACGAACCATCGCCCAATAATTTTTCTTTCAATTCGCCTTATGGCGCTTGCCCGGATTGTAATGGTCTTGGTGAACAACATAAGGCAGATATGGGCAAAATCATTCCCGATAGATCCAAAAACATTAATCAGGAAGCCATAAAACCATTTGGTGCGGTAAGGGACAACAATACTTTTAAACAACTCAAAAAAATAGCCGCTGATTATAAATTTAATTTTGATACACCTGTCGATAAAATACCCGAAAAAGCACTAGACATTATCCTGAATGGTGGTGATAATTCATACGGCGTTGCTTACGGAAATGTAGCCAATGACTACTTGTACGACCTTGCTAATGAAGGTATTGTCAATATGGTGGAACGATGGTATCGAGATTCTAGTTCTGAAAAAATTAGGTCTTGGGCAGAAGAATTTTTGAGTATCGTGACATGCCCGATCTGTGAAGGATTCAGGCTTAAAAAAGAGTCTCTTCACTTTAAATTGGGTGAAAAACATATAGGCCACTTGGCAGAGATGAATATTGACGAACTCCATGCTTGGATTGGTGAGTTGCCTGCATACATGGATGAAAAACAAAAGACAGTTTCCTTTGAAATTCTCAAAGAAATAAGACTCAGACTCGGATTTTTGCTCGAAGTAGGTCTCGGATATCTCAATCTCAATCGTACCACACGTACACTCTCAGGTGGTGAATCTCAACGTACTCGACTCGCTAGTCAGATAGGTAGCCAACTCACAGGGATCACCTATATCATGGACGAACCCAGTATCGGCTTACACCAAAGAGACAACCACAAACTCATCAAAGCTCTCAGAGATTTGACGGAAATAGGCAACTCGGTTTTGGTCGTCGAACACGATAAAGACATCATGCTCGCTTCTGATTATATCATAGATCTAGGTCCGGGTGCAGGTATGCATGGTGGTGAAATCGTCACGCAAGGTACACCTGAAGAATTTCTAAAGCTAGGAGGTACGACAGCAGGATATCTGAGCAATAGACTCCGCATAGAAATACCAAAGTCAAGACGTAAAGGCAATGGCAAATTCCTTGAATTGAAAGGAGCCACCGGTCATAATCTCAAAAATGTAGATGTCAAATTGCCACTTGGTACCCTGATGTGTATCACGGGTGTGTCAGGTAGTGGTAAGTCATCTTTGATCAATGAGACTTTGTACCCGATCTTAAGACAACATTTTTATAATAGCATACAGAAACCACTACCATACAAAACT